>Ga0255752_10004146_pt1 | contig 14734 bp, 8 predicted proteins | sample 011ome_25_FD_179952 | JGI IMG/M metagenome (GOLD analysis project Ga0255752, IMG submission 179952) | Coastal salt marsh microbial communities from the Groves Creek Marsh, Skidaway Island, Georgia - 011512CT metaG (version 2) | ecosystem: Environmental > Aquatic > Marine > Intertidal zone > Salt...
TGTCTTTCGTCGTCATCGAATTTTGTCTCATCTTCGTTCCCCTACGGGTCTCTACGATGAGCCAAAAATCCTCCCTTATGCAAACTCCTCAATCTGCCCCATGAGCGCTGACGTCAGACAAGTGGATGAACTGGATGCTCCGATGGCAGGATCAGACATAGCCGCCGCGCCGCCGCCGTCGGGCGGCCTCTGGTCGCGGCTGCCGGGTTTTATCCGGCGGTCTCTTTCCATCGTCGTGCTGCTCCTCGTCTGGGAAGGCGTCGCGCGGGCGGGGTGGATCGATCCCTTCCTGCTGCCGGGTCTGAGCGACGTGATCCGCCGGGGCTACGAGGAGGTCGGTAGTGCGGGGCTTGTCTACCTGACCGGGCTAACCCTGTACCGGACATTGTTCGCCTTTATCCTCGCCGCGGTGATCGGCGTGTCCATCGGCGTGGCGATGTCGGTGTCGAAGAACGTGCGCTGGTTCTGCGATCCGCTGGTGTCCTTCGCTTTTCCAATCCCCAAGATCGCGCTGCTGCCGATTTTCGTGCTGTGGTTCGGCGTCTTCGACGTCTCCAAGATCACCATGACGACGGTCGCCTGCATCGTGCCGATTATCAGCGCCACGCATCTCGGTACGCGGAACATCGACAAGTACCTGGTCTGGTCGGCCCGCGCGCTCGGCACCAGCGAACGCAAGCTGTTCTGGAAGATCATCGTGCCGGCGGCGCTGCCCGCCATCCTCACGGGGCTGCAGATCGCGTTTCCGATTACGCTGATCGTGTCGATCGTGTGCGAAATGCTGACCGGCGGGCAGGGGCTCGGCGGGTACATGATCTACGCCGCGCGTTTCGGGGAATCCGACAAGGTCTTCCTCGGAATCTTTTTCACGGCCCTGATCGGCTATATTCTTATCGAGGGTTTCGCCTGGCTGCGCCGCAGGCTTCTGGTGTGGCACACGGAAACATCAGGCGCCGTCTGACGCGGAACGGCGGTAAAGACCGGTGTAACGGCATGCTGCGAACAGGAACGACCAAGTCGCTACAAGACGAAACGACCATCGCAATCCGATAAAGGGAGGAAACCAATGATCGGACTTTCAAGAAGCGGCAGAGCAATCTGCACAATGCTGGCGGTCGCCGCCGGTGTCGCGCTGGCCAGCCAGACGGCCGTTGCCCAGCAGAAAATACGGGTCGGCTATTCGGTCATACCGATTCACCTGCAGCCGCTGGTATTCAAGAAAGAATACGGTATCGCCAAGCACGAAGGCACCAGGTTCACGTCCGAGATGATCCATTTCCGCGGCAGCTCCGCCCAGTTGACGGCGCTTGCCGCCGGAGAGCTCGATCTCGCGGTTCTGGCCTTCTCGACCTTCGCCGCCGGGATCTTGAACGCGCGCCAGGATATCGTCGCGCTTGCCGACGTCGCGCGGGACGGGCCGCAGTTTTCGTCCGTTTTCGCCGTCAACGAGGACTCGCCGATCAAGACGGTCGGGGACCTGAAGGGCAAGGTGCTGGCGATCAACGGCAAGGGTGGGGCTGTCGACATGGCGGCGCGTACCGTGCTGCTGAAAGCCGGTCTGAAGCCCGGAATCGACGTCAACATCGTCGAGGCCCGCTTCGGCGCCATGGAAGCGATGCTGCGTCAGAAAAAGACCGACGTCGCCGTGTTCGTTGCGCCGTTCTGGGCGCGGGCGCAGGTCAAGGGCGGATTGCGCCCGCTGTTCTATCAGCGCGACGGTCTCGGCACGACGCAGTTCCTGCTGTTCGCGGCGAAGAAAGACTGGGTCGCAAAGAACCGCGCCGTGCTGGTCGACTGGATGGAAGACTATGTCCGTGGCGTGAACTGGCTCCTCGATCCGGCGAACCGGACCAAGGCGACCGAATATGCCGCCGACTACTCGAAGCGCAAGCCGGAACAGCTCTCCTGGGCGTTCCAGAATGAATCGGATTACTACCATGATCCGAAGGGCCGGATCGACGTGCCCGCATTCCAGAGCAATGTCGACACGCTCCACAAGCTCGGCGTGCTGCGGCGCACGATCGATGTCACCAAATACGTCGATCATTCCGTCGTCGACGAAGCGGCGGCCCGGATCGGCAAGTAGCCTCTCCGTCGTCTGATAAAGCAGGTCCGTGCCGGGCGTCTCTCCGGCGCGGACCTGTCATTTTCGTTGTCTTTTTCGGTTGTATTCTGAGCCCGCGCGAGCGACTGACGACAATCGAACCACGTCCGGTTTCGGCGTAAATCTTCACAGGGGTGATCGTGACAGAAGAAAAAAACTGGCCGAACCAGCAGGAAGGCGATTTCACAATTGCCGGTTTTCAGTTTGCCAGTGGCGAGATCCTGGAGAAGCTGACCCTCCATTACATGACCCTCGGCACGCCGCAGCACGATGCGGACGGCAGTATCTCGAATGCAGTCCTGCTGATCCACAACACCACCGGGTCGAGCCGCACCTGGCTCCAGCCGACCCTGGCCGACGCGCTGTTCGACGATGGTCAACCCTTTGATTTAAAGAAGCATTTTGTCATTCTGCCCGACATGATCGGGTTCGGCGGTTCCAGCAAGCCGAGCGACGGGCTGCGCGCGCGTTTTCCGCACTACCGGTATGACGACATGGTCGTCCTGATGCACCGGCTGCTGACCGAGGGGTTGGGGATCGACCGGCTGAAGGTGCTGCTGGGCATTTCCATGGGCGGGATGCTCGCCTGGATTTACGGGGCGAAATATCCCGATTTCATGGAATCGCTGGTGCCGGTGGCCTCGCAGCCCGGTCCGATGAGCGGGCGCAACTGGATTCAGCGACGGGTATCGATAGAGGCCATTCGCAACGATCCCGACTGGAACAATGGCGACTACGAAACCAATCCGTCCCGCTATGTCCTGACGGCGCCGTACAGCGCCCTGCTGATCCAGAGCGTCGTGCGGCTGCAGGAAAAGGCGCCGACGCGGGAAGCGGGCGATACGTTGTACCGACAGCTGGTCGAACGGGCCAAAAAGGGCGACGCCAATAACCGGCTTTATCAGGTGGAAGCGTCGATGGATTACGATCCGTCGCAGGAGCTGGAGAAAATCCGCGCGCGGCTGCTCGCCATCAATTTCGCCGATGACGAACTGAACCCGCCCCAGCTCGGGACGATGGAGCCGGCGATCGCCAGAATCCCGGGCGCCCGGTATGTGCTGGTCCCGGCAGGCGCCGACACCAACGGCCATTACACCACGCTGCTCGCCGCGCTCTGGGCGCCGCATCTGTCCGCTTTTCTGGACTGATGCCTTTGGGGTTTTCACGCCCCGGGAGATAGCGAAGAAGCGGGGCGATCCCGATGCCCCCGTCCGGTGCGCTCAGGTATCGGTCGGCACGCGCCAGGACGATTCCGCATGCGCCTTCGATGTCACGTCGATCACGATGCCGTTCGGATCGCGGTACTTGCGTTCGGATTCCGGACCCGCGCCGACGTTGAGAATCTGGCCGTGATAGGTCCCGCCCGCCGCTTCGACCGCCTCGCTGGAGGCGGGCACATCGTCGACCAGGAACCCCATATGATGCAGGCCGACATAGTCGGGGCCGCGCTCGTCCGGCGCGTTGTCGTTGGAGCGCAGGTGGAGTAGCGCCAGCGAGACCACGCCGTCGGACAGCATGATCGCGACCTTGGACTGGCGCACGCGCTCCATGCCAAAGGCGCTTTCATAGAATTTGGCGCTTTCCTCGAGGTCTTTGACGCTCAGGGCGAGATGTCTCAGCTTTGCCACGGGTTTCCTCCTTGTGCCGGTTTGATTGTTGCGCCGATGCTAGGACTTTGCAGCAGTTCGGAAAAGGGCTTTCAATGCCGTGTCCGGTGTTCAAAGGGCGATGCCGAATACTGATATCCTGTCCGCGGTCAAAACGCGTGAGGAGACCTGCTCAAGGTCGCGGATAAAGATGCCGTTTTCGGGCAATGCCCTGGATTCACGCGAAAGCCGGCGTTCAAAAGGATCATACCCGTACCGTTCGAACCCGAACCGTGACAGCAGATCGGCCATCTCGGGCGCGTTATCCTCGCAGATGATGGCGAGCAACTGCGGGTTGCGTATTGTCTGTATCGCACCGGAGACGGCGCTCTGTTCGCCGCCTTCCAGGTCGAGCTTGAGAAGTGCGGGGGAGAGCGACAGGGAATCCAGGGTAATCATCGGCACTTTCTGATTGCCCTGGTCACTCACAAAATTCATCGTGTCCAGGCCGGATGTAAACGATACCTCGCCGACACGGTCTCCCAACGCGCAGGCGTGGATCGTGACCTTGTGCGCGATATCGTTGGTCCCGATGTTGTCGGCAAGATGTGTGATCGTTCCGGGGTCCGGCTCGAACGCATCGGTTCGCGCACCGGCAATGGCGGAAGCCAGAAGGGTATAGGTGCCGATATTGGCGCCCCCATCGACGAATGTATCGTCCGGGCGGAGCATATGTATGGTGAAGGCCATGGGAGAAAATTCATGCAGGCCGTAATAAAGATTGCCCGTCGCACCCCTGGCGCCGCGGGAAACGGTCAGGTGTGTCCCGCCGATCCAGGGCACCGTTGCCACAGATTGCGCGCGGCTGCGAATCTGCCATCGTACTATTCGCCAGATCGTACGGAGATACTGCCGTCGGGCAATAGGGTGTGACAGGAAAAATGCGGCGCTGTTACGCAGGGCGTTCATGCGACGTGATCTTGAACCCGGCGAGCGGCGGTTTTGCGGTGATTTCGGATAACGAGATCCCCGCTATGCCCTCGCGGGGGCCGGTATACCCGCTTTCGGCTTGTCGTCGGCACAAATCTGGGCGATCCCGGCCCCGATACCGATGACGACGGCGATCTGCCACGCGAGATCGTAAGAGCCGAGGGAATCGACAATCAGCCCGGCGCCCCAGACGCCGATGAACGAGCCGACCTGGTGGAAGAAAAATGCGATGCCGGTCAGCGTGGCGACGTATTTCAGCCCGAATATCTGCGTCACGAACCCGGTCACGAGGGGCGCGACCCCGAGCCACAACACCCCCATGATCGCGGCGAAGACCAGCGTGGTGACCGGATTTGCAGGCACCAGGAAGTAGATGACGATAAACAGCGAGCGCAGGAGATAGACCACGCCCAGCACCACATTCTTCGGATAGCGGCTGCCGAGCCAGCCCAGAAGGTAGCACCCGAGCGCATTGAACGCGCCGATAACGCCGAGCGCCGTCGCCCCCAGCCAGGGCGCCTGGCCGCAAAGGGCCAGGTAATTCGGCAGGTGCATCGCAATGAAGATCAGCTGCAGGCCGCAGACGAAGAACGCGACCGCGGTTATCACGTATCCCGTATGAGCGCTCGCGTCTTTCAGGACCCCGCGCAGCGAGAGTGTCGCGCCGGGATCGGTCGAATTCCGGTTTGCCGCCGCTGCCGCCTTGTCGCCCGACCCGGTAAAGAAGGCGCCCGGAAGCATCACGACGCACAGGCCGAGGAAGGCGACCATGGCGATCAGCCAGCCGTGGCTTGAAATCAGGCCTTCGGCCAGCGGGGCGGCGATGAAGGAGCCGACAGACCCCATTGCGGCGATGATCCCGAGAATGAGCGTGCGCCTGGCCGCCGCAACGGCGCGGGACGCGGCGGCGAGCGCCAGCATCAGCGCGGTACAGGACATCGCAAGACCGACCATCACGCCGAGCCCGATGATCAGCATCAACGCGCTCGACGCGGCCATCGTGATACCGATTCCGGCGGCATAGAGCAGGGTGCCGGTAACGGCGACCCACCGGCTGCCGAACTTGTCCGCATAGGCGCCGACGATCGGCTGGGTCGCACCCCAGACGAGGTTCTGGATGGCGATGGCGAGCATGAAATCGGCGACGGAAATGCCGAGATCCTGGGTGATCGGGACCGAGAACAGGCCCCAGCTCTGGCGCATGCCCATGCTCATCGTCAGCATCACGCTGGAGCCGGCGAGGACGGCGATGGTCTGGGCGCTCGTAAAACCCGGGGCGAGGGCGTCCTGTCGCATGTAAGGCTCTTTCCGATGTTCCGGAGCCGAAGGTATCAGGAATCCGGCAATATGAGAAAGCCGCCTGTGCCACAAATCCTTTCCGCTCCCGACACAGATATCCGAGAGAGAAGCAGCCGTAAGCACGTGAAATTTTCCCGGAATACCAACAATTTTACGGATTTTTTATCAATCAGGCGTATCCGGGTAGGGTCTGCCAAGGATGTGCGGAATCCATTCGCGCCGGACCGGCGGGCTGAAAGAGGATCATGTCTTACCGTCAGGCTCGCCGTCTCGGCTACCGTCTCAGCGGATCGCTCGCCATTCTGGGCATCGTCGCCGGTTGTTCGGTGACGCCGGATCCGATGTCCAGCGAAGACCGCAGCGCACGCAGCGCGGCGGACCTCCAGCTCATCGGCGAGATGGAGTTCGTCCCGGTCAAACCGATCACGCTGAACGAGGCGATCGCCCGGGCCGTCGCCTTCAACCTGCAGCGCCGGGTGAAACAGATAGAGCGCGAGATCGAGGACGCGGAACTCCAGACAAAAAGCTTCGAAATGCTCCCCAGCCTCGACATCGATGCCGCCCGGAATGGGACAAGCGAGCAGCTTTCCGCCACCGACGACCGGATCACGAGTACCGCGAGCGCCGGCATGACGTGGAATATCCTGGATCTCGGCGTCTCCTATGCCCGCGCAAAGCAGCAGGCGGACGAAGTCCTGATCGCCCGCGAAAAAGAACGCAAGGCGCTGCAGGATATCATCCGGGAGGTCCGCACAGCCTATTGGCGGGCCGTCGGCGCGCAGCGGCTGACGGACAGGGTCCAGGCGATCGCCCGGAGTATCAAGGTCGCCATGCAGGAATCCCGCGCCATGGAAAAATCCGGCGCGAACGATGTGGTAAAATCCGTCGCCTATCGGCGGGAAATCGTCGAATCCGTGCGCCAGGCGCTGACCGTTCAGCGTGAACTGCGGGAAGCAAAGGGGGCGCTGGCGGAACACCTGAATATAGCCCGGGAACGCCGTTCAGACTGGCGGCGACAACGCTCGCCTCCGCAATGCCGGTGCTGCCGATGTCGCTGGCGGAGATGGAGAGGCACGCGCTCGAAAACCGGCCCGAACTCCGGGTCGAGGACTATAACGAGCGGATGAGCGAATGGCAGGCCCGCGAGGCGCTGTTCGACATGCTGCCCGGCGCGAAGCTGACCGCAGGCCAGAATTACAGCAGCGATACGTTCGGCCTGGCGCCGAACTGGATCAGCACCGGGTTCCAGCTCGGCATGAATATCTTCGATCTGTTTTCCGGCACCAGCAAAATGGACGAGGCGGAAAAGCGCGGCGAACTGGCGCGCCAGCAGCGCCTTGCCATGACGCTGGCCGTGATGACCCAGACCCATATGGCCTATATCCAGTTCCGGAACGCGTCCCAGCAGATGCGCCTCGCCCGGGAAGTGGCGCGGGCCGACCGGCGCCTCGCCACGCTGGTCGCTTCCGATATCGATTTCGTGAACACCGACTATTTCGAAGCGGTGCGCCTCGCGACCCGGCAGTTGCAGTCCGAGGCCGACGAGCACCAGACCCAGGTCGAGCTGATCACCGCCCATAGCGACGTGATGCACGCGATCGGCCTGAATGTGCTGCCCGACGATCTGCGCACCGACGACGTCGCGCAACTGACCGCGGCAGTGGAGAAGGTAACAGCGCGCTGGGAAGCCAGGGGCAGGGATATCGCCGTACCCGCCGATACGCAGCTCGATGCGCTGGTGAATGCGATGCTGCAGGGCGGGGAACAGGCGCCACCGCCGCCGCGTCAGGACAGAAATATCCGGGAGGCCGGGGCAGAGGACGGGATCGACGCCCCGCTGGCCGATACACCGGGCATTCCGCCGGTGGACCCTGTTGACCCGGTGGACCTGAACGATATCGCGACGGCGAGCGGCACACCAGGACCGCAGATCGGCTTTATGCCGGTCGAGATGCCGATACAGACCCCGATCCCGGCGGCCGCCTCGGTGATCGCGGAAATGCCGTCATCGCCGCCGGCGCCGGCGCAAGTGGCGTCAACGGCAGGGACCCCGTCGGAAAGGACTATGCCGGAGACAGCGGACCCGATAGCGCCGAAGTCTGAAACGACAACGACGGAACTGCGGGAGACGGAACTGCCAGAGACGGACCTGCAAGAGACGGAAATGCCAAAGGCGGCAACGGAGACGGCCGCGCCGCTCTTCGTTGTGCAGCTCGGCGCCTTCAGGGCGGAATCCAAGGCCGAACGTCTCAGAAACCGTCTGACCGGCGCCCGGGATGCCGCACTTTACGGCGTCGATATCCGCATTGTGGCGCGCAAGGCAGGCAGCGGCGAGACCCTTCACTTCGTCGAGACCGCGGGGATACCCGAAAGGGATATCGCCCGCGAGCTGTGCGCCACGTTAAAGGGGCTCGGCCAGGACTGCGTTTCCGTCAGCCGGTAAGTCTGACATCCAATACATCCGGTGCCTGGCAGGCCTGCTCCTGGACAGGCCTGCCGTTCGTGCCACTTTCCGATAGGAAGATCGATACGAAGATCGATCCGGCCGGGGCCTAGTATTCGATCCGCTCCAGTCCTTCGAACGCGATCTGGCTGCCGTCATCCAGCGTGATGGTACCGGCCGCATCGTCGCTCAGCGTCATCGTGCTGCCATCGTCGGAGGCAACCGTGCCGGTGTCGAGCTGGACCGTCCAGCCGCCGCCGACCGCGGAACTGTCCGCGTTCAACAGCTGCAGGGTATCCGTCCAGCCGCCACCGGTACCGCCGTAGATGGTATCCATGGTGCCGCCTTCGCCCATGATGAAGCGGTCGCTGCCGTCGCCGCCGGTGAATACGTTGACGTCTCCGTTGCCGGTGAACGTGTCGTTATTCGCCGAGCCGATGATGTTCTCGATACCCGACAGGGTGTCGGTATCGCCGGTGCCGTCGGTCGCGGTGCCTGTCGCCAGGTTGACGGTGACGCCGTTGGCGGCGCCGTCATAGGTGACCGTATCGATACCGTCGCCGCCGGTCATGATGTCGTCGCCGACACCGCCCTGGAACGTATCGTCACCCGTACCGCCGGTCAGCGTATCGTTGCCGCTACCGCCGATGAGCGTGTCGTCGCCCCCGCCACCGGACAGGATGTCGGCGCCGGCATTGCCCGTCAGGACGTTGTCGGCATCGTTGCCCGTAATGGTATCGGCGCCTGACCCGCCGATGACGTTCTCGATGCCGGACAGCGTATCGACAACACCGTTGTTGTTGGTGAATGTGCCCGCATCGAGATCGACTGTGACCGTGTTCGAAGCGGAAGAGGCGTCGACGGTATCGGTGCCGCTGCCGCCGGAGATCACATCCTCCCCGGCATCATGGATAAATGTGTCGTCACCGTCGCCGCCATACAGGAAGTCGTCGCCATTACCGCCATTGATGGTGTCGTTCCCGGCACCGCCGTCGATCAAGTCGACGCCAGCAGCCCCGTTCAGCGTATCGTCGCCCGCCGTGCCCGACGTCAGGTCGTTGCCGTTCACGCCTGCCTGGTACATGTCGTTGATCGCTGCCGAGTCGAGCTGGCTGTCGAATATCGCGAATTCGGCGATCTGTCCGTCGAAAAAGTCGCTCATAGTGTCCAGCGTGCCGCCGGGCGTCGACTGGTACGCAGATCCGCCTAGCGTCCATGGCTCATTATTGCCGTCGATGCCGCCGGTTATGGACGGATCATTGGCGACACGTGTGCCGTCGACCCAGATTTCCAGACCGTTCGATCCGAACGTGACGTTGATCTGGTGGAATGTGCCAGCCGTCAGAACGTCGGCCGCCGTCAGCGTGCCGCCGTTGGTGCCCTGTAGCCGGACCGTCAGATCGTCGCCCTCGGCATCAAGGTAGAAGTGGCCTTCTCCGTCGCCGGCAGCATCGCGCGAGACGATGTTCTGAACGCCTTCGTCGTCAATGTTGCCGTCGCCATCCTTGTCATGGATCTTGGCCCACACCTGGATGGTACCGTCGGTCAGCTGCCACGCCGGATCGTCCGCGATAACCGCGTAGTCATTGGTTTCGAAATCGGTCGTATTGCCGCTGATATTGCCGATACCCTTAGCCATCTGGCCGGTAGAGTTTCCGACGGACGTCATGTCGACATCGCCCACGGTGGCGGAGAGCGTGTGAGTGCCGTAGGCATTCACCTCGTCCATCTGCCAGTATCCGACCGGATTGTGGGACACGACCTCGGCTTCAAGCGTATTCGACTCTTCGCGCTGGTCGTTCACGCCGATGGTATAGGTCTCGTCATAGGTATTCCCGCCGGAATCCGTTACCCGCACGGTCACGTCATGGCTGGTTGCCGTCTCGTAATCGAGCAGCGAGCCGTCCGCGACGGTGATTTGGCCGGTGGCGCCGTCGATCGTGAACCGCCCGCCGGCGTCGTTCGTCAGCGAGTAGGTGAAGGTCTCCCCGGAATCCGCATCCGTCGCTGCCGCCGTGCCGACGACGGTGCCGTTGGCGGCGCCCTCGGCGATTTCCACATTGGTCAGCTTCAGGTCGGTCGGGGTTTCGTTGGAGTCGGTGAGGTTAACCGCCATGACTTCGTCATAGGTCGCGCCGCCGGAATCCGTGACCCGGATGGTGAGGTTGTGACTGGTTGCCGTCTCGTAATCGAGCAGGCTGCTATCCGCCACCGTGACGACGCCGGTATTGGCATCGATCGCGAACCGCCCGCCCTGGTCGTTGACCAGCGAATACGTGAACGTCTCGCCCGCATCCTGGTCGGTCGCGCTGACCGTACCGACGGCGGTGCCGTTGGCCGCGTTCTCGGCCACGGTATTGGCCGAGAGCGTCAGATCCGTCGGCGTGTCGTTCTCGTCATACAGGTTGATCCTGTGCGTATGGTCGTACGTATTGCCGGTGGAGTCGGTGATCCGGAAGGTGATGTCGTGACCGGTCGCCGTTTCGTAATCGAGCAGCGAGCTGTCGGCGATCCGGATCGTCCCGTCGGCATCGATGGAGAACCGGCCGCCGGCGTCGTCTACCATGGAGAACGTGAAGGTGTCGCCCGCGTCGGCATCGGTCACGTTGACCGAGCCGTTGAGCTGGAAACCGTTGCCCCAGGTGTTCTCGCCGACCACGAAGGTCAGCACGCTGGCGCCCGTGGGCGGATCGCCCGCATCGCCGATATCGATGGTCATCACCTCGTTATAGGTGGCACCGCCGGAATCCGTGACATGGATGGTGAGGTCGTGGCTGGTATCGGTCTCGTAATCGATCTGGCTGGCATCGGCCACCGTGATCCGGCCCGTGTTCGGATCGATGGCGAACCGGCCATTGGCATCGTCCACCAGGCTGTAGGTAAAGCTGTCGCCCGAATTCGCATCCGTCGCGGATACCGTGCCAACGACGGCGCCGTTGGCGGCGTTTTCAAGCACCAGCGAGGAGTCGAGGACAAGATCTGTCGGAGCCACATTGGCTTCCGGGCCCCGGACTCTGCCGATTACCCCGGTTTCTTCCCCGGTTTCGACCGCCTCGACCGCCAGTTCTGCGGCCTGTTCCGGCAGAATGCCTTCCACCACAGATGGGGCAACCGGGCCGTGGTTCACCGCCGCCGCAGGCGCACTTTCCTCGTCTACCTGCGCAACGGATGATTCCTCGGCTGCCGCAGCTTCTTCCGCCGCCGCCTTTTGTTCCTGCTTTTCGAGGCCCTTTGCCTTGCCGTTATTGGTTTTACCGTCGTCCACGACCTGGGGCAGGACGGAGATCGTCGTTTCGCCTGCTTCCAGCGCTTCGCCGTCGAGAAGTCCCTCGGCGACAACCTCGCCGTTACTGGTATCGACGAGCTGGAAGGTGATATCCGACATCAGGTCGGCGGCAGAGGCTGCCGTCGGCACCGCAATCGTCAGCCCGACCACCTGCATCATCGTCAGCGTCCAGTTGCGGTCGCTGTCGACTTCGCCCTTGGAGCTCGAAACCTGGCTCGGCAGGCCGGAAACCCGGACCTCGAACTGGCCTTCGTCTGCCCCTTCGGGGATAAGGTCGGTGAAGTCGAGATTGAAGACGGCTTCGTCCAGGGTTTCTTCGCCGCCGGAGACGTCGTCGATGAAATCGAATTCCGTGCTCACCATGTCTGCCGGAGCCGTGCCGCCGGAGCCGTCACTGAAGGCGGAGTCCTGAGCCGGTGCGGCATCGTCCATGATGGGCTCGAATTCAAGCTTTACGACCAGGTCCTCGTAATCCTGGTCGCCGCCGCCGACGAGATCTTCGAAGCCGATCATCAGGTCGCCTTCATCGTTCACGCCGCTGACGCTGTGTTCCAGGTTGTCGCCGTGCATGTCCGGCCCGGCGCTGTGGAAAATCTCGCCGGACTGGCTGTTGATAACCGTTTCGTTACCGTCGTCATGGACGAAAACCAGGGTCGGGCTCGCCGTATTGATGGTTGCCGGTTCTCCGGCGTCGTCGCGGAACTCGAAATGACCGTCCGTCATCTCGCTGAAATCGTTCTGCTTGTTGCCGTTGGGCACCATGAACACGCCGACACGCGCGCCGGCATCCACATCGAAGCTGACCTGCGCTTCGCCTGGGACCAGGTCGCCGCCGGAACCCTGCTGCGACGCGTTCGTCCAGTCCATTTCGATGTTCTGGATGACGCCGTCGGCGTCCACCGTGTAGTGACCGACGGAGCTCTGATAGCCGGCGCTCTCGCCCTCGAACGTCATGGTGACGGTCTGGGCGCTGGAAACAGTCACCGCATCCGGGTTGACGCCGTTTGCGCCGTCCGCTTTCGCGTTGATGCTGTCGAATGCCGGCATATCCGGTATTTCATGCACCGTGCCGGGCTCGCTGATCGTCGGGCCACTGTTTTCCGCGAAGGCGAACCTGTCGCTGGTCAGATCGTTCCGGTCTACGTCCCGCAGGGTGATGCTCCCGCCTTCGAGATCGATGACGGTGTTGTTGCCGTCCTGGCGGCTATGGTCCATCAGGCTGCGGAAATCGCCGATTTCCGTGTTCGACAGATCGATGGAGTCGCCTTCGCGGACATCGAAATCGCGCACCGTATCGTCGCCGAATTCGCCGCCGAACGAGAACGTATCCGCGCCGGAATCGCCCTTCAGGTAATCGTCGCCGGCGCCGCCGTCGATGATATCGTCGCCGGAGCCGCCATAGAGGCGGTCATTGCCTTCGCCGCCGGACAGGGAATCGTCGTCCCGGCCGCCATACAGGCGATCGTTGCCCGTGCCGCCGTCGAGCATGTCGCTGCCTGACCCGCCGGAAAGCCGATCGTCACCGGTGCCGCCGTCGAGGGTATCGTCGCCGGTGCCGGAATTCAGGTAGTCGTTTCCGGACCCGCCGGTCAGGCTATCGGCGCCATTGCCGCCATACATGGTGTCGTTGCCGTCGCCGCCATCGAGCGCATCGTTGCCGCTACCACCCGAAAGACGATCGCTTCCTTCGCCGCCGGAAAGGACGTCATTGCCGCTGCCGCCGGAAAGGCGGTCGTTCCCTTCGCCGCCGGAAAGGGTGTCGTTGCCGTTGCCGCCACTGACGCGGTCGTCTCCGGTCCCGGCATCCACAATATCGTCGCCATTTCCGGTACTGACCCGGTCATTGACGGATCCGGCATCGACCACATCATTCCCGTCGCTGCCGCTGATGCTGTTCGAGCCGCCGTCGCCCTGGATCGTGGGAGCAGGGGGCTGTGCCACGGATGTGTCCACGACCGGGGGCGTCCCGGTGTCGCCACTGGTATCTGCCGCGGTGCCGGTGGTCCCGGTGCCGCTGTCTTCTGCGATGGCATCGCTGCCGGTTCCGGTCGCGTCCTGCTGGGTGGCCACGCCACCCGTGTCGCCGCCGGTCTGGACGGTGTCGCCTGCGCCGGTATCGTCGGCACCCGCCGTCGTTTCGGTGGTTTCCGTGGTTGCGGTCGTTCCGGTGCCATTGTCTTCGGCCCCGGCACTGCCGCCGGTCGCGGTCGTATCGGGCTGGGTGGCCACGTCGCCCGTCTCGCCGCCGGTCTGGCCCGTCTGGCCGGTATCGCCCGTCGCAACGGTTCCCATGTCGCCGCTGGTCTGGACGGTGTCGCCTGCGCCGGTATTGTCGGCACCCACGGTCGTTTCAGTGGTCTCCGTGGTTACGGTGTCCCCGATGCCATTGTCTTCGGCCCCGGCGCTGCCGCCGGTTCCGGTTGCATCCGGCTGGGTGGCCACGCCGCCCGTCTCGCCGCCGGTCGCGGCAGGGGCGTCGTTGCTTCCGGCATCATTGCCGCCGGAGCCGCCGAACAGTCCGCCGAGCGTATCTCCGGCGGTATCACCGACGGTATCGACAATCGGGTCGACGACCTGATCGACGATGTCGGACACGGGGTCGGTTGACGCGTCTGCCGGGGGCATCGCATCGTCGCCGGTGGCCTGCGGGTCGCCGGCGACGCCGTTGCCGACACCGTTCGTTGCGCCCTGGCCATTGCCCTGACCGACGCCGCCATTGCCATTGCTATTCCCGTTTCCGTTTCCGTTCTGGTCGGCGGCCGTGTCGCCTGCGGCATCTACGATCGGGTCGATCACCTGATCGACGATGTCGGAGACAGGATCGGTTGACGCGTCTGCCGGGGGCATCGCATCGTCGCCGGTGGCCTGCGGATCGCCGCCGACACCGTTGCCCTGGCCGTTGGTCGCGCCCTGGCCATTGCCCTGACCGACGCCACCGTTGCCATTGCTATTGCCGTTTCCGTTGCCGTTTCCGTTCTGGTCGGCGGCCGTGTCGCCTGCGGCATCTACGATCGGGTCGATCACCT
>Ga0255752_10004159_pt1 | contig 14700 bp, 9 predicted proteins | sample 011ome_25_FD_179952 | JGI IMG/M metagenome (GOLD analysis project Ga0255752, IMG submission 179952) | Coastal salt marsh microbial communities from the Groves Creek Marsh, Skidaway Island, Georgia - 011512CT metaG (version 2) | ecosystem: Environmental > Aquatic > Marine > Intertidal zone > Salt...
GAGGATGACTTGCAATTTTGATTTTTGCTATTGACAGATCTCTGTCACAAACTCTGAGAAACCAGTTGTTTTCTTCTGCTTGTTGAACTAAATATCTGATTAAACTTGAGGAGGAGCGTCCTGCTCCCAAAATTGCAATTTTTTTCATAAAGGTATTAACGTTTTTTTCGAAATTAAGGTTTTCACAAATAGTATGCAACCTGTTAAATTTTATTGTTATCAACAACTAATAAATTTCCTTAGTGACCCCACAATTTTTATAGATTTCCTAGTAACTTTACGGGAATGAAAACCTCAACACACATACATTATCAACAGCGAATGAAGGCGCTGATTGAACTTAAAAACTTACAAAAAAAGAAGCTGAAGAAAATTCTATTAGGACGAATTGTTAGTTTCCTTATAATTCTTTGCTTTATTACCCTAGCTCTATCCACAAACCAGAGTAATTTCCTCTTTGGAGTGATTCCTTTTTTGCTCATTTTTGGATTTTTAGTCCAAAAAAACCGAAAAGAGAATGAGAAACTGTTATTAATTGAAAAAAAAATTGAAACAAACCAAGAAGAAGTTCAAGCTCTAGACGGAAATTATAGTTCATTCCAAAACGGGAAGGAATTTGTAAATTCTTCCCATGAATTCACGCATGATTTAGATATTTTCGGAGAAAAATCCTTGTTCCAAACAATTAATAGAACTAGTTCCTCGGCCTCTGCCTCGAAGCTTGCCAAGATACTTTCTCAGCCATTTACCAGTGAAAAAAGGATTCTCAATCGACAGCGTGCTATTCAAGAGTTAAAAGAGAAACCAATATGGAGGGAGGAGTTCAGAGCTAAAGGGAAATTGTATTTCACCGAGAAAAAATCAATCGACCTACTTACTTCTTGGAAGAATCAAGAAATAGCTCTTTTTGAAAACGAAACTATTTGGAGGCTTCTTTTTGTTTTTATTCCCGTTGTAATGACCTTGTCTATCATTTTGGCTTATTACGCGATGATTCCCTGGTTGTTCGAGTTGTTGCTAGCTCTAATTCCACTAGGTATTACAGGGCGACATCTAAAAATAATCAATACCCAACATGTAAAAATCTCAACCTTTTTGCCTCTTCTGAACCAACACACTCTCTTGGTGGCAGAAATAGAAAACGAAATTTTTTCTTCGGAAATTTTACTTGATATTCAGTCAACACTTTTTTCTGATAATTCTGCTGCATCGCAAAAAATTGCGGAACTTGCAAAACTAGCCAATCAATTTGACAATCGCAGCAATCCGATCTTTGCACTGTTGTCAAATTCACTTTTCTTATGGGATATACGGTACTTGTTTAGACTAAAAAAATGGCTAAAGAAAAACGAACATGAACTGCCGAAGTGGTTTAAAGCGACTCATGAAATTGAATCTTATGCAAGTTTTGCTACCTTTTGGTTTAATAATCCTAATTTTTCTCTCCCTCAAATCTCAAAGGAGGTACTTTTAAAATCACAGGAATTGGCTCATCCTCTGATGCATTCAAGGAATCGTATTGCCAATGATTTCGACATACAGAATCTCCAAGAATTTGTTATTATCACAGGTGCAAATATGGCAGGAAAAAGTACATTTTTGAGAGCTATTGGAGTAAATTTAGTATTGGCAAACTGCGGTGCCCCTGTTTGCGCAAAACAATTTGTTTTTAGACCTACACCTTTATATTCGAGCATGAGAACAACAGATTCTCTGTCGAACAACGAGTCCTATTTTTATTCGGAACTAAAAAGACTTCAATCAATAGTAGATAAGCTAAAAAAAGGAGAAACCCTGTTTGTGATTTTGGATGAAATATTGAAAGGAACAAACTCAAAGGATAAAGCGGAAGGCTCAAAAAAATTCATCAAACAACTCCTAACACATCAAGCTGCAGGAATTATCGCTACTCACGATTTATCTCTTTGTGCTGTGAAAGAAGAATTCCCTGATCATATTGAAAACAAATATTTTGATGTGGAAATCGAACAAGACCAACTCGTGTTTGATTACACCCTAAAAGAAGGTATTTGTTCAAACATGAATGCCGAGTTTTTAATGAAAAAGATGGGAATTACAGAGTAAAAAGTTACTTCAAGTATTTGATTATCATCAAAATAATACAAAATAAAAACATGTAAATAGACAATCTATTTATCCCTTGCATGGTTTTGTGAGAAGCATTTATGTTCTCCTCCTCATTTCTTTGAAAAAAAGTTCGAGGGTTTAAATAATATAAAATTTTCTTAATCATACGCTCTTTGTTTGTTCAGTTTGAGTTATAAAATTAGAATAAATTAGCTTAACATTTTTGTAAAAAATAACCTTTAGAACAAATACCGAAAGACAACCTTCACGTCAGATCTAATATTGCCCTGAATTTCTTCCAGACCGCTGAGCAAGGTCTCTTCATTTCTATAATTCCAAACTCCGTAACGAACCCAAAAATCAAATTTCTTACGATACTTATAACGTGCGGTTAAATAAAATCGGGAGCCCACTCTGTAATATGCGGGTATGTAAAAATAATACAAGACATCATTTTCGTAGGCATAGATTCGTGCATTGAATGACTGAGCATCGAATAAGGCATACCTGGCCGTAAACGAATAAGACTTAGATTTTGGTTTAAACACGACATCTTGATAAGCCAAAAATCCAAACTCTGTGCTCATTTCTCCTTTCTGGTACTCGGTTACCTCTACCCTATTTCTCAAACTCAAATAATCGGTAATTTTCATAGACACATTCAGTCTATAGTTGGTTCTTGATTCGTTCACCAACTCATAAGTGGCTGATTCTTTTTGATTGTTATTTACTTCGCGTACTTGCTTTCGGTAACGAATATAGGCCATAAAGTTTCTGGACCTTCTATACTGAAGCTGAGTAATGTATTCGTTACCACTTGAATTTGGGGCATAAGTTTGAAATCGCATCCAAGGAAAAGTAAAAAAATCCATTGAACCTGTCAGGGTAAAATACGTGGTTAACTTAGCATCAAATCCCATAAAAATTCCTTTTTCATTCCAAGAGTTACTGCTTTCTGACAAGCCATTACTCAATAAATTTTGATAGTCTGTTCCATAATCTCGGTGAAGAATCGAAATCGAAAATCGGGAATCTAAGGAGACTAACACTCCATTTACATAGGCGATTCCGCCATTTGCACTGCGAGAAAATTCGCCAAAAAAATTAAAATTTCTATAGACGTAATTGTAATCTATTCCTGTCACATAATTTTTATTATCCGAGAATTCGAACAGATTGTAAAAACTTAAACTTCGTTGAAATTCGCCCCCATATCTGGACGCAAAGGCTGTTGCACCCACTCTCAAAGCAGAAGAAACAAACTCTAACCGACCACCAAAATGAGTTTCTAAAATTGCATCTTTGTTTTCAAACTCTGCAATAGTTCGATGAAATCCACTGTTTTGAAGGGAAGAAAAAGCAATTTCATTGGTAACGTTATCTAGTGTATCTGTAATATTGGCATCAATTTTCTTGCGCGAAAAAAAAGCTGAAAGATGAATCTTTTCTAAAAGTTCAAATGTAGCAGCTCCTCCTCGCAAAAAATTATTTTCATCGGCCGAGGCATATTGCCTTATTCCCACTGCATTTCGTTTCACCGTGCTGATATCTACCGATTTTCCGAAAGCCAATCCACTCCAAAGCGTCAATCCTTGGCCAACCTGAAAATGATAATCTCCCAAAGCCAGTGCCTTCAGTCTTCCAAAATCTTTAAGAAAAAAATGTGCCGAATAATAATCAAATCCTTGAGATTGACTTCCTCGAAAAAACTCTTCTCCTTGGTCTTTTTCGGCAGTGATTCCTGCGCTAATCTTGTTGAGATACCTAAAGCGATATCGCACAAAAAGTTTATCGGGACTCCCCAAATAGCGCGTATCCTTCTCCTGTTCTTTCTGGGAATATCCTTTTTTTTCTTGTAAATCACGAATATTCCTGATGTAGAGCTCGTTGGAACTATTTTTTATTATTTCTCTCACCGATACATTGGGCGCGAATAATTCGGTCGAGACAAAAGAAAAGGGTAAAATATTTCGGATTGTCAGTAAATCAAAAGTTTCGACCGACTGCAATTCGTAAATCGTCATTAATTTGCCAGTCGTCTCGATGTGTTTTTTTAAATTCACCACTTGAACTTCCGAGAGTAAACTAAGTTCCAACAACACCTCAATTTGTTTTGTATTGTTTAAATTGACTGGGTGATCATAGTAGTAATAGAGATTATCAAACAAAGTAGAATAGTCAATGCTTTCATTGTCGCCTCCTATGTATTCTATTCGCGCTTCGATAATGTCATTCTTCTCCTCGGATTTTGTCTGAGCCAGCGTGAATTGATTTGCACTTATCAGCAGAAACAAAAGTAGTATTTCTATTTTTATGCTCACAGCGAATACCTTAGACCCAAACTGGGAGTTAACCCCAAAGCTGGGTGAAATGCGGAAGAAAAATCGAGGTGAAATTCACCTTTCACTAAACCAAAACCAATAGTAGGGATGGATGGATTGGTACTAATTCCTGCCCGAATGTATAAGTTATCGACCGGAAAATATTCTACACCCATTTTTACCGAAAAAGGAAGCTCGATGTCTTTTTCTATTTCCACATTTCCTCTTACTTTCTCCGAAAACTTATAGGACACACCCAGATTCATAATGGCAGGAATCTCCTCGTTTTGGTAGTCATTTAGTTTGGTTTGAGTTGGGTTAAACAGATGAAACCCTATTTGAATTTTGTCAGTAGGTTTGGCCAAAAGGCTCAGCTCAGCCGTTATGTTTTGAGTTCTTCCGTAATTTTTGCCCAATCGCAGCGAGTGATAATTCAACCGAATTCCGAGATTTATTTTTTCTGAAAGTTTCATTCCGTACCCCAAGCCAATTTTTGAGTCCATGTACAATTGATCACCCGTACCTGTATAGTTTACACCAAATGTTCCTCTTGTTGTTGGAATAGATACGGCCAAGGATTGTACGCCTAAAGATTTTAGTAAAAACCTACTTTCATAAGAAACGCCAAAACTAACAGAGCGAAGGTCTGCTAAAGCAGCTTGATTGAAACGAATAGCCCAAACATCTGCAATACACAAGCCGGTATTTCCCATTCCCGATGCCCTACCTCCCACCGGTAGATTATCATTTCCCGCATTAAGAAAAAGAGGAAATAGTAAAAAAATGACAAAAAGCTTATTCATCCAAGGCTATTTTGTTAAATATAACCCAAATGAAGAGTTCTAGAAAGAAAAGCGAGCCTAAATTATTCTGTTTTTCGGCTAAATTTTGAAACAATAATGAAGTTTACTGACGTGTTCTGGCAAATTTTCTCCTCCGCAAATAGTTGTAAAACAACCCGAATATTACCAATACAAAAATGGGGACAAATACGTTGATTGCTTTCCAAAAAGATCTGTCTCTTTTCACTTTTGCCTTATCCAATGGACGCAAAGTGATAGTTTTGCTACGAAGAGGAATTAATTCATCAATTCCCATTAAATCCTCCATGGCATTGACAAAAAACTCTTTGTTACCGAATGTTGCAGCTCTATCGTATCGATCATAGTTAATATTCATTGGTCTTACAATCATTACTCCCTTATTGTTAGGAAAAGAATCTACTTCCCCCTGAATAATGTCTCCATCACTTATTACGAGCATTTTGTTTTGTATGCTTTCATTTTTGTGTTTGATGGGTGTGTTTTTAAAATAAGCGTCCGTCAATCTATTTCTAAAACTTGACTTAAAAGTTCCGGAAAGCATTGCTGCAACGACCTGATAGGGCTGAGAATTATATTTTAGAGCTTCCGGTTTAAGATTGATCATTTGGTAATTGATCCGAACAGGAACTTTGTAGGTCATCGCATTTTCAGAACTCTGCAATAACGGAGTTTTCACAATGTTTTCGGTTTTCAGTAAATCCAGAGTTCCAGCATACTTCAATCTTACAGGGTCGAGGTTATCTACTACAGAGTTTTTTATTCGCCATGAGTTCATTACCGGATGGTAATACCAAGGATACAAATTACCTCCTAAGGGTATTTTGGCCGAATTAACATCTATCAAAAGATTTTTATTGAACCTAACACCATAGTTAAATAATTGGGCGTCAATGTCGTTCAAATTTCTCTCCAATCCAAAGGTCTCTTCATTTATGTTTAAGGAATCAATGTCCACCTCAACCATATCAATTAGCCAAGCAACTTTTCCACCGTTCATAATAAACTGATCGATGATGTATTTGTCTTTTTCTGAAATGGGCTTTGTTGGTTTTGCAATTACTAACGCATCAAAAGATTTAAGTGCATTAATTCTTCCTTTTATTTCCACATCTTCCACTGAATGAAACTTGGATAGTTCGTAAGTCACGTCATACCTCTGAATTTCTCTAAGCTCTCCGTGTCCTTGCAAGAATCCAATTTTCTTTCTATTAGGACTAACGGCTTTGTATATCCCTTCTAAAAGTTGGTATTCCAACTCATTAATTAAGTTTTCTATGGGTATCAACTCTATGGGAACCGGAATCGCAATGCCCGAATTAGGATCTAAATTACTGGGACCTAAAATTTGAATTGGAATATTTTTGTTGTCAACAGTTCGCAGAATTATTCCTCCAAACAACAAGTTATCTTTTTTGGTTCCACCCACGATGGAAGTAACTTTTGTAGGCTTGAGACCAAACTCGTACAATTGGGTATACACCTCATTTTTTCTTGTTTCGTCCTCTGCCGGATCGATAAACTCATAGTAAATATTTGCTCCTCCAAACGCTTTTAACTCACTCAACTTCTCCTGGAGAGCGGATTGAAGTTTTCTTAATTCTGGTGGAAGGTCTCCCTCCAAATACACTTCAAATCTCAACTCATCGCGTATCAATGAGTCGTTCTGCAATATGTCTATCGTTTTTTCGGAGAGAGAATGGATTTTTTCCTCCGTCAAATCAACTCGAAAAAATTTTTTGGAACCAATATAATTTGTCAGTAATACCACCAAGGCAACTGACACAATTTGTATCGCTAATTTTGTTGTTCCGTTCATTATTTTCCTCGTTTTAAACTTAATTTGGTAGCCAATAAAAAGATCACTATCAAACTAATAAAGTACAACAAATCTCTGCTATCTATTACTCCTCTTTGAATGGATGAGTAATGCTCTTCAATCCCAAAATTCTTAATAAAGTAAGCCGTTTCGCCAGATTCTATATTGTTTCCAATAAAATCAAATCCAAGATATACCATAAAACACAAGACCACTGCTACCAAAAATGAGACAATTTGGTTAGTTGAAAGTGACGAAGCAAACAAACCAACTGACAAAAAACTGGCTCCTAAAAAAAACAGACCAATGTAAGAACCTATCGTTCCCCCTGAGTCAATATTCCCAACTGGATTTCCTAATTGAACCACAGAAAAATAATAGACCAAAGTGGGTAATAAACTAAGAACCAACAAAATGATGCCTGCAAAATATTTGGCCAAAACGATTTGGAAATCGGTAATAGGCTTAGTAAACAACAATTCAAGGGTTTGCATCCTTCGTTCTTCCGCAAACAGACGCATGGTAATTGCGGGGATTAAGAATAAAAAAATGGCGGGTGCATTCGTAAATAAAAATCCTAAATCAGAAAAACCAGAATCGAATACGTTAGTCTCTCCTGGAATTACCCACATGAACAAACCAATGGAAAGCAAAAATATGACAATGGTAATGTAGCCAACCAGAGAACTAAAAAAACTCCCAACTTCTTTTTTTATAAGTGAATACATGTGTTACTTTTTCTTGAATGACATCAATAAAGAAAATACTCTATCTATGTCTTCATTTTTTACGACCAACGTAATTTCGTTGGTTGTGGAAATAATTTCAAAAATATTAATGTTCTCCCAAGCTATTTTTTTCAGCAGAAAGTAATAGGCACCAGGAACATTAAAATCTGGCAAACGAAGAGTAACCGAGGATAAATCTTCCATTTTGAACAGGAGAGTTTCGTCTTTGAACAACTCCTCCACCTTTGCAGATAATGATTTAATTACCACAATGTTAGACTCGTAAACTCCTTGCGAAACCGTACAAAAACCATCCACTTTATCGCTCGACTCTTTCAATAATTTCATTTGAGCCGTAGCCAAAGTAGGCGAATTCTTAAAAGCATAGTCATTTAGATTACTTCGGATGATGATGTCACCCAAAGAATTCATGAATTTTTCTATTTTCCCATTAATGGAATTAAATTTCTCAAATTCCATTCTGTTAATTGCCATTACCAAGGCCCCAGTTTTAACAGGTTTCCCCAATTCTTCTTCCACTTTTGGCTGAAGCATTCTGGCCAATGAGGAGATGTTTATTAGGTCTTCTGCAATAGATTCCTCCAAAAATGGGGAGGAAGATATTTCTCTTTCAATAATTTTTGAAATTGTGCTCATTCTTTCTCTTTACTTCTTTTTCTTTACGACACAAAAATAGGGAGGATTTTTCTACTAAAAAAGACATTATGTTTCTTTTTTAACAAAAATTAATAAATTACCTGTTTTTTTATACATTTCTGTTAATAAACTAATTTTTTGTTTTTTCGAAGATAGCAATTGTCTCAATGTGCGCAGTATGAGGGAATTGATCCACAAAACTAATTTTTACCAGTGCGTACCCATTTTCCTTAAGAACCTCAATATCTCGAGATTGAGTTGCTGGGTTACAAGATACATAAACGATACGCTGTGCATTAATTTGCGAAACCTTCAACAACGTCTTTGGCGCTATTCCTCCTCTTGGTGGATCCAACACAATGGTCTTTATTTTTCCAGCATATTGAGGATACTGGGTCAAAAATTTACCCACATCTGCCGCAAACCATTTTGCTGTTTCCACGTTATTTCTTTTTGCATTCTCTTTCGCATTTTCTATTGCTTCAGACACAATATCAACGCCAATTACTTGCACTCCTGTTTTCTTCGAAATGAGCTGTCCTATTGTACCCGTTCCACAGAATAAGTCCATCACTGTATCTTCTTCCGAATAGACAGTGCCTTCCATAACATACTCAATTACTTTGGAATACAATCTTTCTGCCGATTTTGGGTTGGTTTGAAAAAAACTTTGCATACTCACTTCAAAAGATAGTCCTAGCAAATTTTCTTGTATCAAATTTTCTCCAAATAGCATTTCATACTCATTCTCATCATTGTGAGATCGTTCTCCCAAACTATCGTTGATTGTGTGCAAAATTCCCGCCACTCTCTTACCAAATAGTCCGAGGACAAAATCTACAAAAGCATGTTTATCAAAATGAACGAGTCCAGTAGCCGAAGTGGTAAGATTCAATAACAAGTGATTATTGGAAAAAGATTTTCTTACCGTTAAATATCTGTAAAACCCATGCTTTTTTGGTGGATGCCATGCTGGCAACCCAGTTTTTTCAAGATAATCTCGAACTTCTTTTAATTTATTTTCAAATTCTTCGTCAAATAACCCAGAATCTTTGTCCAAACTCTCCACAATCCACCAAGTTCCTCTTCGCTTAAAACCCAAAGCAAATTCATCGTCCAGGGTTTCATGTTGTTCAAAGTCGTAACGAATTGTACTAAAGGCGTACTCCATTTTATTTCGGTAATGAAAACTCGCTGGAGACTCTATGTAATTGTCAAACAACTCTTCAATATTGACAACTTTTCCTATTCTCCTGAACTGTTCGATCGTAGTTCTCTGCTTGTATTCCCTTTGTTTTTCCACAGGCAAGGTTAAATAGGGAGCTCCAGATATTGGTTGAAAATCCATCTTTACCTCCTCAGGAGATGGCGATACAATTTCAATCAATTTGCCCTCCAAGTGCTTTTTGCGCTTTTTAAATATTCTCGCCTTCACCTTTTGTCCGGGAATTGTATTCGAAACAAACATCACTATTTTACTCTCACCTACTTGGAGTTTTGCCAATCCTTTGCCTCCAAAAGCCATATCTTCAATCTCAATTTCCAGGATATTTCCTTTTTTAATCTCTTGCGGGGTGTAGGTATTCATTTCGTTTAATTTTAGGTGCGAAATTAAGAGTTTTTTATCGGTTTATTCGGGTAAAGTGTTTTTTCTTCCCTCTGTATTATTCTTATTCAAATAGACTCAATTTTTATTCATTTAAATTGGGGTAAGAGCCTCAACTTCTCCCACTTTTGGTAAATACGGTAAAACAACTTTTTTAATAATAGTCTCCATTTCAGCCAACAACTTTTTTCTTACAAAATGTTTGTGAACAGCTAATCCCACTGTTCTTACCGGAACAGGAGAGCAAAACGGAACTATGTGTTCCCTTTGTTCTTCAGAAATCTCCAACCCAGACAAATAAGGCAGAATTGTCACACCTTTATTCGCTTTGGTAAACCTCATTAGGCTATCAATTGATCCAGCCTTGAACTCAATGTTTATTGATTTTTCTGACTCCTTGTTAGACGAATCACAAATTTTACGCACTTGTGTTCGCAAGCAATGTCCTTCCTCCAAAAACCATAAATCAGAATAATCTAGTTCCTCTATTGAAAACTGAGAAGGAGGTCTTGATGATTTACAGTCAAATACAAAAAACGGTTCTTCGTACAAGGCTTTTTCTTCCAACTCTTTGTCGTCAATAGAAATAGCCAAAATTCCTACATCTAAATTACGTGCTTTTAGTTCTCGTTGAATATTCTCAGTTGTAGTTTCTGTCACAATCATCTTCACTTTTGGATAACGAGCAGCAAATGTCTTGAGAAACAAAGGCAACAAATAAGGCGAAATAGTTGGAATTATCCCAATCCTTAATTCTCCCACCAACTCTCCTTTCATTTCCTGAACCGAATTTTCGAGGGATTCAAATTCATGAAAAAGTATTCTCATTCTATCAATTAACACCTCTCCCTCTTTCGTAATACTTACTGGTTTTGTTTTTCGATTAAAAATATAAATTCCCAACTCGTCTTCGAGTTTATTTATCATAGTACTTAACGTGGATTGAGTCACAAAACAAGAGTCGGCAGCTGTTTCAAAGTGAGCATATTTAGCTACAGCAAGTACATATTTTATTTGTTGTATTGTCATGCAACAAACATACAGATAATATTCATAAAATCAATATACCAATCTAAATTATCATTTTTATAAATAAAAAATTCCCTTAACTTTGCATAAACCTTAACAACAAACAATTATGAAACAGATAAAACAGGTAGGCTTAGCAATTGTTTCCAGCGCATTGCTTTTTTCATGTAGTGAAAAAAATACGGAATACGATGGAATGACAGGAGCAACCATGAAAAGCAAATCGAACAAAAGCGTTAGCGAAAACAACGACTGGTGGCCAAACAGGCTCAACCTCGATATTTTGAGACAAAACTCAGAATTGTCCAATCCATTGGGGGAAAATTTTGAGTATGCCGAAGCGTTCAAAACCTTGGATTACGAATCATTAAAAAAAGACATAAAAGCCGCACTGACTGATAGCAAAGACTGGTGGCCAGCCGATTACGGAAACTATGGAGGATTGTTTATCCGCATGGCTTGGCACAGTGCAGGAACCTACCGAACCGCTGACGGAAGGGGAGGCTCGCGCGCTGGGCAACAGCGATTTGCACCGCTAAATAGCTGGCCAGACAACGCCAACCTAGACAAAGCACGAAGATTGCTTTGGCCTATAAAACAGAAATATGGGCAACAAATCTCTTGGGCAGATTTGTTGGTGCTCACCGGAAATGTAGCCTTGGAATCTATGGGATTCAAAACTTTTGGATTCTCGGGAGGACGAGTAGATACTTGGGAACCAGCCAAAGACATCTACTGGGGGAAAGAAGAAAAATGGCTGGATGACAAGCGATATTCGGGCGATAGAGAACTCGAAAACCCACTAGCAGCCGTACAAATGGGATTGATATATGTAAATCCTGAAGGACCCAACGGAAACCCAGATCCTCTATTGGCAGCCAAAGACATCAGAGAAACTTTTGGGAGAATGGGAATGAATGACGAAGAAACGGTAGCACTTATTGCCGGTGGTCACACCCTAGGAAAAACTCACGGAGCAGGACCAGCATCGCATGTAGGCCCAGAGCCAGAAGCAGCTGACATTACTGAGCAAGGATTGGGATGGAAAAGCGATTACAAATCTGGAAAAGGACCCGACCAAATCACCTCTGGATTGGAAGTAATATGGACACAAACCCCCACAAAATGGAGCCATTTGTTTTTTATGAATTTGTTTGAAAACGAATGGGAATTGGTAAAAAGTCCAGCAGGAGCTCACCAGTGGGAAGCCAAAGATTCAAAAATGCTTGTACCCGATGCATTTGACCCAGAAAAAAAGCACAAACCTACCATGCTCACAACGGATTTATCGTTGAGATTTGATCCTGTGTACGAAAAGATTTCGAGAGATTTTTACGAAAATCCAGAAAAATTTGATGAAGCATTTGCCAGAGCTTGGTTCAAATTGACCCACCGAGACATGGGACCAAAAACGGCTTACATCGGTCCAGAAGCTCCTACCGAAGACATGATTTGGCAAGATCCCGTGCCTGCTGCAACGTACCAAATAATAAATGCACAAGACATCCAAGGATTGAAAACCAAAATAGAAAACTCAGGACTCACCGTTACAGAAATGGTGACCACCGCCTGGGCATCGGCAAGTACTTACCGCCAATCGGACAGAAGAGGTGGTGCAAATGGAGCCAGAATACAATTGGCACCCCAAAAAGATTGGGAAGTAAACAATCCTACTCAACTAAAAAAAGTATTGAAAGTATTGGAAAACATTCAAACTGAATTTAATACTAAATCTACTGCAAAGCAAGTGTCTATGGCAGATTTGATTGTACTTGCTGGAGTGGTGGGAGTAGAAAAAGCGGCTGCCAATGCAGGACAATCTATTTTGGTGCCGTTTACCCCAGGAAGAACCGATGCTAGCCAAGAACAAACGGATGTAAACTCTTTTGGTTTGCTAGAGCCAATGGCTGATGGATTCAGAAATTATTTGAAAACCAAATACACCGTATCTACCGAAGAATTGTTGATAGACAAAGCTCAGCTACTTGGACTCACTGCCCCAGAAATGACTGTACTGGTAGGTGGAATGAGAGCCATTGGTGCCAACTACGACAATTCGGAAACAGGATTGTTCACTGCCAAAAGAGAACACCTCTCCAACGAATGGTTTGTGAACTTACTCTCGATGAGCACCGAATGGAAAGCAACAGACGACACAAAAGAAAAATTTGTGGGAACCGACCGAGCTTCTGGCGACAAAAAATGGCAAGCCACAAGAGCCGACCTTATTTTTGGTTCCAATTCTGAACTGAGAGCACTGGCCGAAGTTTACGGTAGCTCCGATGCCAACGAACGATTTGTAAAAGAATTTGTGGCTGCATGGAACAAAGTAATGATGGCGGATAGATTTGATTTGAAGAAATAACTTAACCCATCCATTTTATAGATTGGCTCAAGATTCCCTTGGGCCATTTTTTTGTTTCAAACTAAAAAAACATCCAAAATATTTTCAAATGTTAAATATCTAACTATTTTTGTTAAATATTTAAAATAAATATGAAAGTAATCAAATTTGGAGGCACTTCTATAGGGACTCCGGACAGAATGAAAAAAGTGGCTGAACTCATAGCCAATGAACAGGCAATAGTCGTGCTTTCTGCAATAAGCGGAACCACCAATTCCCTTGCCGAAATTGCACAACTCCTCTTCCAAAACGAGCGAAATAAAGCTAAAAAACAAATTGAAACACTAAAGAATAGTTACCACACTTTTGTGAATGAATTGCTTTCCTCAGCTACTCAGCAAGAAAAAGCGCATGACTTGGTGGCAAGTCATTTCTCGCACATCGATTCCTTTACCGAAGATTTGTTTACCATTCACGAAGAAAAAACCATTTTGGCACAAGGCGAACTGCTTTCCACTGCCCTATTTCAGTTGTACATGGAAGAAATAGGAGTCCATTCTTGTTTGTTGCCCGCCTTGGATTTTATGCGAATAGACAAAGACTTAGAGCCCGATAGTTTTTACATCAAGCACAACATAGAAAGAGAACTCACTCATTGCCAAAGCAATTTGCACATCACGCAAGGGTATATTTGTCGTAATGTTTTTGGAGAAATAGACAACCTAAAACGAGGAGGAAGCGATTATTCTGCCTCGCTGATAGGGGCTGCTATCCAGGCTTCCGAAATAGAAATATGGACCGACATCGATGGCATGCACAACAATGATCCTAGAGTAGTAGAAGGCACTTTTTCTATCGAACATTTGTCGTACGATGAAGCAGCAGAGCTTGCGTATTTTGGTGCCAAAATTTTGCATCCTGCCAGCGTGTATCCCGCTCAGTTGTGCAACATTCCAATCTTTCTCAAAAACACTCTAGAACCTAACAAAAATGGCACAAAAATAGAACAGCAAGTGGGGGACAGAGAGTTTACTGCCATTGCTGCCAAAGACGGAATTATCGCTATCAAGATAAAATCTGGAAGGATGCTTTTGGCTTATGGTTTTTTGCGCAAAATCTTCGATATTTTTGAACGTTACAAAACTCCAATTGACGTAATTACCACCTCAGAAGTTGCGGTATCACTAACCATTGATGACAATACCAATCTGGATGCCATCCAAGAAGAATTACGCTATTTGGGTGAAGTAGAAATCAATAAAAACTTATCGATTGTGTGCGTGGTAG
>Ga0255752_10004169_pt1 | contig 14685 bp, 10 predicted proteins | sample 011ome_25_FD_179952 | JGI IMG/M metagenome (GOLD analysis project Ga0255752, IMG submission 179952) | Coastal salt marsh microbial communities from the Groves Creek Marsh, Skidaway Island, Georgia - 011512CT metaG (version 2) | ecosystem: Environmental > Aquatic > Marine > Intertidal zone >...
ATTCCGAGCCCCTTGGCAAAGCTCAAACGGGATTCATTGACCTCTGAGAGTATGGCTCGCGCCCCTTTCACTTTAGCGACTAGCGCAACCAGCAACCCAATCGGTCCTCCCCCAATAACCACGCAGGTTTCTCCTGCTTGCACTTTCCCCAATCGGACATCATGGACCGCTACGGCAGCCGGTTCGACTAGCGCACCATGGCTCAAAGACATGCCTTCCGGCAATTTATGCAGCGTATAGGCAGGAACTGTCCACGAGGACTGCATTCCTCCCGGACGATCAATTCCAATAAACTTCATGTTCTTGCCGACATGGGAAAACCCTTTGTCAAAGGAAGCCGCTTCACCAAACAACAGAGGCCGCACCGCTACTTTATCTCCTACTTGGGCAGACTCGACACCTTCGCCCAACTCAGCCACTACAGCGGATACCTCGTGCCCAATCGTCTGAGGAAGACTAACGCGCTGATCCATGTGGCCGTGATAGATGTGCATATCCGTTCCACAAATACCACAATAGGCGACATCCAAACGGACCTCCCCAGGTCCGGGTGGAATCGCCACACTCTCGCCAACTTCGATTCGCTTATCTCCTTGGTAGTTTGCCGCTTTCATTATCTAGAGTTGAAATTACGCCTCTCAACTTCCCCTTGCAAGCCTCGACAGGGGGTATTTCAAAATCTCAACTTATTCCCTTCGGGTAAATGCCTCGAAGCTTGTCGCAGACCCCGACCTGTCGGTGGCTTCGTTGCTGACTTTGGTAGGGAGGACCGGCTCGGTCCTCCGTATTCGAATTTAGGAGGACCGAGCCGATCCTCCCTACCTTTAGAAATGCCTCGGAGCTCTTGACTCGGCGTAGTTCTGTGAACGAAGACGGTTGCTCCGGGGATCTTCAATCGGCCTACTTCCTCGCACCACTGGCATCCGGAGGTTTAGGACTGCCCGGTCCCACGGCGTTGCGAACTGCAAAGTAATCTTCACGTGACAAAACTTTCCCCATCGCCCCGACAGCCTCCTCGATTTGCGTGGGCGTCTTGATCCCGCAAATCGCGACGTCAATGGACGGATGCATAAGCGTGGCCGCCAAGACCAGCTGGTAGATTGACAGCCCATAGCGATCGGCGATCGGCCTCAGACTTTGCACCTTAGCGCACATCTCTCTAAAACGCTCGCCTTTAAAATCAGGATCGTTGTTCCGAAAATCAGCGAAAGTTTCTTCACCCAAATATTTTCCGGTAAGAAGCCCCTTATGCATGGGCGAGTAGATCATCACGCCGATACTCTCCGACTGACAGTACGGAAGCAAATCCGCTTCTCCGGCAGGATTCACTAGACTGTAAGCGGGCTGGACCACCGAGTAGGGAGCGTACCGTCGCTGGGCACGACATTGCTCGACTGAGTGATTGCTCAAACCAAAACTTCTGATCTTCCCTTGCGCTTTCAATTTTCCTAAAACGCCTGCAATGTCAGCGAAAGGAGTTAGTGGATCAAATAAATGGAGGAAATAAAGGTCGATCGTATCTACTCCCAGACGCTTTAGCGAAAGTTCGCAGCGTGCGGCAATGTGTTCGGGGGACAAGTCAGGATAACGAGATCCATCGGGGTTAAAGTGATTGAATACTTTAGTCGCTATGACCAGCTCATCCCTGGGTAGCTCACGAATAGCCTCCCCTAAAACCGTCTCTGCGTAGCCATCGCCATAGGCTTCTGCCGTGTCGAAGAAATTGATACCCCTATCAAACGCGACCTTCATTGCAGCCATCGCATCGGTCTTCGACTGTTCACCCCAGAATCTGGGACTCAATTGCCAAGTCCCGAATGCAACCGGAGAAACCGACAAGCCGCTCTCGCCCAGACTTACTCGCTTCAAGAAACTATCCTCCGGTAATAGTTATACGGCGATCCCGTCCAATGGATGGACTTAGCAGATAGGGAATTGATGGCAACCATAGGTAATGAAGTAACGATGAGTCTAAATAGCTTCTGCGCGTTGCACCTCTTCGCAACACAAAACCAAATACAAGGCCAAGCAAATCGATCGATTTCAAAAAGCACCACTATCGTTTTCGGTATTGTCCCGGACTCACACCATTATACTGCCGAAATACTCGGTAGAAATGGGAGAGATCCTTATAGCCGCACTCGAAGGCGATCGAACGAATGGACACACTAGAAGTTCTCAGGAGTTCACCCGCGTACTTCATCCTGAGCCGCGTCACGCGCCGCTGCCAGCTTTCACCCGAGATTTCACGAAATAGCTGCGTAAGGCGCCGCCTGCTTAGGCCGAGCGTTCGAGCCACTGAGTCAATATCTTCTGTCTTCCAAAACTCGCTTTCTAAAGAGGAAATATAGGCATCTACCCGATGCCGAGATCCTGGTATCTGAACCGTATCGGCTGAGGACGTTCGGGCTAGCTCAATCAGTATCCAAGTTATTAAGCACAACTGAGCATCTTCAAAGTTTGCTGGCTGAAGGCGTTCCTCGGCCAACAATTGCCTCAACCAACCCTCAATACGCTGAACACGGCGAGGATCATTTTCAGCTCTCAGTTTAGAGCAGGCCGATCGCACTAGAGCCTGACTCGGATATTGCGGCGAATGAATACAAATGCCGTAAAGCGAAAGAGGTTTCCCGCGGGAGTCCACAATCCGGTGCTTTCTCCCTTTGGGAATTACGTAGACGCTGGGAGATCGTATCGCTAGCCGGGAATCCCTCATTTCGAGAATCCCTTCACCCCCAATAAACATGAGTATTTTAGGAAACGGATCTCGCCTCCAGTCCATAAAGAACGCTTCTTCGTGGTGGCTCTCCAAAACCGCATAGCCTTCGGGTCGAAATTCTACTTCAACCGGTTTCTTTTGCAGCTTGAGCGACATAACAACCCAATGATCCGCTAATCCTGCCCGATTTACAAATCTATATTCCTCTTGAAAGAAACGCCTAATCCCCAGACCCTAGGTTGATCATGGAAATCCGGATTGGATCAGTCGACCTTGAACGCTTCGATGCCAGTACTCGCATGCCATTTAAGTACGGCATCGCCACCATGACCCATCTACCACACGTGTTTCTTCGTGTGGATGCGCTATTCGATGGAGTGATACAGAAGGGAATCTCCGCCGACCACCTACCTCCCAAATGGTTTACCAAGGATCCCGAGAAAGATCCATTGGAGGAGATCGAGGACATGCTACTGGTTATAGGGAATGCGGGAGAACTGGCCCAAAGGATCACTAGCGACTCTGTATTCAATTTTTGGCATGAACTTTACCAACAACAGGATCATTGGGCGACTAATTCTTCCATTCCTCCCTTGCTCGCCCATTTCGGAACCTCTCTGATTGAGCGGGCGTTGATTGATGCTTTCTGCCGCCACCAAGGGCACACGTTTGCCCACCTACTCCACGAAAACGCATTCGGCATCTGTTGGGAGTCTATCCGGCCGGAACTGAAAGGGAAAGAGCCAAAGGATCTCTTTCCTCCGCCTCTGGAATCGATCACTATTCGACATACAGTAGGCATGGCAGATCCTCTAACTGAGGAGGAAATCAGCGAAGACGAACGTATACACGATGGTCTGCCTCAATCGCTAGAAAGCTGTATCCAGTTTTATGGGGTTAATCACTTCAAAATAAAGGTCAACGGACAGCTTGAACCAGATATCGAACGCCTCAGCGCGATCGAAAATTTGTTCAATCGCCTCAATCTGGCAGACTTCGCCTTCACTTTGGACGGAAACGAACAGTTCCATGAAGTTTCGAACTTCCGCGCGTTCTGGAATTCACTACAAGAATCCGAGCGCATGCGAACGTTTTTCGAGCATCTCGTCTTTGTTGAGCAGCCGTTTCATCGCGATCTCGCGCTGACCGAAGCCATCGGAGAGGCGCTCAAGTCTTGGACCCAAGCGCCTCCCATAATTATAGACGAGTCAGACGCCACCCTCGATTCCGCTTTCACCGCTTTGCAACTCGGCTACAGCGGGACCAGTCACAAGAACTGCAAAGGCGTCTTTAAGGGCATTATCAATAGGGCCATGATAAACCAGCGCAACCTGGAGGCTGGCTCTAGCAGATATCTTATGAGCGGTGAAGACTTAGCCAACATCGGTCCGGTAGCTAATCACATGGATTTGGTCGTTCAAGCATGCCTGGGAAACGCAAGCGTCGAGAGAAACGGCCACCACTATTTCAAAGGTCTGTCTCTATTCAATGCTTCCATTCAGGAAAGCGCTCTTAACAACTTTCCCGAAATGTACGTCTCAGAGAACAATTATGTTCGCCTAAAGATTCAGAACGGAGTCCTCCCCGTCCACGAGCTTTTGGGCTTCGCCTTCGGCACCGACAGTTCTCATTTCTGAGTTTCCCAAGGCAATGAAGGACCGCCAAACACCCACACTAACAATCACATAGGGATCGTTTGGAACGCATCCACTGCCTAACGCTCCCTACATCTTTCGGCATAGCCCAGGACCATCCCGCGCGGGTAGATTGCCCGATCTGCAAACGCATATTACCCGATCTTTAAATTGATAATAAACCGTTCTTCTGTGACAATGGACTCTTGAACATAGCGGTCTCTTAAAATCCGATCCACCCTACCTCCGAATGAACGACGCCACCACTCTCCCCTCTTCACCTGAAATTCTAACCACCACTGTCGGCTCCTACAGCCCCATCGACTGGCTGGCTGCCTTGCCCAGCGAACAGACCGTCGAAGATGCGACCGCCGTCGTGATCCATACTCAACAGCGTTACGGAATCGACCTCCCAACCGACGGAGAGCTTTACCGATTTGATGTCAATCACCCGGACACCAATGGGATGATCGAATATTTCATTTCCCGTCTTGGCGGAATTGATACCAATGTCGGCATCACAGACGCCCGCAATTTTCAGAACAAAAAAGAAATGAGCTTCCGCCTCAAGCCAGCCGGAGTCGTCAGGGGTCCCATTGGCGAAGGTTCGCTTGATCTTTTTGAGGCATGCTCCCGTTCAGCAGCCGTGGCCAATGGCCCGCTCAAATTTACTCTAACGAGCCCCTACATGCTCGCCCGAACCCTACTCGACAATCACTACAAGAGCCTTGAGGAGCTCACGCTCGCCATCGCGGATGCCTTAGCAGACCAAGTCAGCGACCTCCCCGCTGCTTGCGTACAAGTCGACGAGGCCAATGTTCCCGGGAGCCCTGAGAACGCACCCCTAGCTCAAGAAGCGATTAATCGAATTCTCGACCAAGTAAAGGGCGAGAAAGCCGTACACTTCTGCTTCGGCAACTACGGGGGACAGACCATTCAGGCGGGTGGCTGGAAACCTCTTGTCGACTTCCTCAATGGTTTGCACACCAGCCACCTGGTTCTGGAACTTGCACATCGCCCCGACAGCGATTTGGATGCGCTGAAGGAAATTGACCCTAAAATCAAGCTGGGCATTGGCGTCATCGACATCAAGGTAAACCACGTCGAATCCCCTGAAGAAGTAGCCTCAAGAATCGAAAAAGCGGCCGATGCAGTAGGTCCCGGTCGCATTGGCTGGGTACATCCTGATTGCGGCTTCTGGATGCTGAAACGTTCGATTGCTAACCGAAAGATGGAATCCCTGGTCAAGGGCCGAGACTTATTCCTCGGGAGATAGCCCATTTTCTCCTCGAATTGAGGATACGATTCCGATAGCTCATTAGGATGGATGACCCCAATCCGCCTTCAATAAAGAGCTCACGCAAGCTAGCCTGGATACTCAGTTCTATATTTCTTTTTGCTCTAATAATGGGTCCTGGACCCGGGCTCTACTTGATCAATGACTACGCTGCGGAAGGTGGCACTATTCTTGGAATGCCCGCCCTCTACTTTTGGGCCGTATTCTGGTATGCGGTCGAAGCCGCGGTAATCGTTGCCGCTTATAAATTGATCTGGAAAGGCGAATCCGAGTGAATCCGCCGCTACCCCTCGCCGCCATCGATATGGGTTTCACTCCTCACATCGTCCTTCTTCTCTATCTCGGCATGCTTCTGTCGTTCGGGATTGCTGGATACCTGAAAAGCAAGGTATCCGAAGAAGACTACTATTTGGCTGGCCGGGGCCAAGGAGTTTTGGTCACAGCGTTGACCATTATGGCGACGTTCTTCTCTAGCTCGGCCCTCCTGGGAGTACCGGGACTCGTTTACAAAGAGGGGGTTGGTTTTCTTTTTTTCGTATTAAATCTGCCACTATCAGGGGCCGCAATCTATTTGCTCGGATCCCGAATCTGGAGAATAGGGCGAATACGTGGCTACGTAACCCCGGCCGACTTAATCACCGACTACTACGGGGGGTCAGCCCTGTTGCGAAGTCTTGTCGCCCTGGTAGGGTTTTTATACGTCATTCCTTATATAGTTATGCAGATCAAGGCGGGCGGCTACCTTGCCCAACGCATGTTTCCTGACACAGAAAACCTCTCCTTTCTAGGGGTGGAATATGGTATGTTTGAAGCGGGTACAATCGCCCTATCCATTCTCACCATGCTCTACGTCCTCATCGGAGGCATGCGGTCCGTTGCTTGGACGGACGTGGTCCAAGGTATCCTACTCCTTTCGGGAATGATTGTTGCCGGCCTCGCAACGATCATGGCAATGGGAGGACCGGCTTCCTTTTTCACCCAGCTTTCTGAACTCCCCTCCGCAGCCTTGTCCGTGCCGGGGCCTTCAGGCGCCTGGTCCCCTTGGAAACTGATGACAATCTGCATGTTCGCTTCCCTAGCCACTATGATACAGCCGGGGCAGTGGATGCGCTACTACGCAGCAAAATCCGTCAACACGCTAAAGAAAAGCGCCCTTATTTTCGCGGTCGGACTTCCTTGCTGCTTTCTCTTTGGCGTCATGCTCGTAGGTCTGGGTGCAAGAGCCCTCTATCCACCATCCGCCGCATCGGGCGCACTGCTTCCTCACCCTACTATTGGAACAAGCGGAAGTGAGTTTGACCAAGTCGTTGTCGCCATGATACAGGAGCATGTGCCACTCCTTATCGGAGGCGGACTCGGCGCGATTGTGGTTTCTCTAATACTGGTCGCCGTGATGGCGGCTTCCATGAGTACGGCTGATAGCAATTTGCACGCTTTAAGCGCGGTTTTAACGCGCGATGTCTACGATCGCTTTATCCGTCCCAAAGCGGGCGAAGGAGAGAGAGCCTGGTTCGGACGCGGGGTCATCATCGTGGCCACTTTACTGGCGTTATGGCTCGTTAGCGTGGGTGACAAAAATCCGGATTTTCAACCGCTCGCGCTCATCGCCCAACTCATGTTCGTAGCGATGGCCTTTTCCTGTCAGCTTCTGCCCCTCGCAATTGACGCGCTCTTTATCAGACGGGGGACGCAAGCCGGCGCTATCTGCGGCATTGCCAGCGGCATTCTTGTCGTCTTTCTCTTTACCCCTTTCGCCAACATCTTCCTTAGCGGCGGACTAGAGAATTCCGTAAAAGGACTCACGTCTACTCTCGGTAAGCTCTTCGACACGGGTTTTTGTGGCGCCGTTGTGAATACAATCGTATTTATTGTGGTCAGCAAATTCACAAAGCGGCCTCCCGAGTCACACCGTGACACATTCGCCCGAGATGCAGAAGGGGTTTCTTAATCACCTTGGGACGACTTACCCACTACTTCAGCGAACGTCTTTGCTCGAGCATCCATTTATAGACGTCGGGATTATCGTAGGTCCTGGTCCAGGCATCATGGCCGGTATCATTGTAGACCGTTAGCTTCGCTCAGTTTCCACTCTGCCTCAGACTCTCCACCATCCGTTCCGACGAGCTGACAGCAATCGACTTGTCACTATCTCCGTGGTATACCCAAATAGGTAAGTCCTCAATCCATCGGGCATAGTTCATCGGAGCCTCACCAGAAATGGCGATCAGAGCCGCAAAGGAATTATCTGATTACTATTTTCATCGTATTCTTTATACAAATACAAAATATGATTCCAGCTGACCTAAGCATTCTGACCCAAGGTCTTCGACCTCAATTGCCCGAGACCCGGAAGCATGTAACGTTGTATCAAATAAAGCATCCCCGGGGCAACCGTCTTCGTTCGCAGAACTACGCCGAGTCAAGAGCCCCAAGGTATTTCAAGGTAGCGGGGGGATCTCCGAGCGCCCCTTGCTGTATCTATCGGGTGGGCGCTCGGAGATCGCCCGCTACCAATGTCAGCAACGAAGCCACCGACGCATGTTATTCTCAGTGTCTTCGTTGAGGTGTCTGCTAGCGCCTCGGTATGACAAGCTCATGGCAAGCAGGTCGGGTTCTGCGACAACAGTCTTCGCCTTACAGGCTACGCCCGTCATGAGCTTCGAGGTATTTAACCGAAGAGAATAAAAGATTCAAAATGGCGCATCTAATCCAATTCTTGGACTGCACGCTATATAATCTCCCTAATCAACTTCCCTTCCAGGAAGGTTAACCGTTCGTCACGGCCGAGATAGGGATAGGTTAACTGGTTCTGATCAAGACCCAGTTGATGCAAAATCGTGTTGTGGATATCGCGGAAGTGATACGGCCGTTCGACGGCACGCAGACCGATCTCGTCGGTCGCACCGACTACCTGGCCTCCTTTGACGCCGCCTCCCGCCATCCACATAGTAAATCCTAGGCTATGGTGGTCACGGCCAATACCTGCCTGTGCCTCCGGTGAACGACCAAACTCGCCACCCCAAAGAACAAGGGTTTCATCGAGCAGACCACGACGCTTGAGATCCTTTAATAGTCCTGCGACTGGTAGATCGGTTTGGGCCGCCATTCTCAGGTGGTTCTCCTCGATGTCATTATGAGCATCCCACATTAGGTCCCCCGTCCCGCCACCGGAAACAACGGTTGTGAATCGTACTCCCTTCTCAACCAGCTTGCGAGCCATCAAACAACGCCGACCGTAGTCATTGGTGAGTTCCTTTCCCACCCCGTACAGGTCAAGAGTTTCCTGAGATTCGCTCGAAAGGTCCAATACTTCGGGCGCCTCAGTTTGCATCTTGAAAGCGAGATCGTACGAACTCATACGGGCGGAAAACTCATGGTCTGCCTCGTGCAAGTTGGACTGATTGAGATCGTTGATGAATCCGAGGGTCTCTCTTCGGTCTTCGAAGCTAACGCCTTCAGGCAGGTCCAAATTCAGGACCGGCTTGTCTCCCGGCCGAAACATCGTGGGTTGATAAATTGCTGGCAGGAATCCTTGGGTATACATGGGCTGTCCCGCCGGTTGAGCGCCCTTCGGATCCGGCATCACGACGTAACTGGGCAGGGAGTCTGATTCGGTCCCGAGTCCATAAGTAATCCAGGAACCCATGCTCGGCGCTCCCGGAGTCAGGCGCCCCGTGAAAAGCTCATACGCAGCTGCGGAGTGAACCACACTGTCTCCATAACAGGATCGTATGATGGCCAGATCATCAACGCAGGTCGCCGTATGAGGAAAGAGATCCGAAACCTCGATACCACTCTTCCCGTACCGCTTGAAGGTTCGCTTCGTACCTAGCAGCTTGGCATCCGATGGGACAAACTGGTACTCCGCTTCCCCAAATTCTGCGGGTCGCTTTTGACCATGAAGCTTATTGAGAAGTGGCTTGGGGTCAAAGGTCTCCATGTGGCTAGGACCACCGGACATGAATAGAAAAATAACCGACTTCGCCTTGGGGGCAAAATGGGACGCTCGCGAGGCGAGAGGATTCAGAGCCGACGGGTTTCTAAGTGCCTCCGCATGGAGCATGGAAGCAAAGGCCAGCCCGCCCATCCCGCAACAGGCATCGCGGAGAAACTCCCTGCGTGTCCTTGTGGGCAGACTGTGAGGAAGTTGCGGATACTGGGAATTATCGGACATACAGAAATTCGTTGAGGTTAAACAGGGCCAACGCAAATTCGCTGAGCGGTTGGGCACTAATGAATTCGCTTGCGAGTTCCTTCTCTCTACTCGACGGAGGCCTACCAGTCGTCAGTAGCCAAGCCATTTCGATTTTCTCCAGATCAGAGTCACTCGACTCATTTCGCAAACGTTCCGCAAACCTCGACGCCAGTTCATTGGCAATGTCCCCATTTAGCAGCTCTAGTGCTTGAGGAGCATGCGTACTGGACTCACGCTGGGCGCAACTGGCTTGCAGCGTGGGCTGATCAAAGGCTTCCATAAAGGGGAGCCGCAAATTGCGTTTAGCAACCAGATACACCGAACGACGATTGTGTTGGCTCTTGTCCTTAGTAACCTGCCACTGATCGGGAGCGTAGAGCAGCTGTATCATATCTTCCTCTACAGGCACCATGACACTCTCCCCATACATCTCCCTATTCAGGACACCTGAAACCGACAAAAGGGAATCCCGAATCTCCTCTGCCAAGAGTCGGCGCCGATTGAACTTCCACAGTAACCGATTTTCAGGATCCACCTCCTGAGCACGTTGAGCGGTCTCGGTTCTTGAGGACTGGCGGTAGGTCTTGCTGAGCATGATGGCCCGGTGCATCGGCTTCAGTCGCCAGTCATTTTTAACCAGTCGGTCCGCCAAATAATCTAGAAGAAGCGGGTGACTGGGTCGATCTCCATAGTAGCCAAAGTCATTGGGGGTATCTACGATTCCTGTACCAAAGTGACTCTGCCAAACTCGATTTGCCAGCACCCGCGCCGTCAACGGATTTTCAGGACTGCTTATCCATCGGGCTAACCTTGTTCTCGGTCGCGGCTCATCGGGAGGTAGGATCAGCGGATCTCTCGTATTCAAAATTTCCGGCGGGCGCATCTCAACGAGTTCACCCTTGAATTTCCATTCGCCTCTTTTGAGGACACGTACTTCGGTTCGTTTTTCCGGATCGTTCTTTATGGTCAAAATATTAGGCAGCATTTCCGGCAACTCCTTATTTAGTTCCGAAATCCGCTTCTTGATCTGCTCACGTTCCTCCCCTTCGGTCTCGTCCTTCATTTTATTTAGGACAGCCAACTGCTCCTTGAGGGAATTTGTCTTCTCGTGCCAGGCCTCTACTTCTTCCTTTGGACCCAGAAGATGGTTATACTCTTGAGTCGACGCAACGAAGGCTTGCAGGGAATAATAGTCCTCATGGCTGATCGGATCCAACTTGTGGTCATGGCAACGAGCACATCTAATCGTAAGTCCCATAAACGCGGATCCAATTATATCCGTACGCTCTGTGAGGACCTCGTTGCGGCTCAGGGCGATATCCGGATTTCCCGCATTGCGCCTCACGGGACCAAAACGGTGAAATCCAGCAGCTATCCGCTCGTCAAGAGTCGGCTCCTCCCTCTCATCCCCCGCAAGCTGCTCGGTTATGAATTGGTCAAACGGCTTGTCCTCATTGATAGAGCGGATGACATAGTCACGAAACCTCCAAGCTCCCGGCAATTCACGATCGTATTCAAAACCTTCTGACTCAGAAAAACGAATCACATCTAGCCAGTGCTGCCCCCATTTTTCGCCATAGTGAGGACTTTCTAACAGTCGATCAATCAACCGTTCATAGGCATTAGGAGAGTCGTCGTTTAAAAAGTCGGAAATCTCTTCCAGAGTGGGTGGCAAACCGTGCAGATCGTAGGTCGCCCGGCGAATGAGATCTCGCTTGCTGGCCGCATTGGAAGGTGATAGCTGGTTCTCTTTCAGCTTTTCCAGAATAAAGCGGTCGATCTCACCCGATGACCAAGAAGTCCCACCCGCATAGGATACGGACCCTGCATTTAGCGGTTGAAAGGCCCAAAATTCCTCAGGATTCTCCCCCCGTTTTGCAAGTGCTAGGGACAACCCACATACCAATACAAATAAAGGAGTAATCCTGAGAAATAGGGCTACTGGCAATGAATCTGAATGAGATGGGGTAGTCATCGGTAAAATCAGGTTAAAGACTAATAGACTTTTCGAGAGTAGCAAGTCTCGTTTGCCATCTCACCGGAAGTCGAATTCGGCGAAATAAGCATAGTACTCACCTAGACATTTGATCCACATTACAACCAGTCACATATTTGGAGACGCAGTAAGCCGGCCCAATTTGTAGTGATTTCACGAATCGGCTACTGATTCTTGTAGAGCTAGATTTTCACTTTAGATCCCTCACTTCTAGCCTGTCCTTAGTCTTTAATTACAGGTGCGAGATAGATGTCTCTGTACTTTACGGAAGTGTGATCTCCTTGCAAGTGGATTGGACCGGGCATCGTGGGGTCAGTCACGATTGCGCCACCGGTGGGTCCTTCCACCGGTTGATTGTCTATAACGGTTACTCCATTCAGAACAACAGTCACGTGACGGTCGACCAATGTAAGATCGTAAGTTTGCCACTCACCTGGCTCACGACCGGCATTCACGGATGGGGCGATACGGCCAAAAATCGATCCTACTCCTTGCAGTCCCTGCATCCTGCTGTCACGGTCGACGACTTGGGCTTCATACATGCCGCGTAAATAAACACCACTATTGCGGTTCGCCTCGACATCAAATTCGATGTGCAACCAAAAATCTTCAAAAAGCTCTTCGGTCTGAATATTCCCGTACGAACCGGTCGAACCAAAATCCGTCTTCGGCGTACTGTTTACCAACATTCCATCCTCTGCCTTCCAGCCATTCTTTTTTTCCGGATTGTCTAGTACCCATCCGGTCAGATCTTTTCCATTGAACAGAGACTTGGGGTGGCCAAATCGTACCTTCGACAAGTCCGGAGCGGGTGGCATGGGAGGAAATTTCTTTCCCGTAAATGTGATGCGATTGTATTTTTTCTGGTCCCAATCACCCGTTATTACACCGTCTAACTTTCCCCGTTTTAAACCAACAGAGACCGTGTTCGTTTTGACTTGCGGTCCTTCTTCACCCACTTCCCGCTTGATTTTCATGTCAAAGGTCAACCGACCATTCTTGAACTCCTTTATCTTGTGAGGTCCAGCAGACTGAACGTGCACTCTCATATGAACCACTGGCTCACCCTCTACCTCCTCAACCTTCAACCAGGCCGGTTCACCCGTAGTAAGGTCGAGCGACCAGTCACCGATGAGGCCTTTAGGAACCGATTCAGCCCATACGGAAAACGGCCACATGAGGCAGGCTAGCAAACAGAGGAGGGAAAAACGCGTTTCTACTCTTTGGCGGGAAAGGGGGGCATCAGTCTTGTTCATTTTATAATTGGGTCAGTTTGAACAGCAGCAAAAAGTCACCGTTCTCCATATTCTCTGTATTTTCTATCATAGTTCCATCTTTAAACGCACGATTGTAATTATTGATATTCATTTGGCTATTCAGATATCTATCACAATCGCACCCCTGATAGGACTACTTTGACTGGTTCTAAAAATCCAATCAGGAGCCTATTGCTACCCCGTCAATTCAATAGAATATTGATAGTCCAATTGTAATCAGCAGTCAATTACTAGAGATCAATTAAGGCTCTGGCGAAGACCGTTTCCTTCTTTCAATTTCTTTAGCAAAGTTCGCAAGGCCTCAGCCTTCTCTGGGTATTGGCCAATGAGGTTATTATGTTCACCAGGATCTTCATCTAAATTGAAGAGCGACTCTGGTAAAGGTCGACGTTTCGCAACTTCTGTTTTCACACGGGTGGCTTCTACGAATTTCCAATCACCTGAACGAAGTGCGAGATGAAGACTCTCTTCGATCATGTAATCGAGCCCCTCTGAGCGGTCCCCCAAAAAGGCACTCAATATATTGCGACTGTCGACCGCATCGGAATCGCCCAACTTAATTCCAAGCAACGCCGCAAACGACGCGAGCAAATCAACCTGGCTGACCAAGGCATCAGAGGTTCCCGGATTCACCCTACTCGGCCAGCGGACTATGAAAGGCACTCGAGTCGCGCCTTCCCAGATTTGGCCTTTACCACCCGACCAAACTCCGGAGGCATCATGACCCCGATCCACTTCGCCTCCCGACGAGAGAATCGTTGTGCCATCTTTGTAACCATCATCGTATGTCGGACCGTTATCGCTGGAGAATATGACCAAAGTGTTTTCCGTAAGGCCGTGAGCTTCCAGCGATTTCATAAGCGCTCCCACTGCCCAATCGAATTGCACCATAGCGTCCCCACGATAACCCAACGAGGTCGTTCCCTGAAAACGGGGATGAGGCGTACGTGGAACATGGATATCCGGTGACGAAAAGAACAGAAAGAATGGCTCATCTTTGTTTTTAGAAATAAAACGCTCCGCCTCACCGACCAGAACATCAGAAATGGATTCATCGTCCCAGATGGCTGATTTTCCACCCGCCATGTAGCCCATGCGACCGATACCATTGATCACACTGTTTTCATGTCCCCATGAGCTCTCGTGGTAAGTCATCGCTTCACGGTTGGTGGCCCCATCCGGGTACTGCGAGCTCTCCGTCTTCTTTCGCACCTCCTCCAATTTTGAGCTTACATAAAGCGGATCTTCTGGATCGAGATTTAAGACTCGGTGACCTTTCAAATAGACTGTAGGCACACGATCGTTCGTAGAGGGAACGAGAAAGGAATAATCAAATCCAAGTTCTAACGGACCCGGCTTGGCCTCGCTATTCCAATCGACGGGCGTACCCTTTTCTCCAATACACAAGTGCCACTTACCAATCATGCCAGTTGCGTATCCAGCTTGCTTAAACAGACTTCCAAGCGTCAACTTGTCTAGTGGAACAATCAGCGGCGCGTCTGGCGGCAATACTCTGGCTCCATAGCGAAAGGCATGAATACCGGTCATAATAGAAAAACGAGACGGC
>Ga0255752_10004173_pt1 | contig 14676 bp, 18 predicted proteins | sample 011ome_25_FD_179952 | JGI IMG/M metagenome (GOLD analysis project Ga0255752, IMG submission 179952) | Coastal salt marsh microbial communities from the Groves Creek Marsh, Skidaway Island, Georgia - 011512CT metaG (version 2) | ecosystem: Environmental > Aquatic > Marine > Intertidal zone >...
CAGCCCACCGTAGGTTACCTTTCACATAACCCTTTTCGTTGTCTATACGATCCAGTGTCATATCCTTGCTCAAGCGTTCTCCTACTTCCTCAAAGAAAGCCTCAAAGTCACGCTCCAATTCAGGATCCATTTCACGGTGTTTATAGTATGTGTGATATTTGCGTGTTCTTAGATTATACCAGGTTGAAAAGGTTAGTGGATACTGTTCTTTATGATGTGGCTCCCACTTTCTACGTTTTGTTCCCCATCTTGCCATAACGTTCTCCTACCGCAAATTCGCGTTGCTCATAAAATGAGCAGTTTAGCCACATACTCAGGTGAGCCCAGTTTAAGGAGAGGCAGTGAATGCTCTGCCTATTTGCCAGTTTGGGTTCTAGCAAATCTCTGCGAGCCGTTTCACGGCTATATTACCAGGTGTTTATCCACCACTGTGGTGCTTAGGGTAGCCTGCACTGCCAACAGTTCACTTGGCATTCTCCAGAATGTTACCGCACTGTTTTCAGTTGGTGTGTCACCCAGATATTCACCCTGTTCAGCGATCCACTGTGGCAGTGTGCCAGTTTGGTAGTCAATTGCAACCACTCGCCTGTCCAAGAGTTCCTCTCTTGCATAGTAGCAGTGTGTGGGTCCATCTCCTGCTAGATCCAATCTTACGCTTTTAGTCATTCTATCACCTCAAAGTTCTGTTCAAATGCTGTCTGTGGGTGTGCAGGGTCAAGTCCGTTCCAACCTGGGAGATATTTGCCCTTGTCATTGTCAGTGTTCTTGATATCAATGCCACTAACTCTGTTGTAAAGTTCTCTCATCAGCATCATCATTTGAAAAAATTCTGTTTTTATGCTTCTTGTGGTGGGTGTTCTCAAGATGCTCTTGCCATACTGCTGTTTGAGTAGGGCTTCATCTTTCAGTGAAGGATTTGCACAGTTTTCGTGCTTGTCCTGATGCTTGTTTATGTAGGCCCACACTGTTCCTATCTGTGATTCAAGATCAGGATCCTTCTGCTTGAACTCATCCATAAAGTCACAGGCACCTGTTATGCTGTCTCTTACCAATTTGTTGTCCAAATCGTGCCATCTGTTAATAAACTCATTGCGGGGTATTTGCCCGTGTTCATTGCAGTATTGATTTTGTTCTGCAACTCTATCCAAAAATGTTTCTAGTGCTTTCATTTGTTTTCTCCTTATTATTACATTATACACTCTATTCAGTTTGTGTCAACATATTATTTAGTTTGATAAATATTAATATGTCCAAAAGGAGGACTTAATATGAAAGCATATATTATTAGTTACTTTGGCGAGAAATTAGAAACACAGTGGCGTAGGCAGGCATTGCATTATCAACAACTGTGTTGTCTATTACAACAACCTGGTATTGATGAGATTGTAATATTAGCACAGGACTATGACAAACTTATGAAAAACGGTGTGGTAACACGCCCTCCACATTATCTATTCATAGAGCATCCACGCATTAGATACATTGAACAGAGTGATGTATTGACTCCTGGCCAGGCAAGAAATATTTTAATCAAAGAATTTAATAAAACCACAGACGCTTGGGCGATGTTTTTAGACAATGATGCTATTGTGGATCCACGCTGGCACGGCACTGATGTTGTTAATATTATAGATAGAAACAGTGAAGGATTAGCAGAGATTGCCAGTGTATTAAGTGTAATGAGTCCTAGGCATCAACCTTATACACAATACCTAACAGAAAATGCAGAACTGTTAAAGACACATTTGCCTTTACATAAAACAAATTATAATAAAACAACCTTATTCTTTTTGCGTAATGAAACAATCTTTGGTAGAGAACCCGTGTTGTTTGATGATAAATTGCCCTGTTTAGAAGATTATGAATATCAAGCAAGGCAATTAGCAATGGGAGGTGCTATCTACCAAATGCGTAGTGTAATAATGAATGATATGGGTTGTAACGAAAAACATTCTACACTATTTCCTGGGTGGGATGATAAAAGTGGTAGAACAGAATTGTTTACTGAAATTAAAGAAGAAATATTTCAACGATATTTACCATATGGGTTAAAGAAAACAAAAAACGGTAATACCTTGAGATGGAACACAATAGGTAATAATAACTCTTTAGTTAAAACATATATGGTGCCAATACAAGGGGGCACTATAGAAACTAATAAAAAATCAACTACATTTAAGGAACTGTTTGATGAAATCTGAGAAACGCATACACAAACGTGAATATACATCACCAGAATGGTATTATGCACAATTAGAACAGGATTGGTTCTGTGCTGATATGGCGGGTGACTATATGGTTATGCGTAAGATGAGTGAATGTGGTTATGGTGATATAACAGCACCGCAGGCAAGCATAATGAAGTATGCTACCATATGGGAATTGAACAAAGAACAAATCAAAATCCTATTGGGCAAAGATTATAAAGAAGAACTGTTTAGTGATTGGGAAACTCGCAGACAGCAACCACTGAGAGAATATAAAGAATGGTTATCAAAACAACCATAAACAAGGAGAGCATAAAAGGTATGGGATGGGGATATTATCCAATTGATCCTAAGTATAAGGGCGAAGACTTTAGAGTAGGCACAATGCCAATGACACCTAAAGATCAATTTAATTTTGACACAAGTTATGTGTTAGTAGGTGTAGAAACATCGCAAATGTTCAAACCAGGCACTGAGCCAAAGGAGTTGGATTTCTTTCATTGGGACAACAGTATGCAACCTTGGTTGCGACACATAACACCTGCAAATAGAACAGGACATAAGTTATGGAGCAGACTAACCTACAAGGGTTGGTGTATGCCACGTGACAGTCATCCAGATGAAAACCACAGAGCAAGAGTAAACAGAACGTTATTTGATGAAAGTCAAGGCGCCATAAGAGATATAGCACAGTTATGGGGTGGCAATCAACCTACACAACTGCCCAAACGCAAACACGCACTAGTCTGTCCTTCAAGTGAACGAAATCACAGAGATTTTTTCAATGAAAGCCAAGCAGATTGGTTAAAACGTGTTACTGACGAACTAAAACGTCAAGGTTACACATACACTATAAGGCAGAAAGCAAGTGTGTCAGGTAGAAAAACCAATCAAACAACGGATCAAATAAAACGTGAAGGCTGTGACTTGGTTGTTGCCAATTATTCAGCCTGTGCAAGTGAAGCCGCACCCATAGGCGTTGCTGTTGTAACAACAACTGACCAATCACCTGCAAGAGCAGTATCAACACCTTGGCCCCATTTTTGTAATGGTGTTATAAGAGAATTTACAGAACAAGATATAGATCGTTGGATTACTAGATTGTGTGCATACACATATTTTAGAACAGAACTCAGCAGTCTTAGTTGGATTGACACGCATCCACAAGCAACACACCTAAAGGAGAAACGCTATGCCATTTGAAAAAGGTAACAGGTATGGTAGGAATGGTAGACCCAAGGTATATGAAATACCCAGTGAATGGGCAAAACGCTATTCAAAAGCACAAGCACAGGCAAAGTTCCGCAAAGAAGAATGGGCCTTTAATCAACACACTTGGTTAAAGATGTGGTTAGACTCAGGTGTAAGTGAACACCTTGGTAGACAACCACACAACTATTGTATGTCACGCAAAGATCCTATAGAAGCGTGGGGACCACACAACTGCGTTATCATACCAAGACGTATGCATCTCAAGAAAAGAGCATTTGTTGAATTTCACGGTTATCCAGATGCACCTTGGGAAGACCGTCACAACGTGGAGATAAAAGAAGATGGTAAATCGTAAGCACGGTGACCCTACGTATACAGAAATGCGTAAGGAATATCCTAGAACTTGGCGCATATGGTATCGTATGAATATGAGATGTAAGATAGGACAGAATGGAGACTATGTAGACGTTGAAGTATGTGATGATTGGAACATAGACAATGGATCACCAGATGCGTTTCTACAGTTTCTAGATGATATGGGTCCAAGTGAAAATGAAAAAGAAATTGATAGAATCAATCCACTTGGAGATTATGAACCAGGTAACTGCCGTTGGGTAGATCCTGCTGTAAACAGAAGAAATACTCGTAAAAGATTTCAAGGCGATTATAAATTGCTAGACACTGCAAAAAAGAATGGTATACCAGCACCAACATACTATTCAAGAGTAAGACTAGGTTGGAATCCCCAGGATGCGGCAACACTGCCACCAAGTGCAGTTAAGTATAATAAGAGAACAGTATAATGTTTGAATTACCAAAAGACTTTGATCCCTATAAGGATTTAGTAGAACTAAAAAACTTTGCCGTAAGTGCAGACACGCACCTTGGCAACTTGTTAAAAAATGAAAAAGAAATTTGCAAAGCAGTAAATCAATTGAGCGATAATCTAAAACAACTCAAAGAAAGAATAACACTATTGGAGAAAGTGCTAAATGAAATTGCCAGACAGAGGTGATAGATACCTATTGCCAACAACAACCATTGTAGGTTGTATTTTACTAATTGCACACATCCTTGGACACATATCAGGATGGTGGGCAGTGTTATATGTTCCTTTATTGTTTATGGGACATTCAATTGAATACAAGGATATGTTTCTATGGCGCAAATAGCCATAGTAGGAAATGGACCCGCAAGAAATTTATATCGTCCTTTTAGGGGCGATGTTTGCGTTTGCAATATACCTCAGTTGGATATTCGCTATGACTATATTTCAATAGTTGATAGAAAAGCAACAGATTACATTGTAAAAGAAAAATTACAATTTGAAAAAACAATACTAACAACAGACGAATGCAGTAAATTACTGAAACACACACCCAGTGAGGCAGTGTTTAAAGAAAAACTAATGAACTCAGCGGCAACTGCCGCATACTATTTCGCACAACACTATGACACTATATGGTTATATGGTTGTAATGCACTATGGAGTAAAGATTGCACCAGTTCACAGGATGAACTGATACCAAGGCCCCCTAGACAAGCCAATCTACACAATAGATGGCGTGAAAAGTGGAAGACTGTATGGGCAACTGGCAAAACATTTGTAATTGTATGCCCTAAAGACACTGAGGAAATAGATTATGGCACGAACGTCTGTTGGAATAGATCTAAAACATAAAACCTGGCAATATATTAAAAAGATACTAATGAAACCACAGAAAAAACTTGGTGGTTTACCAATCTGTCCATTCCTAAAACAGCATATAGAAAACATAGCAGTTATTGAAACAGACAATTGGGAGAAAAAAATCAGTCAAGTGTGTGAATTGTTAAGTGCTGTTGGTTATGAAGCAGTGGTTATATGTGGTCCTATGGAAGATTGGGATGAACTAATGAGCATCTGTGATGATTACCAATCAAGATACTATTGGAAGGATGTTGAAATATTGGTTATGCACCCTGACACAGATGATTTTCCATTGCCTTTAGAATACAACTTTCGTTATTCACCACTTGTAATAGTGCAAAAGGCAAGCACACTTCAAGATGCACGTGATATACTGCAAAAATCAGGCAAATACTACAAATACTATAAATAAGTATGTTCAACGAAAACCAAACTTAGGAGATTTAGATGACTATTACCCTTAGACAGGAATCAGATGCTAGAGCAACAACCAAGGGCACTAGTCTGACATTCCAAGAACTAGACAACAACTTTATTGATATTTTAAACAGAAGCGAAATTACATTTGAAAGTGATTCAGGCTCTGCACAACTTTCTACAGCGGCAACAGAAGACAGAAGATTAGTAATCAACGGTGCAGGTGGATTAACTACTGCTATAACTTCAGACTCAACTGGACAGGCAGTGCTTACACTTACACAGGGTGCGTCAACAGTTGATATGCAGAATGCAGTATTTGGCACAGGCAATATTACAGTTTCATCACCAGACTCAACAGGTGCAGTTACAATCGCCACAAGTGCTATTGCTAATTTGGCAGATGACGGTTCACCACAACTTGGTGCTAACCTTGATATGAATTCAAATGATATTGATGGCACAGGAAACATTGACATCACAGGTAACGTGATTGCACAAAGCGCCATTAATGCACAAACAGGCACATCATACACACTTGTTTTAGGTGATGCAAGTAAACTAGTTACACTTGATAACGCAAGTGCAATTACACTTACTATCCCAGCAAACAGTTCAGTGGCATATCCTGTGGGAACAAAAATTGACCTAGCACAAATAGGAGCAGGACAGGTTACTGTTGCAGGTGCAGGTGGAGTTACTGTAAACTCAACACCAGGACTAAAATTTATTGCTCAATTTTCAGCGGCAACCTGTATCAAAACAGCAACTGATACTTGGTTACTTGTTGGCAACCTAGAAGCCTAAGGAGTAACAGATGGTTACAGGACTAACACTTGGTATAGCAGGCAGTTCATTTGCCACTGTTGCGGCAGCGGCAGAAGTAATTAGAAAAAAGCACGGTATCAGTGCAAACGGTAGTATAGCAATTGATACTGCACAAAGTTATTTTGGTGGCAGTTCAGTTCTGTCAACAGGCAGTGCTGACAGTCTATTGTTTGACGGTGCAATTATCCCCACAGCCTCAGATGCAAACTTCACAATTGAAAGTTGGGTAAGATTTACAGGCACCAATAGTAGAAAGATGCTATACAGCCAATACACAAGTGGCACTGGTAGAACTTCATTGGAAATTGGCACAGATGAAAAAGCCAGTTTCTTTTGTGCAAGGCAAAGTTCATTCCAGGAGGCAGATAGAATACTGGGCGACAGTGCTCTAAGTGTAGACACTTGGTATCATATTGCTGTGGTAAGACAAGGCACAACATTCACAATGTATATTGATGGTGTTGCACAGACAGATACTATCACTGGACACAGTGCTGGCGTGCAGAATCAAGACTTTGAAATATTTGGTGATGACTTTGGCACACACACAGACGATGTGCATCAGGATGAATTTAGAATTTCAGATACTGCAAGATACACAGGCGATTTTTCTAAACCTATATATCCATTCGTCAATGACGCAAACACACTCCTATTATGCCACTTTGATGGCACAGATGGTAGCACATTCTTTGATGATGACAATGGAGAATTTGGTAGACATCCTGTAAGTGTAACCGCTGTGAATGGCAACACACAGATTGATACAGCACAAAGTCAATTTGGTGGCGCAAGTGCTCTGTTTGATGGCACAGATGATAATATTGATATTAATTTTAGAAGTGATATACTTACTAACACAGAAACTATTGAATTTTGGTATAGACCCACAAGCGTAAGTGGTGTATATGGCATTATGAGCCAAAACACACAAGGTGCAGGCACAGGATTTCAAATACTGCAAATAAATGGTGAAATTACCGCCTACCAAGCGGCGACCGCTGGCACAACACTGTCAGGTGGCAGCCTAAGTGCAAATACTTGGCATCACATTGCCCTGGTAAACGATGGCGGCAGTGCCGCACTATACATTGATGGCACCAGTGTGGACACAGATGGATCGTGGAGTGGCACAAATACAGATACAGATTTAAGAATTGGTGAAGGCAAAGGTATTTCAAGTTCATTATGGAACGCAACACGATATGACCTAAATGGACATATTGATGAATTGAGAATTTCAGACTCAGCAAGATATACTGCAGGATTTACAGTATCAAGTGAGTCATTTACAAATGATGAAAACACAAGATTGTTGATGCACTTTGATGGCACAGATACTAGCACAGTTTTCAGAGATGACTTTGGTAACAGACCTGCTGTTGGTGTTATTGCAGAAGACAATGCAAGAACAGATACAGCAGAAGCCAAATTTGGTGTTACAAGTGCAGAATTTCCTTCTACCTTTGGCTTTATGGAAACAGGTGCCGTTGACGCACTTGAAGTAAGTGGCGATTGGACTATAGAATTTTTTGTATACTATAACAAAACTAATGCGGACCAATATGTGCACCATAATATGGGTGGTTGGAGTGGAGGTAGTTTCCAAATCTACACACCAAGTTCAAGTAACATAAGAGCATCAATAAATGATAATGGCACAAGTAGAGACCTAGCCACTGTTTCATTTTCAACAGGTCAATGGTATCACTATGCACTTGTTAATAACAGTGGAACAGTAACTTGGTATATTGATGGAACAAGTCAAGGCACAGGTGCTTTTAGTTCTAATATTAATGCTCCAGACAAAACACTTAGATGGGGAGCATTTAGCCAAGGTGGTAGCAGTGACAAATTTGAAGGTTGGATTGACGAATACCGTTTTAGTAATACAGCAAGATACACTACCAATTTCACACCAACAACAACACCATTCGTCAATGACTCAAACACACTCCTACTCCTACATATGGACGGAACTGATGGTAACACTCTATTCTTAGACGACAATGGAATGACACGAGCCAAAGTAGGTGTGCAGAGCATAAATGGTGCCGCAATAGACACGGCAAACTATCAATGGAATGGCGCAAGTGCAGAATTTGATGACACAGATGATTACCTAGAATTGCCATTTAGTGTTGGCAATTTCTCAGGAGACTTTACTGTAGAATGTTGGATGGACACAGCAGACACACTAGGTGAAATTATGGCCTGTCAAAAACAGGGCACAAATGAAGGTTGGACACTTATAACAAGAAGTTTAAACAGATTGATATGGACATCAACAACAGATGGAAGCAATATTGGCACACTAATCAGTTCAGACAATGCTTGGAGTGACAACACCTGGGTTCATATTGCGGTATGTCACAACAACAGTTCAGGACTTACAGAATTATATGCCAATGGCACAAGGGTTGCTTCACAAACAGAACAAAATCCTATCACTGTAACCAGTGGTGGTTACTTCCGCATAGGGGGTAACATATACGGTATCAGTTCAGGCTTATATCAAGATGGTCCTAGATACTTTGATGGACATCTTGATGATGTAAGAATATCAAACTCAGTAAGATACAGTGGTGCAAGTTACACAGTGCCAACAGGACCTTTCCAGAATGATTCAAATACTTTATTGCTGTTACCAATGAATGGAACAGATGGTTCAACAGATTTTGTTGACGATAACGGCAAGGAGATAAACTAATGACTATACCTACTAGTAAGGCTTCAACCGCTAATGTGGATCAAGGCAGCGATAAAATCAGTCTTGCACGTCCAGACATCAAACAGAACATTGATAATGTAAATGAAATTATTGATCACCTAAATGCGGCGGCTAGTTTTTTACCTGCATACATTTCTTATGGCGATGAAATTAATGTAACACAAGAAAATGTTATAGCACCAGTTCAACAATCACCAAGACTTATTACAGCAGGCAACACAGGCATTTCAATTGTTGATGGAGATAGTGCAGGTGGACAAAGCAGAATATCACTGCCAGCAGGCACATATCTACTAGAAACAAATAGAAGCAGGCCTGCAGGCTTAATTACAGGTTCAGGCTATGTGCAATTTTTAGGCTTTAGAGACAACATCAGCGGAGACTATCTTGCAGTTGGAGAAACTATTGTAGATGGTGCACAAGGCGGTTCAAGCACTACTGGTATAGGACACCATCATTTAGTAGGTTTACAGACATTCAGTGCAACAGCACAAGTAGAACTGTTGGGTGCTTCAAGCAACACGGTCAATACACAGTTAAACTGGACTGACGATCTACAAGCATTTGGTGACAGTTTAGGTGGACCTCAAACTAATCAAAATGTTGGTATGCTTGTAAAAATTACAAAAATAGCATAGCACAATTCCCAAGGCACTTCCAATAAATACACTTGTTATAACAAACGTAAGTAAAACCTTATAAGGAGAAATAATATGTCAGCGGCAAGTAATTATACTGAAGACAGAACGTTGGACTTTTGGTTAAAAGCCAACTCGCAATCTTCAACAGCGCCTACAACTGTTTATGTAGGACTTTTTACATCAGATGATTCAACTGGTGCAACAGGTGAAAACCTAGAAGCAGGAACACTAACAAACGAAGTATCAACTTCTGGAACTTCATACGAAAGAAAAGCAGTCACATTTGGTGCTATTTCAAATGGCTCTTGTTCTAACTCAGGAAATATTACATTTGACACAGCAACAGCAAACTGGGGCACAATCACACACGTGGCTGTAATGGATGCAGATTCAACTTCAGATTCAGCAGGTGCTGGTAATGTTCTTTTCTATGGTGCATTAGACACAGCCAGAGAAATTTTAACAGACGATACATTTCAAATCACAACAGGCAACCTAACTGTTACATTGGCGTAAGTCACTGTAGGGGAGAACCCAAGTGGCTGGCAGTGAATTTGTAAGTGGATTATATGTCGCCAGTGATTATGTAGACAATACATATACTGCTGGCACATACGTTGACCCTGGTTATGTCACAGGCATAATTTCAGGCTCAGCCACTCTTGCATCTTCATTCTCAGTTACAGCAAATGCTGGAGATGCCACAGATGTTACACAACCTGTAACACTGTCAGCAACAGCAACCTTATCAACGGATGGTGTAAGAACCAGGGATGGTTCATCTACCATTGACAGTGCCCTATCATTTACAATAAGTGCAAACGCAACCAAGCGTCCTATAGCAACTATAGATGCTAGTGCAACCTTAACCAGTGCAGGTGAAAGAACAAGAAATGTAAGTCTTGATTTGTTTACCTGTCCTGGAACTTGGGATAACCAAAATACTTGGGAACGTCCTAATCAAGAAAGATGGCAATGTCTATCAGCAGAAGGTGTTCTTGTTGTTGCAGGAACGGCTGGACTTTCTATACAATCAACTGTTACAGCAATTGGTGATAGAAGAAAACAACTGTTTAATTTTGAAATTACATCAACAGCAACACAAACAGTTGATGCGTTAAGAACTAGAGATACAAGTGCAACACTTGACACAACTGCAACACTATCAGCAGATGGTGTAAGACGTAAATTTGGTGTTGTAAATATTTCAGGTGCTCTTAACTTTACAGTAGACGCATTAAGAACTAGAAACACTGCAACACTTGTTGCTTCATCAGGCACAATGTCTGTTAGTGGTGAAAGAACAAGACAAGGCACAACACTCAAAGCAAGTTTAGGCACAATGACTGTGGCAGGTAGAAAAGATTCTACACCACAGAACATACAGTTTGACAGTCAAGCAACACTGTCAGCAGATGCTGAAAGAACAAGAGTAGGTGCAACACTTCAAGCATCATTTGGCACACTGAGTGTTGATGGTGTAAGGATTATTGAATTCCGTGAAGTGATAATGCCAATGACAGCAACTGTAACTGTTCAGGCAAGAAAGGATTCACAAGGCACAGTTCTAAAAGTATCAAGCGGAACTTTAAGTGTAGATGCATTTAGAACAAGGGATCTATCAACAACACTTACACCTACATTCTCAGTAAGAGCAAATTCAACACTCGTAACTGGTAATGCTCTATTGCCTGCAATAACAACTGTTACAGCAAGTTCTACTCTAAGTAGAGATGGCACTAGTAACATATCAAGCAGTGCAAGCCTAAGTTCAAGAGGTATTGTTGTATATAGAGGCAGTGCAACACTCAACGCATTTAACAGTGTGTTATCAGCACTAACACTATATAAAATTGATCCATTTAGAGTTTACAGTGTTCCAGGTGAGACTAGAAGTCTTCAAATAGTTCAAGAAGACCGCAAAATTATAGTAAAACCTGAAAATCGTGTAAATACAATACAAGATGAGAACCGTGTTCAAGTTATCAAACCTGAAACACGCAATTTAACTGTTCAACACCTTACACTAGAAGAAGTGGCAGGAGACCCGTTGGATACAAGGAAATAAATAATGGCTGACAGAAACGCACTTACAGGTTTTAAGGAAGACAGGGTAGGAGTTTTTATTGAAAAAGACCCTTATGCTGTTCTTGACTATTCCTTAGATTGGCACAACTGGATGCCAAGTGGGGACCAAATATCATCAATTACAATTACAGCAGAAACGATTTCAGGTGATGCGGCTCCTCTTACAATTGACTCAACAACAAACACAAATTTTATAGCAACAGCAACAATATCAGGCGGCACAGCAGGCAAAATCTATAACGTAGAATACAAAATTGTAACATCAAACGCATTACAAGATTCTAGAAACTTTAGAATAAAAGTAATTGAGAGACAAGCCTAATGAGTGAAGAAAATAAAACACAACAGAAAAAATACAGAACAGTAGACAGAGATTTAGTCTACAAACTTGCCTGTATTCAATGCACCCCAGAAGAAATTGCTGAGGTAGTTGGATGTAGTCCTGCTTCACTAAAGAAAAGATTCAAAGCCTTGTTAGAAAAAGGCAAAGAAACAGGCAAGCAGAGCCTAAGACGTGCTATGTGGGAAAAAGCAATCAATGGTGATACCCGTGTGCAGATTTTCCTATCTAAACAATATCTTGGTATGAAAGATTCACCAGAGGATACACAAAACACACAGCCTCTGCCTTGGGAGGACTAATGCCATTAAGCGAACCACAAAAAGAAATTTGTTCAAGTGACAGCCGTTTTCGTGTTGCTGTTACAGGGCGTCGTTTTGGCAAAACACACGTGGCTATGAGAGAGTTGGCAAAATTTGCAAGTATACCAAACAGTCAAGTATGGTATGTTGCACCAAGTTATAGAATGGCAAAAGGCATTGTATGGGATCAATTGAAAGGCAAACTAAAGGACTTGCGTTGGATTGATGCTAGTAATGAAGCAGAACTAAAATTAAGATTAAAGAATGGAAGCGTTATACACCTTAAAGGTGCAGATAATCCAGACAGCCTTAGAGGCGTTGGATTGAATTTTATTGTAATGGATGAGTTTCAGGATATAGATCCTAGGGTATGGACAGAAGTCTGTCGTCCCACACTATCTGACAAAAAGGGACACGCACTGTTCACAGGAACACCACGCGGAGTAGGATCTTTTAGCCACGAGATGTATTCAATGGCGTTAACGACTGATGGGTGGGAAGCGTGGACTTATACAACACTGGATGGAGGTAATGTGCCTTCAGGTGAGATTGAAGATGCAAGACGTGATATGGATGAAAAAACATTTCAACAAGAATACCTTGCAACATTCAACACATACAGTGGTATGGTATACTATAACTTTGATAGAGAAAGACATCTTAAGAGTTATCCAAATCCAGACGTTACTGAAATATACATAGGACAAGACTTTAACGTAGGCGCACTTTCAAGCGCCATTGCTGTTATTGAAAATGGTTGTGTATATTTTATTGATGAACTGTTATTGGATAGTTCAAGCACAGAAGATACCTGTGATGAACTAAGACGTAGATATCCAAATTCAAGAATCAATATATTTCCAGATCCTGCAGGCAAACAAAGAAAAACATCAGCAGGTGGTAAAACAGATATTTCAATACTACAGAATGCAAAATTCAATGTGCAGGTAAGAAATAGCCACACTCCTGTTCGTGACAGAATCAATGCAGTAAATAGTAAATTAAAGAACGCAAGGGGAGACATTGGACTGTATGTTGATCCTAGATGTAAGAACATTATAAACAGTTTAGAAAAAATGGTATACAAACCAGGAACTAACGTCGTAGACAAAGACGGAAAACTGGATCATATGGCAGACGCAGTAGGCTATTTGGTTGATTTCCTATATCCAGTTCGCACTGAATATGCACCACAAGAACCACAAAGATGGGCATTCTCAGGTAACAACAATCAAGCAAGGAGATGGAACTAGATGCCCGTTATTAGAGACAGAGTAATTAAGGGTGACGCTAAACTTGCCATTGATTATATAGTGGAGGCACATCCTGCCTACAAACACTATCTTAATCGTTGGGTATTTTTAGGTGACTCTTATCACGGTGGGTATGAATACTTTCAAGGCAAGTATTTAGAGCCCTACTATTATGAATCAAGAGATGATTATGAAAAGCGACTTAGAATGCTTGGACTTGATAATCATACAAAAAGCGTTGTTGGAATATACAACTCATTCTTGTTTAGACGTGAACCTAAGAGACAGTATGGCTCAATTGAAAACCTTCCAGGACTAAATCCTTTCCTTGCAGATGCGGACCTAGATGGTAGAAGTTTTGCCCAGTTCCTTAGAGAACTAAGTGCAATGGCTATGGTATATGGTAATGTGTGGGTTATCGTAGACAAACCAAATGCAGAGACATTTACAAGAGCAGATGAACTTAACCAAGGTATACGTCCTTATGTTTCTATGTTTACACCAGACAATGTGTTAGACTGGGAATATTCAAGACAGCCTAATGGTTTATACACACTGTCATATCTAAAAGTAAAAGAAGAAGTAGTTAATGGCAGACAGTATGTAAGAGAATACACACCTGAAGAAATCAATGTTTACGTTGTAGACGGAGACAACAACACAGGCGAACTTGCAATGACAATACCAAATGCACTTGGCAAAGTGCCAGCAGTTTGTGTTTACGCTTCAAGAAGTCAAACACGTGGTGTTGGTGTTTCACCTGTTGGTGATATTGCAGACATACAAAAAGAACTGTATGAGATGTCAAGTGAAATTGAACAGATTATTAGACTAACAAATCACCCGTCACTTGTTAAAACAGCAGATACTGAAGCGGCGGCTGGTGCAGGCTCAATTATTCAAATGCCACAAAACCTAGATGGCAACCTAAAACCTTATTTGTTACAACCAGATGGGGCAAGTATTG
>Ga0255752_10004174_pt1 | contig 14676 bp, 11 predicted proteins | sample 011ome_25_FD_179952 | JGI IMG/M metagenome (GOLD analysis project Ga0255752, IMG submission 179952) | Coastal salt marsh microbial communities from the Groves Creek Marsh, Skidaway Island, Georgia - 011512CT metaG (version 2) | ecosystem: Environmental > Aquatic > Marine > Intertidal zone >...
AGTCTCACCGTCATGACTGTCAAGAGCAACATTGATTGCCGCAGACATTCCCCTTCCAGGGTCGGAGAGGATTCTTGCCTGATAGCGCCGAGCAAGTTCTCGGGCCTGGGCAGCACCCTCGGGCACAACGACAGCAACTGTCACCTCAGCAAACTCCACGAGATTTTGGCACGAGGCCAACGCGCTTTCCAAGTACTCAAGGCGCTCACCAAGAGAGGGCAAGACAACCATGATGGTTGGCTTCGTCATGACAAGCCCTCTCTGTTCACCACGCCCTAGGCTAGTAGTGGTGAGCATCTGAGGAAGACATGAAGAAAACAGACAAAATCTATGTAGCAGGGCACCGAGGCCTCGCGGGTTCAGGCATCTGGAGACACCTGGAAGCAGAGGGCTACGAGAATCTCGTCGGGCTGTCCTCACGAGAACTCGACTTGACCGATCGAGACGCTGTGTTCAGAGCAATGCGCTCGATCAGACCCGACGTGATAATTGATGCCGCGGCTCGGGTTGGTGGCATTCACGCCAACGACACCTACCCAGCAGATTTTCTAAGTCACAACCTTCAAATTCAGGTGAACCTCATGGATTCTGCGCACGATGCGGGGGTCGACCGGCTCTTGTTCCTTGGTTCCGCGTGCATCTACCCGAAGTTTGCGCCCCAACCGATTCCTGAGTCAGCCCTCCTGACGGGGGCACTCGAAGAAACCAACGACGCCTACGGTATTGCAAAAATTGCCGGAATCATTCAGGTACAAGCGATGAGAAGACAACACGGGCGCCACTGGATTTCGGCCATGCCTACAAATCTTTATGGTCCGAATGACAACTTTCACCCAGAAAACTCCCACGTGTTGGCAGCACTTATTCGACGCTTTCACGAAGCAAAGCAAGCCGATCTTGACGAGGTGGTGATCTGGGGCACGGGAACACCAACGCGCGAATTTATGCACGTCGACGACCTTGCGTCAGCCGTCGAATTCCTTCTACAACACTATGACGACCCCCAAACAATCAATCTCGGCACCGGTGTTGAGACATCAATCCAAGAGCTGGCCCAGACAGTGGCGAGTGTTGTGGGTTTCACAGGGCAAATCACTAACGACATCAGCAAACCCGATGGCACTCCAAAAAGAATGCTCGACACAACGCGGCTGAGAGACATGGGTTGGGCCCCTCGGTGGGATTTGCGCGCGGGAATCCACGACGCTTACCAGTGGTTCACCAGCAACTCCGAGTCACTCAGAGCAATCTAGGCGGCGCGACTGTCGTGGCTGGTGGCAATCCATGCCCGGGTAGTTTGTTCGTCAGCACAGACCACGTCCGAGGCCTCAGCAAAAACCACTTCACCTCGAGCGACTTTCTGGAGATCATTCGCTTGACCTGCCATGAGGTGACCGGCCTCCACCACAATCAGTGAGTCCTGTGTAAGAGTGAGCTCTCCTGCGTTTCCCTCGATTTTCCTCAGCTCAAATGGCATTGACGCCCCGAGGTATCGGGAGATTCCCCCTGCCGTCTGTGGAGCGATAATGGTCGGAGTCTCCGTTCCGACGAGTGTGGCCATCTGGAGGAACCCTTCCGGGTGCCGGGCTTTTGTTGTGAGTCCTGCCCTCAGGACGTTGTCGCTTGGAAGCATCAGCTCTAAGCCAAAACCCTCTACATAAGCGTGCACCACCCCGGGCGCCACGAATAGTCCATTTCCCTCGTCCAGCCTTACATGGTGCATGGCAACTGCCAATAACAACCCAGAATCTGCCGGATGCCCTTGGTTGACTTTTTTCAGTGTCTGGGCATCCACATCTAAAGCCTCAAGTTGAGACCAATCTGATTCTGCGGCGATCCATTCGCTGAACGTTCGACTGGCATGTACTACCTCTGGACCGTCGGCCAATACCCGCTCGACGAAGGCTCGCGAGTGCTGTTGGGATAGGGACCAGTCGTGGATCGCACTTGGCAAGGCACCACACGCAACAAGAACTCCTAGTCGCTCAGCCAATGTCGCCTCGTCGACAAAACCAATCAACGCTCTAAAGTCTGGCGAAAGAGCGACAATGAGTTCAGGCTTTGGTCGTGGATCCTTGAAGACTCTCTCAGGCGAGTCCTGTGCGATAGCTTCTAAGTTTTCGCGGTCAAACCCTCGTTGCGCGTCCTGTTCGTCGGGGTGCACTTGGATAGACAAAGCTTGCGATGCCGAAAGAAGCTTGACGAGGAGGTCAAATGATGAGTGTCGTGAAAGTAGCCAGTCGTTGAAAGATATGACACCTCCACCAGTATGAACGGTAGTTCCCGAGAGTGGGTGGCTCCCAAACCAAGCTTCTGCCTCTGGCAATCCTGAGGATGAAAGGCCCAAGAATGCACTCAACCGACCGCTCGAGCCCCAGTCATAGTGTTTGATGTCGGGGACTAATCGAAACAACATAGGTTGAGCCTATTTCTTCTCCTGCGAATCAACGGGAAAACGCAGGAGCCACTTGGTCTGTCAGAATGAGAAGGTGTCAGTCGCCCAGCCCGCCCGTGACACCCACAATCGTGAAGACGATGCGTGGGTGCTCATTCCTCTATTCAATGAAGGGCAGGTCATTCACGGGGTCGTCAGTGACTTAACCAGTCGCTTCTCCCACATATTGTGCGTGGATGACGGCAGTAGTGACGACAGCGCCAGTATCGCCCGTGCGGCCGGCGCAACAGTGTTGCACCACCCCATAAACCTTGGCCAAGGAGCTGCTCTCCAAACAGGTTTCGACTACCTCCTGACACGGACCGAAGCAACACATGTCATCACTTTTGACGCCGATGGCCAGCATCGCCTCGCAGATGCTCTGGAGATGCTGGAATTGGCCCGGCGGAAGAAGTTGTCGGTGGTTTTTGGCTCAAGATTCCTGGACAAAAGAACAAAGCCAGGGTTCAAGAAGCGGGCAGTTCTCAAGGTCGCGGTGCTCCTGACTCGGGCAATAACGGGTTTGAGATTGACGGACGCCCATAACGGGCTCAGGGTGTTATCTCGTGAGGCGCTAGGCCACATTCGCCTGCAACAGAATGGGATGTCTCACGCAACGGAAATTGTGCACCAATTGGCCGTAGCGAAGCTGTCATGGATCGAGCACCCAGTGGAAGTCCTCTACACGGATTATTCACGCAGGAAAGGCCAGTCTTTGCTGAACTCCATAAATATTTTGATCGACCTAATGGTGAGGTAGGAGAAAGATGCTGAGCCAGTGGATTATTGCGATTGCCCTGGGAGCCGTGGGTATTTACCTGCTGAAGGCCCGAAGGACTGCATCTCATCAAGCGATTCGGCGACTGTTTATTGTGGTTGCTCTGATTGCCGGATTTGTCGCAGTGATATTTCCCAATTACACGACAGTAGTTGCAGGGTTTCTAGGTATTGGGCGAGGCGCGGATCTTCTGCTCTATAGCTTCGTGGTGTTTGCTCTCTTCTACGTCGTTCACCAATATCGCCGACAACTCTGGCAAGAAAAACTGACAACAGACTTGGCGCGAGCTCTCACGTTGGCTCAGGCCGATATCGAGGACTTGAAGGATTTCGGGAAGAACTAAGACAATCGAATCAGGTCGCCGACGTTAATCGCGGTTGTCGCTGTTCGGTCGGCGTTCAAGGTCAGCAAACGGTCCAACGGAACAGATCTCCGTTCGGAAATTCTCGTGAGGGTGTCGCCTTCTTGACCCCGGTGGTAGGTCATGGTCGTTTCTGACACTCCGACTTTCAGCCTCTGACCAATGATGATTCGGTTGGGGTTCCTGATGTTGTTGTCCGCAACAAGCCTTGACACCGTCGTGTTGTTTCTAAAGGCAATCCGAATGAGGGTGTCACCCCTGGCGACTGAATAAACCACATCGTTGGTTTGGGTTTGGCTGACGATTGGTTCGAGAGCTGGCAGCGGAGTCTCAGAGGTGTCTTCAATGGACTCTGATGGAGTTTCTTCAGACGACTCAGTCGACTCCTCTGAATCCGCTCGGGTATCCGTTTCCGTGCTTTCGCCTTCCGCGGGAGTCTGCGACTCGTCACTGGGTGCATTCTCTGCGTCTGCATCTCGCGTTGAACCCGCGGCAATCACGATGGAAGGATCAAGGATCACGGGAGAGTCAACCGTCCTGACCACACCCTTCTTAGTGATGGTGAGGACCTGACCAACACGAATGAGAGCTCCTCCCCGAGGGAGTGAGTTCTCTGCCACCACTGCGCTTACGCTCACACCGTTCGCTCGAGAGATTGCCCACACTGTGTCCCCGGATCTCACGGAGTGGCGAATGACGATGTCCTGGTTGACTTCTGTTGCCTGGACGGTCAAGGGATTCCACGCCACACCATCGGACGATTCGAACGCGGTGCCATCTGCCATCAGGATGGCGTAGTTACCACCTGAGGTTTGTCCAAACTCTGACACGTTGTTACTACTAGAAGACCCCGGTGCACTGCCGATTCGCTGCCAACTCGTGAGGTTGGACGACGTGGCAATGGTGCCATCGCGATCAACGACCATGGTGACACCATCTCGGGTGGTCGCCATAGTTCGGAAATCCTTGGTCGGGCTGAACCAGTAGTTGTAGACGCGCCAGAAGTTACGGTTCCCATACGCGCTACAGGAGTCGCCCACTGACGCCAGGTTTACCAGAGCAATGTCGTTGGGGGTGTAGGGAGTGTAGTAGTACAGCCCAGCGGTCGCCTGGTTCTTGATTGCAACAGGCCTCGTGCCACACGAGGCGTTCGGGTGTAGTCGAACCGGAACCGTTTGGCCGACCGGGAACCAGGTGAAGAACCGTGATGTCCCCGGAGGGTTCGAATAACGCTTGAACTGTTTTGCTGCGTTGTAAACCTGGTTGTAGAAGCCAAAGAACTGTGAATCACAGGGAGCGGTGTCAGGACAGGCATATCCGGTTGCCCGCTCAAATCGAATAGCAGACGGGGCGCTGAGCGTGACCAACGACTGTTCTTTTTGAATGAGGACGAGCAATGCCTCGACGGACACACCACATGCAGCGGAGACCTTGTGAAGAATCTGGGCGGCGGTTTCATTCTCTGCACCCTCATACGCATTGCACAGCACCGTCTGGTCTCTGGAGAAGGTGGTCTCGGTGTAGTCCTTCATACACACGAAGCCCTCGCGACAATCAGGATTGCGTTGCTGCAGGAACGCTTGGATTTGCTCAACCGTCATCGAGCCCGAGCGGAAAAACTCCGCGTCACTAATCAGATTCCCGGGATCAAAGGCCGACCCAAGAGGCAACATGAACCGGGTCCAGCTCTTGCCATCAGAGCTTCGCGCTGCCTCAAAATAGGAGGTTGCCAGGAACTGGCTCCCCGTCCAGACGATGGACGAGACCCCGCTCTTGGTAAGACCAAAATTGGCAGAGGCCCACGTAGTGCCTTGATCTTCAGACCAGTACAACGCTCCATTTGCATCGGCACCCACCCACGATGAGCTATTCCTTGCCCCGTGGATGATGGTGGGTGCGGCGGTCTCGCTCGCGGCCTCTTCATTTGCCACCGCGGGGGTTGCAGGCATGGTGATGACCCCCGAGACCGCAACAACTGCAATCGCAAGACTCGAGAGGGCAAGCTTCAACCACTGGTTCACGTCTCTCAGAGTAGGTAGAGCAACAAAAAACCGCGGGATTTCAGGGGAGTGTGTCGATTCATACGACCTCAGTCGGTCAGAGCGATATCTCTGATGACATCCAGATACCCGCGAGCATATCGACCGTAGTGACCCGTAAACCACCGACGGAGCACGGGAACCAGGCGCCTCACCCTCGACGACGGAAGTGTGCTCCTCCACTGATCAAACTCAACCTTTGCCGCGAGCGACGAAAGGGCGACAGAGCCCAACCAAGCGGGCTTGTTTTCCAGCAATGCGGCGATTCCGTCATTACGGCGAAGCTTTCGAGCAAAGTACTCCGACCGCTTCTCCCGCAGTCGCCTCGTGGCTTCGTCGTAATCAGTCTTGGAGGCACCAATCTCGTTGTTCCCGTGCTGGCGATACCGAATGAGGGGATCCTGGTGGAAAACCACTCCACCGTGTGCTGCAGCTACGAGCGCGAGCCATTCGTCGTGAACCCAGCCGTCTGGGATGGGAAGTGCGTGCTCAAGCAATGACGACCGAATCATGGTCGTCGCACCCGTCACAACGTTTCGTCGCAACAAAGCGTCAAGCGCTCGCCCACTGAGAAGAATACGTATCTCGCTACCGGTCAGACGAAGAGCTGACATCAGGGTGCCAGTCGGGCGCCCAGATGCATCAATGAGCGTGGCGTCAGAGTGGACGAGCAGCACGCCGTCATGAAAGTGTGCGAGACCTTTCTCTAAGCGGTCTGGCTCCCACACATCGTCCTGGTCCGCAAGCGCAATAAATTCCCCCCGCGCCCTTGCGAGCGCCGAAGCGAAATTCCCGGAGACCCCTAGCGGGGTTATCCTAGTTTCCACTCTCCACCCCGGTGTGTGTGGGCCCCTAGTGGACGATGTAAATTCTGCGACTATCTCCAGAGTCGAGTCAGCGGAACCATCATCCGAGATGATGATCTCATCGGGTGGCCGTGTCTGATCCAGGATGCTCTGGAGCTGGTCTCTGACGTACTTTTCCCCGTTATAGGTGCACACCACCACCGAGACTCTGACATCAGACCCAGACATGATGACTCAGCTCCGTCGCGGACGGAGCTTCCGCAGAACAGCCCTCACGAGAGACTTGAACTCGCCTCTGGCCAACCTCTGGAAGCCTCTGCCAATGTCGTGAACGCTAAAACGAGGAGGACGGGGCCTCGCGGGTGAGTAACGGACCGGCTTGCTGCTCGATTTGGTTATCGAACCGTCCGCAATTCCCGCCACGTGGGTCACCAGCGGCTCGAGCACCGTGCCCCATCGGTAGTGTTCCCGAACTCCGCGAAGCGCCTTGATCGCTCGTGCTCGGAACTTTTCGTCAAACAAGGCCACATCGAGAGCAGCCACCAGGGCGTCGACATCCCCTGCGGGGACGGTCTTTCCGAGGCCATGACGATCGACTTCATCGGCAAAATGGTCGCCTTCGGTGATCACCATCGGTAGCGATGCCCAAAGGTAGTCAAGAATGCGGGTCCTAAAGGAGAACGTTGTTTCGATGTGGGAGCGATGGGTACTCGCGCCTAGATCAGCCTCGAGCAGGTAGTTCTGGCGATCGTCGTAATCAACCCATGAGTCGTTGAAGAACACCTGCTTACCGGCCGCACCCAGTTCTTCCGCCAGATCTCGAGATGCTTTGACAATCGGCATTTCCGGGACACCTGGATGTGGGTGCGCTGTTCCCATGAAGAACAACTTCACCGAAGGTTTAGTAGCGCTGAGCTTCGCCACCGCGCGAATGAGAGTGAGCGGATCAAACCAGTCATAGACTCCACCGCTCCAGATGATGACCTGATCCTCCGCCTCGATACCAGGGACTACTCCCTTCAACACCGGGCTAGAGTAGATGGGGTCAACGCCAGGAAGACCAAAGGGAACGACCCCAATCAAGCGCTCGAGATGTGGGTCATCGGCATAACCCGCGGGGTTCACTCGCCCCAGAGTCGTCAACTGGCCGAGATAGAAATGCCTCTGCCTCTCTGATGCGCAGAGGAAGTAGTCGCCCACGGCGAGCTGCGATTCAATCGTGCTTCGCGCATCCGCAACCTGCTTGTCCCACTGCTCCGCCGGTAGGTGGCGGGCTTGCTCCAACTGCTCGAGGTGCATGGGGTCATAGATATCGACAATCAGGTGTTTTGAGCTGGAGCGAAGCGAGGGGAATAGCTCCATCGCGTGACCCTGGAAAATAATGGTGTCAGCCCACGATTCCCAGCCCGAGAAAGTCTTGTCATCTCCCGGCTCGACATGGGTCAGGCGAAAAGCCGAGCTGAGTGCTTCGTCAACACTGGTCAGGCTCACGAGGGTGACATCGTGGGAAACGGAGAGCGCTTCGGCCATGTGCCAGGCACGAATGCCAGGCCCGGAGAGCTTCTTGCCGATGGGATCACCGGTCACGATCAGCACGTTCAGTGCCGGCGGGTCATTTGTCACGCCAAATGCCTCCACAATCGCGTCATAGCCTCGAAGATATCTGGCATCTGTGGACATCGCGGCATTGGTTTCCCCAAATAGCCTCCAGATGGCCGCATCGGAGCGCTTTCTGGTGCTTTGAATCGCGGCGCGCTTAGCCATGAGCTCCGGCAGTGCGTCAACGAACTGATCCATGGCGAATAACGGCACAAGTGCGTCCGAACTCACCTCCGTCGATACCGAACTCGTTGATCCCCGAGCGAGGTCGAAGTGGGTGGTATCAACACCTGACTCAACAACCGCTCGTTTCACGGAGGCCAACAAGGCTCCGGGAAGAATCCTCTGAAGCTGGGCGTCGTCAAGATTCTTATAGAGACACGACAGGGCGTTGCGCTCCAGAAGGAACTGCTCCCGATGCTGAGGTATGCCTCCCATAGACCCGTGGTAGCGGTGGAACGCTATCGACTGAGGTTGGTAGAGGTAGATGTAGCCGGCGAGGTTGAGGCGCCAGCCAAAGTCAACATCTTCAAAGAACATGAAGAAGGATTCGTCAAAACCTCCGAGTTCTTCGAAGACATTCCGGCGGACAAACATTGCCGAACCGGTGCCAAACAAAACCGGGGTTGGGTGCTGAGTTTTCTTGCTGACCTTGGTGCCGGTGAGAGGACGGTATCCCATCCCATACCAGGTCATCCCCGCGCCACTGAAGTCAACGTGGGTGCCCTCCCAGTTGAGAACCTGGCTGGCAACTGCGCCCACATTTTCATACGCATCAAAGGATTCCACCGCTGCGGAGACCCAGCGAGTATCGGGCTTGGCGTCGTTGTTGAGAAAGCCAACAATCTCACCGGAAGAGTGCTTGACTCCGAGATTGCAGCCCCCAGCGAACCCAGAATTGGTGGGGGAAGCGACAAGAACAATGTCTTTCTCCCGTTGGCGCAACAGCTCGAGACTTCCATCGCCTGAAGCGTTATCGACGACAACTATTTCGAGGCTGTCGGGATACTCCGGGAGGGCCATGAGAATGTCCAGTGCGCTGAGAGTGTCCTCGGCGCCCCGGTAGTTGACCAGAATCACACTGACATGGGGCGAATGCGTCATCGAAACTCCCCTAACCCGCCTACAGATGGCAACCTGCCATAATTAGCCTACGGTCTCAGTTGTACCAGGTGGATGAAGGGCGCTACTCATGTTTGCTCCCCGAGGTTGGCTCAGCAGGACTTGGAAGCGTGACGTCTATCGAACAATCAAACAATCTGAATTCTTTGATGGCGCCTTCTACCATTCTCAACACCCAAGATTGCTCTCTCTTGTCGGAGATCCTGTGTGGCACTTTGTCAACCACGGCTGGAAGAAGGGCTTCTCTCCCAGCAGTGGTTTTGACACCGCCTACTACTTGATGAAAAACGATGACGTTCGTCTCTCCCAGCTAAACCCTCTTTACCACTATCTAAAACACGGACAGTCCGAACGGCGACTAGCCTTGCGCTCCTGTTCCGAAGCGCAACACTCCATCGTTCCAGACGCAAGCGCACTTCGATACTTCATCACCCCGTCACTCGGAGAGAGACGGATTTCCCTTCTGATCGACTCATCAACGCCCTTCGAGGACACCGAGACAGTTGGCGAGATGGTGCGCTTGGTAGTGGAACTCGTGAACACTCGCTCATCATCTCTGCGGGTCCTCCACAGGCCAGGGGTTTACCATGGCGAATTCTTCAACAAGCTCATCTCCGCGTTGCCGTCAAACCTGAAGAGAACCCTAGAAATCACTGAAGTACCTCTCACTCTTACCTATTCGGACGTGCCTTTCTATGAAGAAGAAGAATCAATTGCGACTTCCTGGACGAGTGCCTTCGCTCTCCGCTTCTCATCCCAGAACACCAAGTCCTTCCTCATAACTCACGAAGACAACAAAACGATTCTTGTGAAAAACGATGAAATAAACAGACGAGCAGCGCTTCATAAGAGGACTCACTTTCCCGAAACGTGGCCAGGCGCATTCTCCAGCAAGCTGAGTCTTTCTGGACCTACGGCAACAAACGGCATCGTCGCCTTAGTCGATGTTGACCGTTTTCCAGAAGCGTATTTTGTGCTTCTAGAAGCCTTGTCGATGTATTTCTTGGGTGAGACACGTCAAGAGCCTGAGACAACAATCGCTCTGGTGGGCAACCCCGGCCCGAGATTTACAGTGAGGGAAGATGTTGCCGTTCGAATGGTGGCTACCGATGGTAAGTTGCGGAACGATCCCGTTGGGCGCTTCCTAATCCTCATGAGCGGCAAAGATGATCCTCTTCCCGAGAAAATGTCCAGACAAGGTTTTCATGTTTTCCACGTCAGCTCAGATTGGCAACAGCTCGAAAAGCCAATGACCGAGACATCCCCCAGAGTGTGGAGAATCCCTCTCTCGTCGGTCGAACTGAGCAGCGCCCTAGCCGGAGTGCTCGGATGACAGTGGACGAGCCTTGGGAGAAATCGTTACGCGAGCGCTTGTCGATGCTCAGATTAGACACGCATCGAGTTGCCTATCTTGCCCCTAAACCTGACTCGGCCAGCTTTAGGTACCGCTGCTACAACACGACGCAGGCTCTGAACACTTTCTCGTCCAAAATCTCGGCTTCATACTTCTACGTGAGCGATCTTCCTCACCTGCGTGATCTCTCGGACCACGCAGATACTTTGGTGGTCTTTCGCACCCCATATGACACCGACGTTCATCGCGTCATCAATCGCTTTTCCCGCCTAGGCAAGAAAGTCATCTTCGATATTGATGACCTGGTATTTGACGTCGCATTCGCTCCTCTAGTTACCTCAAACCTCAATTACAAATTGTCGGGCAAGGACATAGACCAATGGTTTGCGTTCGTCGCAAATATAGGTGCCTGTATGAACCTTTGCGATGCTGTCACGACGACAAATTCGTATTTACTGGAAAGAGTTCAAGATTTCTCCGGACTAGAGGCAGCAGTCATCCCAAACTTCCTGAACGAGGAACAGATGCAAATTTCTGCCCACGTGCGACACGAGAAAGAGAATCGGAAAGTTGGAGAAGGCCTTCGTTTAGGCTACTTCAGCGGAAGCCACTCCCATGCGAAGGACTTTGCGGTTGCCGCACCTGAGATCGCTGAGTTCCTGTCTGCGTCACCTGAATCAACGCTCACCGTCCTCGGCCATCTCGAAATACCTGAGGTCTTGAGAGGTCTAACGCCACAAATTCGCCGGTCACCCTTTGTAAGCTTTCAAGAATTACAACGTGAAATGGGCAGAGTGGACCTCAACGTTGTGCCACTTCAGATGTCTCCCTTCACATTTTCTAAATCTGAACTGAAGTACTTTGAGGCAGCCATAGTTGACACAGTAACGATGGCTTCTCCCACTCCTCTGTTTTCGGAAGTTATCTCTGATTCTGAAAACGGTTTTCTTACCCCTGCTGGGCAATGGAACGAGAGATTGCATTGGGTCCAGGACATGTCTCCACGCGACAGAAAAAAGATTGCCGAAACTGCAAGAAACCACGCTGATTCGAATTACTCTCCCTTAGCAATGGTTGCGAAGTTAGAGAAGATTTATGGGTGAGGTAACTAAGGTGAAACAGTGGTGACATCGCGAAGAGTCTTGGTCCCGAGAAAAATTGGCACGCTGCGAGAAGGAGCTGCCAAGTTTCTTCGCCCCTTGGCTCTCTTGTTGTTGGGTGTAGTGACTTTCGGCTCGTGGGCGTTGTCCTCAGCCGTGGGAAGCGCACCGGACGACGACTACCACCTCACCAGCATCTGGTGTTCAAGTTTTGCGGGGGATGTGTGCGAAGTCGACCCGAACGGCGAAGGGGTGTACATCCCAGAAGCGTTGCGAGAAGCAATTTATTGCTACTACCACAATCCGGAACAGAGTGCCGGCTGCCAGCCTTTCCTTGACGGCACGGACCCCCGACCTGATGTCGCTTTTGCACACAACAATCCCCACAGAAATCTCTACCCGGACCCGTACTATCAGGTGCAGCATCTATTCAAGACTGAGAACATCGAAGCAACTGCACTAAGCATCCGGTTTGTCAACCTTTCACTGTTCTTGGTTGTCGGATTTGCTCTGTTTTTTGCCCTCCCAGTAAGACTGCGCTCCGCGTGGATATGGATGTGGGCATTAGGACTGGTTCCCATGGGAATGTTCATCATTCCATCGTCAAATCCCAGCTCCTGGGCCTTGACTGCCGTGGCGGCCGGGTGGATGTCCCTGCTAGGTTATTTGGAGTCTAAAGGACCCCGTGCTTGGGTCCTTGGTTCTCTCTACCTTGCGATGGCTGTAATTGCCGTAAGTGCCCGAGTAGACGCAGTCCTTTATCTTGGTCTCGCCTCACTAATTGCAGTGTGGCAATCAGACACTCGGGGTACAGAGCTTCTCAAGAAGACCTGGATCGGGCTAGTGGGGGTCGCATTTGTCGTCTTTCAACTCATTCGCAATCCAGCCAATCTTGAGCGAGTAGTGGAGGGAATCGGTCAACGATCCGATCGAATTGATGAGCCTCTGCCTTGGGTTCAATCTGGACAAGCGGTCGCTGAAGGATTTGATTGGTCCCTTTTCTGGAATAACGCGCTTGAAATCCCAGGCCTTTGGCTTGGGATTTTTGGAGGTTTCCCTTGGGGGACACTCGGATGGCTTGATACCGCTATCCCACAATCCGTAGTTTTCCTCGTCATGCTTCCCCTCTTAGGGGTTTTGTTTCTTGCATTGCGAGAAGCTGGCCCAAAGAAACTAATTGCACTGGCAATCAGCGTTTTTGCGGTGTGGGCTTTACCAATGTACCTACTGCAACTTGGCGGCTTCCGGGTTGGAGAAGAAGTCCAGCCTCGCTATCTCATTCCATTGATGATGGTCTTACTCGGGACGCTTGTGCTCAACAAATCTGGACTTCCCGTAATAACCGATACTCGAAGAGTGTGGTTTATCGTCATCAGTCTTTCTGTCGCAAACTCGATTGCTCTACACACCAATATTCGTCGCTACACGACAGGAACTCGTGTCCAAGGTTTCAATTTGGATTCGCCTCGGGAGTGGTGGTGGCCCTTTTTCCCAGACTTCTTCGGCCCAAATTTTCTGTGGCTGGCGGGAACTCTAGCCTTTGGCACGCTTCTCTGGGCACTGCTGGTTAAGGTTGTACCGCTTCTCCCACTTCAGAAGGTAGAGATGCATTCCAGAAGACGAACTAAGGAGGGGCTCAGCCCCTCAGTCAATACTTGACCGATACCTCTCGACTACGACCCCAGCGTCTCCTGTCGCCATCATTTCCCCATTGTTGATCCAGGTCACGGTGTCGCAGAGCTCTTCAACCACGGACAAACTATGTGTGACCAGGATTACCGTCTTTCCACGTGTCTTGAACTCACTAAATTTTTTAAAGCTCTTGCGTTGAAATTCTTCGTCACCGACGGATAGGACTTCATCTACAACCAAGATGTCGGGATCAACATTGATGGCGATCGAAAAACCGAGACGGACATACATTCCTGAGCTGTAGTTCTTGACTGGCTGGTCAAGAAAGCGCTCAACTCCCGAGAAATCGACAATCTCATCGAATTTGGAATCAATCTCTTTCTTCGACATCCCAAGAATTGATCCATTGAGATAGATGTTCTCTCGACCTGAAAGCTCCAGGTGAAACCCTGACCCAACCTCGAGTAGCGAGGCCATCCGGCCTCGATACTCGATGGACCCTGAAGTAGGCCAGTAAATCTTCGCTAGGCACTTCAAAAGAGTTGATTTTCCCGATCCGTTTGACCCAATCAAACCGTGGGTGTGTCCCTCGATGACATCAAAAGAAATGTCCTTGAGGGCCCAGAAGTCCTCGTGCTTCGAGGTTTTCCCTCGAAGAATGGCTGACTTCAACGTTTGGTTCCGCTCGTGGTACAGCCGGAAGCGTTTACTGACATCGTTGACTCGAACTGCCCAGTCACTCATAGAAGCTCCGCCAACATCTTCTCTTTTCGCGCATACATCCACGCTCCCGCACCAAACGCGATGACCGTCCAGCCCAGCGCAATTAGCACTGTGGAGAGCTCGGGTGCGCGATTGTCATAAAGGAGGTTGCGGAAGATCTCGATGAAGCCCTCAACAGGGTTCAACGTGTAGAGATCGAGCAGAGTTATCGGAGTCCCCACTAATCCCCCGAGCTTGTCTGACTGTGTCTCCACTAACTCGACCGGATACAGAATCGGGGTGAGGTAGAACCAGAACTGCAACACGATGGTCAACAGGTACGAGAGGTCCCGAAAATACACGTTGATGATCGAAAACACCATCGCAAGGCCCACCGAGAAAAGCCCGAAGACCACCATGAACACCGCGACAAGTGGGAGCCACGGCAGTACAAACGACCCGAGCAGCGACAAGGCGACCACGAGGACCGCCATCTCGAGCATCCAGGTGAAGAAGGTGGCATTCGCCAAAGACAGGGGCAAAACAATCCTGGGGAAGTACACCTTTTGAATCAGGCCCGCGTTCGAGACGAGAGACTCAACTCCCAGGGTGAGGACCCTGTTGAAAAACAACCAGGGCAACAGACCACACACCAACCACAGTGCGTAGTTATCGAGACCACTCGGATCTCCTACTTGGGCGGGGAGGCGAAAGATAAAAGAAAAGATGAACGTGTAAATCAAAATGGC
>Ga0255752_10004175_pt1 | contig 14675 bp, 18 predicted proteins | sample 011ome_25_FD_179952 | JGI IMG/M metagenome (GOLD analysis project Ga0255752, IMG submission 179952) | Coastal salt marsh microbial communities from the Groves Creek Marsh, Skidaway Island, Georgia - 011512CT metaG (version 2) | ecosystem: Environmental > Aquatic > Marine > Intertidal zone >...
AGGAGAGAAACGAAACATATTATACAATCTAACGCAGACCCAGTATATAGCGTATATGGACGATGACGACCTATATAACCCCTCATATATAAGTAACAGCATATTTAATTTAATCCATAGCGAACGGAGTATAAGCGGTTCTAGCGACATGTTTATATTAGACAAGAACACACGTAAAATATACTCTCAACGCTGTATGTATCTACATCTACTCAACGAAGCAACACTAGTAATAGATAAGAAGAAATTAGGGGACGTTCAGTTATTCATATCAGGTAATTCAGGAGAGGGTAGAAAGTTAATAGAACACATAGGACAAATAGTAGAAACAGATGTAGAAGGTATAATGATATGTATAGCACACAATAGCAACACCATAGACAAAAGTAAATGGTTAGATGATAAGGCATTATATAGCAACGATATTTTAAATATCTATAAGAAACAATTATTTTTTATCCCAAGTTAATATATAACATGGACATACATAAGGATAGACACAAACCACTAGTCGTTCAAGTAGCACCAACACCACCAAGACCCATTATACCAGCAGGTCAATATACAGCGATAGACGAACAATACTATAGACCGAATGAACCTAAACCACTTATAGCAGGTTTAGGATATGGAGCAGAAGCACTAAGACCATACAACATAAATTATGGTAATGCTAATCTTATTAGTCAATCAGTACCACTAGACAGCACACTAAAAGTAAATTATGGTTCATACATCTATAACCAAATAACAGGGACAGATGCGAACCACCCATAGGGTAAGGGGATATACCCCCTACCGACACCGACACCGATACATTAGGGGGTTATAGGGGGATTTTTAGTATCCCCCTATTATATAATGTCTTACGTATTAGATACGAATATACAATCTAACACGATATATTTAGACACGAGAGAAGCAGAAAGACGCAACCCATTTTTCGTATTTAGACTTAATACAACATTAAGACCACCATTAAACGCTAATATGTTATTATCAGTACAGAACATATCATTTAATAACACCTTTTATAACGTAACATCAACTAATAATCTAATCTCATTTAATTATGACGCAGGACAGAGCGACAATAAACTAACGATAGAAATACCTATAGGGATATATAACGTATATACCTTTATAGGATACATTAATAACATACTCAATACTTACTATGGTACGAATAGTATAGTATTACAATATGATACAAACACATTTACCATTACGGCATTTCCTAACCTATTAACAGAGATAATCAATATAGACAACTACCCTACAACATGCGGTAATCTTATAGGAGTTTCAAAAGACGATGATAATAATTTTATATTTCCAGTAGTAAGGACACCATTTTTAGGAGGTTTTCAGGTTAGACTACCTAACCCAGTAGATTTTACAGGAACACCATACATATTTTTAAAGATACAAAATGTAAATCTCACTAACATTAACTCTAGGGGAGAGATTACAGACACACTATTAAGAATACCCATGAACGCTCAACAAGGTCAAGTAATTCATTACAGACCTACAGAGTTAGTAAGGTTTCTTTTAGGAGATGCTGAATTATCTACCATAGCGATACGATTTACTGACTTAGATAATAACAACTTACAGATTAGAGGAGAAGTTCAATTAGTTTTAAGAATAGAGTATAAATACCCAGCAGAAGACAGACAAGCACAACAGGGAACTATAGACTACTTTATAAGGCAGGAAAGAGAACGTTTAGAGGCATTAGAAGACGATGATGATGAAGAAGATGAAGGGTCACTCTTATAATTTTTATCTCACCATTAATTATAATGATGCGTGGTTTAGGCAGTAAATCTCTACGTAGAGGAGCGATGGTTGGTATGCGACAGGGGATACATACCATAGGGAGTATCGGTACTAAGGCATCTCAAATCGGTCAGGCAGTATCACCAATAGTAGGAATTGTTGCCCCTGAACTATTGCCTGAATTGGAAGCGGGAGTAGCGGTAGGTAAAGCGGTAGGGCAGGTTGCTAAAATGGTATAATCCCTATAAGGAATAATATTAGGAACATTTCTAATATTTTTTTATCTAACCATTAAATATAATGGACGCAGAAGTAATGGTTGAAGGAATGAATTACCCAGCAGTTAAGAAACGTGCGATTTCGTCACGTGCTTTTCGTGTTAAAATCCCCAGTTCTAATTCTACATCATTTACCCAATCCCAAACCATAAACGTAGATTTACCTTCTAATTTAGCAGGTCAGTTTTACGATTTTCAAAATCAAATGTACCTGAAACTTCGTCTTAAACTTACAGGTACTTACACAGCAGGACAGAACGTATGCTTAGACAGAGGAGGTATATATTCTATAATGAAAAGAGTAAGTCTTAGTACCGCAGGTGCGACCATAGCGGACGTAAATAATTATAATTTGCTGACTACCGCACTACTGGATACTGATGCGTCGTTTGATTACAGAGCGTCGGTAGGTCGTACCCTACTCGGTCTTACTAATACTCTTCGTGGTAAGAATTGGGTAAGTACTACCGCTGGTGGTGTAGGTGTGACTGATGAAACTGGTTATGCTACTTTCTGTATTCCTCTTATCTGTCTTCCAGTAAGCAATTGTACCCCGATGCGTTATATTCCCGCATTCAGTCTTAGTCCGCTCCAGTTGAGAATAGTATTAGAGGATTTCGCAGTAGCGTTTAAGAGTGATACTGTTGCTCCTGATAGGGGTTACATCGTTGATGAAGTAGAAGTCGTTTCACGTATGATTGAACTTTCCCCTTCTGCTATGTCGCAACTCTCGGCATACACAGGGGGTCAGTATTCTATTCTATGTAATGCGTGGGCAAATGCTACTGGTACAAAAGAAGCAGCGGCACAACAGATTACAACACCGCTCGGTTTCAGTTTCTCTTCGTTGGAGAGAGTTTTGATTATTCATCGTGATAGTGCTAAGGCATCGTCTATAGGTCATTTCTCGCTGGGTAATCGTGCTAAAGCAAATCTCTCGCAGTTTAACCTTCTTATCAATAGTGAGATGTACCCTTCTCGTGTTATTGATTGTTCCGCTACTGACGGGGCAGAGGCACTCGCAGAATATCTACTCGCAGACCACTCGCTTACCGCTTTCCATAAATCTACCTGCCTTAATAATGGGTTCGTTCTTTCAGGTGCTAATGATGTAGCAGATGTCGGGTTCTCTCAGTCAGGGGGTTTCTCGCTTCCTAATCAGGGTCGTAAGTTCGGTCAAGACCCCTTTAACATTAATGAACCTGGGGGTAATACTGCTGGTAATACTGGTGTCGCTCTTTCAGGTTCTCTTCCTGAAATTACTGGTGATAATAGTAATATTGGTACGTTCATCTGTGCGGTAGAATTGGAGGGACTTTCTCATGGTAAGAGTGCTACTACGTATAGCGGTATTTCTACTCTTGGTTCTACTACTCAGTTCGTCGGTCAGTACTCCGCTGTAACCGCTCAAAGTATGCGACTTGACTTCTTCGGTCAATATACAATCCTGATGAACCTTAACATGGGTGGGTCAGGTGTTTGGTCGGTGTCGGTTTAAGTAGGGGATATATCCCCTATGACCCCTGTGTAAGTCTTGTAAGTAGGGAATAATCTTAATATAATATTTTAGTATATTATATGAAGTTGGAAGAATTAAAGAAAATATCTAACCCTGATAAGGTATATAAGAAGTTTAAAAAGATGGGATTTAAGGGTGCTATATCTGTATCTACACGAAAAGATAAAAAATATATGGTTATAACTCCTGATGGTAAGAAGGTTCATTTCGGTTCAACGATGGAAGATTATACATACCATAATGATAAGGATAGATTAAATAATTTTAGAAATCGTAATAAGAAATGGAAAGATTACCCTATATATTCTCCTGCTTATCTGTCTTATTATCTTCTATGGTGAGGGGTAGTATCTCCTCCTCCCCTTTTGTTATACATTTGTAAAAAGTATCCTGAACATGTAGAGGAAAATGCGATGTCTGCCCCTCCGCTAAATCACTACAATCCGCTAAAATCTCACACCAATCTATAGGGAAACCCTCAAACTTATCAGCGTAATAATCAGTATCTAAAACCTTAAAGTTCATATTATCTGTTATAACTCTATCGGTCATCTCCTCCATAAACATTTTCTTAATATCCTCCATACCGCACTCTTGAAAGTCAGGTAAAGTAGCAGTACCATTAGTTAGGTCTTCTAGGGATACAGCGTTATTTATAGACATTATAGTATTTGTAGAGATTTTATTTTCTCTGTAATTACTATAAATGAGCGATGTTAGTAGCGACGAAGATTATAGCAGTTCGTCCAGCGAGGAAGAAGAGATTTTACAAAGACCACCACCAAAGGCAAAACGAGTATATACGAAACGTAAAGAGATGACTGAGGAAGATAAACAGAAACGCTTAGACATTCTTAAGAAGGGTAGAGAGGCAAAGGCACAAAAGGCATTAGAACGGAAGCAAGAACAAGAGCGTATTAAGGAAGAACAAGAAGCAAAGAAGAAAGAGAAGAAAGAGAAGAAGAAGAAACCTAAGGAAGTAGTGAAAGAGATACACCACTACCATGAAGCACCTAAAGAAGCACCACCACCACAGCAGATAGTAATACAACAGGCAGAACCTAAGAAGAAGGTTAAACCAGCGAAACCAGCACCACCAATATTTACTTTTCATTAATTTTTAATATTTTAATATTTTAATATATTAAATGTTCGTATCAAGAAATAAAACAGATAATTACGAAACTAATAAAGAAAGTTGGATAGAAATAACCGAGTATGTACCAAAGGATAAAATAGTATGGTGTCCTTTTTATTGTAGCGGAAAACAAGGAAAGATATTTAAAGAATTAGGTTACACGGCAATACACGAAGACAAAGATTTTTTTAAATACGAACCTGAATATGATATTATATGCTGTAATCCTCCATTTTCTATTATTCGTGATATAAGTATAAGATTACATAAATTAGGAAAACCCTTTATAATCGTAGCACCGAGCAGGTTGATTATGTGTAGATGGTTTAACGAATTATTTAAGAAAGATTTAGGATTAATTATACCAGCAAAAAGACCTACCTTTAACAATATAGAAACACCTAATAAAAGTTACTCCCCTCCTTTTGGAAGTTTTTATTATGCTTGGAAAACAGAATTAACAGGCAAAATTATTTATATATAGAGTATTTATATATGTCCCTTACGATTAGTGAGAAGCAGAATGACGACTTAAAGATTAGAAACACCGCTAATAATTTAGACAAACCGCTTACAGATAATCTACCTGACCCATTACCTAATTATAATGGATTTTGTATGGTTATAGCAGGGGCATCAGGTTCAGGCAAGACGACTTTTTTATATTCAATTATGACTAAAAATAAGATTAAGGGAATTAGACAGAGTTACAAAAAGGTATTTGATAAAATCTACGTAGTATCAGGAACTATAGGTAGTGACAGCATGAAGAATGACCCTTTTAGGAAACTACCAGCAGGGCAGAAATACGAAACACTAACAGAGGAAGCATTAAACGAAATAGATGAGAAAATACAAGCGAGTAGAGATGATGACGAGAATAGCATAATAATTTTTGATGATGTAGGTAGTCAATTACGTAAGAAGGCAGGTATAGAGAAGAAATTGGTACAGATGGTACAGAACAGAAGACATTTATATACGAGTATGATATTTTTAGTACAGAGGTTTAGAGATGTTCCAACAGGCATACGTAATAATATGTCCCATTTCATAACATTTAAAATGAAAAACAGACCTGAAACAGAAGCGATAATGAATGAACTATTTAATTTTGATAAGAAGCAGACGCTAGAAATATTAAGTTATGTATTTGATAATGATGATAAATATAGTTTTTTGTTTGTAGATATGTCGTTAAAACTTACTAACATGTTTAGGTTCTTTAAGAAGTTTAACGAGTTACAGATTGAGGTTAAGGGGGAAACCCCCTTATAAACCCCATTAGTAAGTTTCATATATAGGGGTCAGGGGGATTTTTTCTATCCCCCTATTATATATGAAGCAGGAACAGCGTGTTAATGTTGTTGTTAATGTAGGAGAAGATAAATTAAAGCGTAAGAAGCGTAAGAAGCGTAAGAAGACAGGAGCAGGAGGAGGAGGAGTAGCAAGACAACAACCTATAGTATTACACATGCCCCCACAGGCACAACCATTTGTACCTTCTTATCAACCAGTTCAAGGTTTTACACCTGAGAGATTTACACCGCAGAACGTACCACAAGAAGTAGCACCTATTACAACCACCCTAACAGAAGAGAATGTAGCAAGAATGGAGGGAGAGCAGGGAACAGAGTTCGCACCAGTACAACAATACAGACAACGAATTAATTTAGGAAGTTCAATAGATGATAATTTATCAGTAAGTGAGATTACTGATTTTACCGCTAAAGATGCTGACGCTGACGATATAATGTTACATCAATTTACGAGAGATTTTGGTAGGCAACTAGCGAAAGCAGAAGAAGCACTTGTAAGGTCAGGGTTTGATGATAGAAGTATAGGGAAGTCATCACAGGGGGCAGTAACTTTTGTAGAACCACCAGTACAGGATTTAAAATTAGGAGAAAGCGAACCACCACCTACCATAGGCAGACGCAGAGGAAGACCACTAGGTAGTAAGGATAAAAAACCTAGACAACCTAGAGGCATGGGATTAAGAAGTAGGAGTATATCCTAAGGGGTTACACCCCTTATAAACCCCAAAAGGGGGTCAGGGGGATTTATCCCCCGATATTATAGAAAAAATATAATCTCTATAAATTATATAATGACCGCTATATTATGCCTACACCCTATATTTATAGAAAATGCTTTAATGCTCTCACAGAAACTTAATATACCATTACATTCAGGAGATTTAGACCCTAAGGAAAATGATTTATACCTAGTGTTTGGAGGACATGAACGGACACTTGAACTATTGGAAGTACAGATTAGAAAGAAGGTAAATTATGTGATATTCAATAGCGAACAACCTAGTAGCAGGTTCTTTAAGGATAAGTTCTACTTACGACTATTAAGGGAAAATGTAGTATTTGATTATGCGAACAATAACATTAAATACCTGAATGAGGTTCTAAAGATTAAAGTTTATTCTACATTTGGTTTTGATTTTACAGCATTACCACAGGAAGACACACACGAACGAGATATAGATTTACTATTTATAGGCAGTAAGACACCTGAACGAGAGAGGGTATATGAGATGTTGAAGACTAAATACCCTGATAAAAATATAGTATTTGATTTTGAATGGAAACTAGTTAAACCACAAGAGGTTAAAAACATGATTGGTAGAGCAAAGGTAGTATTAAACATACCTATATACGAAGATGGTAATTTAGAAACACATAGGATTAATAACGCTTTGTCGTGTAGATGTAATGTAATCAGTCATAGGAAAGCAGACAAGGAAACGATTGAGTTTTACGATGATTTCATTTTCTATTACGATGATGTAGATAAGATTGATTTAGATATGGTAGATGATAGTAAGGAGAGTTACGAAGAATTGAGTAAAAGGATTACACCACACACTCTACATAATGCTATGGTGATAGAGAAGTTAAAGAACATTAAACGATAGGGGATATATCCCCTAAAACCCCTACCGACACCGACACCGATACATTAGGGGGTTATAGGGGGATTTAAAATCCCCTTATATTATATATGTCCTTCACTACGAATATAGATGGAAGTATAGGAGGTAATAGCGTACTGGTGTTTAACAGCGTAAATGTATGTACTGATAATGTATCGTGTGATAATCTAAGTGCTACTAACGCTTCAATCATAAACCTTACAACTAATTATTTTGAACCTTCCAGTATTTTCTCACCGCTCGTAGAGGGGACACATGGGGAGTTTGATAATTGCTCTGTTAATAACTTATCAATCTTAAACGATGTATCCATAGTAGGTAATCTTGACTTAACGAATATCTCAATACAAAATGCCTCAGTCAGTAATGACCTATCCGTAGATAATGAGATTTCAACAACCTTTTTATCGTGTTTCGGTAATATAAATTGTTCTAATAATATCTCAGGTGTTAGTTTGAATATAAGCAATGACGCTAATATATCAGGTAGAGTTGGTCTTAATGGTATTGATTTTAAACGTACCCCTAATGATGGTGGAGGTATTCCTGCGTATCTTAATGTTAATTCAGCGTCTTTACAAATGTACCTTAATTACTCTATGACCTTTAATCGTAATAATTCAGGACTGGTATTTATGAAGTTGGATTACGCTAATAACAATGTCAATATGTCTAACCTATCGTTATATAATCTCAGTCTTACTAATTCTAATGTGAGTAATATGAGTGTTCATAATCTAAGCACACAATCGGTTACTCTTAGACAAATAGAATATAGAAACAATCCAGCAGGGGTAAAATCGTATGTAAGTGTTAATAGTGGTTCTGTTAAACAATTCCATAAAAGTTCTTGGGTGTTTCAAAAAGACGACGAAGCAGGTATAGTATTTATGAAAATAGATTACGCTAATAACAACGTCAATATGTCTAACCTATCGGTATATAATCTCAGTCTTACTAATTCTAATGTGAGTAACATGAGTGTTGATAATCTATCTACTAATCTACTAAACAATATATCAGCAGGAGATTTTATTACCTTAACAACAGACCCTACGACACAGCAGTTAGTTATTACAGGACAGGGAGGGTTAAACTCATCTAACCTATCATTAGATAATCTCAGCGTGAGTGATAGTTTAACATCAGTTAAGATGAATGTAAGTAATCTAAGTGTTGATAATTTATCTACTGACCTACTAAACAACATATCAGCAGGTAATAATATCACACTTAGTACAGATGCTACAACTAATAAGATAGTCATTACAGGAGCAGGTACAAGCGTATCAGGCAACGTTTCGGTAAGTGATTTTGTAGAAACAATTACTATCATGCCGTCAGGTACTCTTGCGTTTCCAGTTCAGGGTATTAATCAAACATCTAATTTTGTAACTTGTAAAGAAAGTCAAGATGGGGCAGATTATACCTCTACTAATATGGTTCAGGTTAATGCTGGTGATAAAATGATTTTCACTTGGAAGCAGTCAGCGTGGAAACAATCAGGAGCGGTACAAGCGAGTATTAACTGCTACTTAATTTCAGGCACAGCACCACCATCAGGTTCTAATCGTACGAGAGTAGGAAGAATATATAGTTATGTATATCCACATAGCGACCATGAAGATATAGTAGGAACTTTTATTTATGTTGCCCCTTCGTCGTTTCAGTTCTACCGCTCACAAATGGTAGTAACTGGGGGGTTAGTAACGCAGGGTCAGGACTATGGGTCGGCAACTTGTACCATATACAGGGCAACTATACCTAATAAAATAACTATACCTAACCTATTAAATGTGAGTAACATGAGTGTTGATAATCTATCTACTAATCTTTTAAACAATCTATCAGCAGGGGAAAATATCAGTTTAACAACAGACCCTATAACGCAACAGATAGTCATTACAGGTCAGGGAGGAGGTTTAAACTCATCTAATCTCAGTCTTGATAATTTAAGTGTATCAGCAAATATAAATGTAAGTAATTTATCTATTGCTGGTGATACTGATATGAAAGGAAAACTTGTAGTAGGTGATATTGAGTTTCAACAAATCGGTTCCACTGCCGTAGTATCTTATCTACAAACAAATATGCCTTCTATGAAGTGGTACTTGAAGAAAACGATGGATTTTAGAAAAGATGATGGTAATGGTATAGTGTTTATGAAGTTAAATCACGATGTAGGAAATGTTAATATATCTAATTTATCAAATGCTAATCTAAGTGTGGATAATGTATCAGTCATAGGGAGTATTACTACCCCTTCGGCAACAATAACAGATTTAACTATTAGTAGTGGAGGTACTTTTAATCACAATCTCATAGGGAGTATCACAGAGGGAGCGAATATGAGTATAGTTTCAGTATTAGATAAACCCCGTATTGGTCTTAATCCTGATATAAATATATCTAATATGAGTGTGGATAATATATCGTGTTATGGGATAATAGATGTTAATAGAATAAATGCGAGTACTTTACATGCTGAGGAACTTAATGTTAGTGGTTCTGCCCCTTTATTTACTGATGGTTTAAATGTATATGGTTCAACTACAACACAAAATATAAGCACTGGTAATATAAGTTCAGGGTTTATTACATCGGACGGAGATATAAGGTCGGCAGGAGGATTTAGAGCGTTAGGTGGTTCAGGTATTATTTCAACAGGGGCAATTCAATTTAATAATGCTAATGATGGGACGGGTGATAGTTTGGAGATTTACTATACTGGTACTCAGTTTGGAATGGGTACTACAAGCGGTAAGGACTTTACGATTAACGCAGGATATAGCACAGGGGGTTTAGTTGTAGATGGGACTATAAACAATATCAATATGTCTAATTGTTCTATTAATAATTTAAGTGCTGATAATATTAGTTCAACTGAACTATCACTAACAACATTAAGATTAAAGGATAATACAGAGACCACAAAATCAAGTTGGTTTGTTTATCCTACTGCGATGGAGATTTATACGCAGAATGATTTTAGAATTAGAAATCAAGGATTAGCAGGTAGTCCAACTTTTATTGAGATGGATACATCAAGAAACAATGTGAATATTTCTAATTTATCCTCTACGAATACATCTATTTTAAACGACATGACTATCACACGTGATTTAGATGTAGATAGATATTTAAGTTATAAACCAAGATTTTTAACACGATGGAGAGATAATGTTTATAATATTACTGGGACAGCACAAGACGTTCAGTGGAATAGAGATGAAACTGCTATGTCAGGTGGAGCATTACAAGTATCAGGGGACGGAATACAAGCGTTACTTGCTGGGTGGTATAGGGTAGATTGGAGCGTGGGATATAGGAAAATCAATAATAATGATGGTGAGAGATTAACAGCGAGAACCTACTTACGAATTAATAATGTTTTTTATGGAAAATATGGTTTTGGTTCTACTACCTACTTACGTTCATCTTCTATTAACAGAATAGGTTTTAGTTCAGGCAGTCAATTAGTTTATGCTAATGCGAATGATATAATACACGTTAGGACTGATTGTATTATACAAGCGAACGTAGATTTTACAAGTGACTTTGGAGGACAGCGTATTCTTGCGAGTAGCAGATTTAGTTGTGAATATGTATCTAATTCAGGGGAAACGTAAGTAGGGGATATATCCCCTATAACCCCTACCGACACCGACACCGATACATTATGGGGTTTATAAGGGGTGTAACCCCTTAATTTTTATATCTTGTTATTATATAATGTGTGGTTGTGATTTTGTAGAGAAGTACGTAATGCTTACTAATGTTAATGCGAATATCGTAGATGGTTCTTATATTGAGATTGATTTAGGTAATAGTTTTTCTAGAACCCCTAACATGAGTGTTGAATTAATTGATGCTACACTTAGAACAAATATTTACTATTCGTCTTTAGTGGTTAAATTAGATGAGAACCCTGACAACTATAAGGGAACTGATTTAATCGGTGCTGGTATGGGTATTCTTCAGTATAAGGGTGCTTATGATGGTGGTGCTTTTACCGATTATATTTACGCTCTAAGTGATAATGGTGGTTCTAGTCTAACCATACCTAGTATTTCTAAACTACGTATAGATATTGAAAATAGTGCCTCTTCTGCTCTCGTGCCTCTTGCTGATTATTTTGCGGTTGTGATGCTGATTAAGATTAAATACCCTAAACAAGATGATAATATTACTGATGCTTTTAGTCGTCAATTACAACGTAGTAAAATCTAAAGGTAAATTATCTGTATCTAAAGTATAACTAGGTAAATTATCTGTATCTACATGTAGGTCTATATATTCTTCTATGTAGTAGTCTAAGTCTAGATTTTGTTGTGTAAGATTACTTACCTTATGTAATAACAATTTATTTATTTTATTCATCGTGCTTAGTCTTGATTTACAAAAACGAGTAAATCGTTTATTCTTGTTGTATATGCTTTCGTATCTACATATAGGACAATTAAAATATATGATGGTTGATTTAATATCTATCATCTTATTTAAACATTTAAGGCATACCTTACTACTACATGTGCCGAAACATTTAACGGATTTTTCTTTTTCTTCGTAGCATATATCACATAGGGAAGCATCTACATAACCACCAATCATTATATATAATGTTATAGTTATTTTATTTTAGGGTATATACCCCTAATTTTTATATATCTATTATATATAATGCCCATGAGTGAAGGATATGATGGAGCGAGTAATTTTCCTTACATAGATTTCGTGAAGAAATATATGAAAAAAGAGGAGTTGTCTTGGAATTGTGCCGTATGTGAGATTAAAGAAAAAGGACTATGGGTTAATTCTAAGGATAGGAAACGTGAGGAGCGACGTATTAGACGTGAGGAGAAGAAGAAAGCGAAAGATGCTGAAGATAAACCTAAGAAAAAACCCCCTGCTAAAAAGAAAGAACCAAAAGAGAAGACTGAACCTAAAAAGCGTACTCTTAAGGTGGTTAAGGAAGAAGTTGAAGTAAAGGAAGATATGACAGAAAAAATTACTTTACCTAACAAGATAAGAGCGAAGGTTAAGAAGACCATTAAAGATAGAATGGATAGAGTTGATGAAGATAAACCTAAGAAGATACGGGGACAACCTAAGAAAGAGCGAGAAATGATGGGAGGAGAAGACCAACCAGCACCTGATAAACCTAAACCTAAACCTAAGAAGAAGCGAGTTAAACTTAAGATAGTTGGTTAGGTGTCGGTGTCGGTGTCGGTGTCGGTGCGATTACCTTACGTGGTCTTCCTCGTGGTTTTGGTTCTTTGCCTTCATTCTTCTTATCTCGGTTTGCCTTAATCTTATCATTTCTTGCTTTTACCCATTCAGGGTTTTCTTTCATTCTCTTATAGTATTCTCGTAGTTGAGTATTATAAGTTTCCCTATTTTTCTCACGATACTTATATACTGCTCGTTTGACGCTGTCGGTGTAATATTTCTTAGTTTCTTTTTCTTCCTCCATTATATATATATACATTAGATAATAATTTTTTAAGTTGTTTTAATATATATATATTTAATATATATACTATTGCCCCTATACCCTAAATAGGGGGTCAGGGGGATTATCCCCCTATATCATTTGTTCGTTCTCGCTTAGAGTTGATGATGATGATGATGATGATGATGAATTAGATTTTACAGGTATAGAAAATATACTCTTCTTGACTGGTAGTTCAATCATAATGTCTTTCATGTTTAGTAATAAATTACTCTGTTCGTATAGGTCTGTATATCTCTTATAGAACTCATCTAGTATCTCTATTGCGTTATGAGGTCTATTATCCACGTCTAGTGATAATACCTTAAATATGTCTGTACTCAGGTTGTAATACTGCTTGGATTTCTCTAACTCATTCTCTATTGTTTCCTGTAGTTTAAGGTATAGTTCCATACTATTTATGACTGATATGACTAATGATATAAGACATGTTATAGCAGATATATCAGTTTGGTTTATATAGTTCTGTAATCCTACTGATGATACACTCGCTATACCTGATAGTATAATAGTTGGTATTCTAAAGTAATTACTTACCTCTTTACTTCTAAAATACTTACGCTTATGTTGTAAAGACATTACTACAGCATTCTGTCTTATACGCTCTAATACGTTCTCTATATCTGTACTCCACATAATATACATAGGGATTTAATTTACGCTCTGTACGCTTTCCAAAGCGTCACAAAGGGGTCTTAGGGGATATATCCCCTATGTGCCTGACTTCTCTTATGTCTGTTAATGTTGTCTTTTCTTACACTCATTCCACAGGGGCAGTCATATATACCTATTACTTTATTCGGTCTTTCTATAGTTCCTGTTCCGTCCTGTATCCTCTTCCAGTAATCATTACTATTACACCTATTACATAGGATATATCTAAACTCTCCTGTTGTATGGTCATGGTCTATACATTTACGTATAGTATCACTAAACCTTACATTACATACCTCACAATTATCACAGGCATCACGATAAGTTAAAATAGATAGTTTCTGTTCTCCCTTAAAGTATTCCATATATATAATACAAGATATATTATATTTATCTTTAAACGCTTTTTATACTTTTATAAAAAGTATCTCAAAAGGGGGTCAGGGGGATTTATCCCCCTAAAACTTAATGTTTCTAATGAATGATGATTTACTTTCTATGGTAAAATCCTTATTGTATTCAAAACAACATTTTAAACCATCACATGCTAGGTCAAATTGTAGAGAGTTTCCCTTATACAAATCATCGTAGATACTCATGTAGTCTGTGTTGTTCTTTTCCTTAAAGTGTCTTATGGAAGCATCACTTACCCCCTTCATTCTAATATGATAATCATATACTCCTTTCTCATCTCCTTCCAGTTTATCTATGTAGCATTTCTTACCTAAGAAGATACTTTCAACCGCTTTTAGTTCTCCCTTACATACATCACTACTAAAATCAATATGAAACTGACCTAGTTGTTTTCCGTTAAGAACCTTACCATACTTACTCTCGTATGC
>Ga0255752_10004179_pt1 | contig 14666 bp, 15 predicted proteins | sample 011ome_25_FD_179952 | JGI IMG/M metagenome (GOLD analysis project Ga0255752, IMG submission 179952) | Coastal salt marsh microbial communities from the Groves Creek Marsh, Skidaway Island, Georgia - 011512CT metaG (version 2) | ecosystem: Environmental > Aquatic > Marine > Intertidal zone >...
GAAAACACTATGACTGTCCATTCTAAAAAAGGGGACAACTGGGCGCAGCGGTCAGGTTCATTTTGAAACCTGAATATAAAATCATTGATGAAACAATGTTGTGTAAGGCGCGCCCAGATGTCCCAGAAGTAATGAGTTAAAAATAGTGAATATTTTTATCCCCCAATTGGACAATCGAGGCTGGCCTTGTGCTAATATGAGCTAATGACAAAAGAAAAGCCAAATCTCAGATTAACTGTGAAAATAGGTGCCCACATATTAATATTTTGGGTGCCTGCATACATAATTGCGCTCATAGCAGCTATTTATTCTGTCATCTCACTCGTAGATGATATGAAAAACTATGTGTGGATATTGGTCTTACTCAGCCTCATTCTAGGGTGCTGTTTGGCTCTCGCTTTTTGGACATTCGAAAAATTGAATCCTATGATTGACTCATCGGATGTCTCAAAAAAAGCAAAAGTAATAGCCCGCGGTGCTCTGTACTTCCTGCCATGGGTGATGTTCTTGATAACCTTGGGCTTACCAGCTGCCTTCAACCAATTCTGACCAAGACGGAAAATTGATAGGGACGAAGAGATGATTGAGCTTTCGAATGATACGCAAGAGATGCTGTCGGTTGTAGATAAGTATGAGCAGGGTGAGGTTAATCTGGAAGAGGCCATTGCGGAGATCTCCCAGTACGCACAGTTGGATGACAAAACAATTAGGGGCATCCTTCGAGGTGTAGAACGAGAAAACATAATAGAGTTCCCAAAGCCACAGACGAAGGAAGCACAGTCAGAAAAAAGCAAAAGCTGAAAATCTGATATAGTGTCTTGCTTGCTGCATTTTGCACTTTTTAACTTGAACAATTGAATTGCATTAAACAAAAATTTAAAAAAAATTTAATTTATGATATTGTTTTTATGTCTTAATTAGGCTGTCTTCCTTGCCAAGGTTGGGGTCGAGGGTTCGAATCCCTTCACCCGCTCCAATTTTGCTAACAACGAACATGTATATCACTGATCTGTAGACATATTGATTGTTTGCAGGTGGTGAGTGATGTCCAAAGTGATGTACCGGTTTGATGATCGTTACATATCATGTCGGGCTGGTGTCTGTGATGATATAAGACGCGTTCCATGAGGCGTGAGGAATCATTATGCCTCCAAACGCCAAAACCAGCACTGGTTTTATCTTTTGACTTCGGGGATTAAGCCACGTGGCGCAAAACGCATCGTTAACAAAAGGACCAACCCCATGGTTATGAGGCGTGTATGCGCTGCATTTTCGATTAGATGCAATCGCAGCCAATGGGCTGTTTCCATGCCCGACGTCAGCAAAGTGATAAGCCAAAGGCCAATTGGTTCGGCCTCAATCCAGAAGAACCAGACAACAAAGCCGCCCAGAACCGCACCCCAGTTATTGCCCGAACCACCAACAATCACCATCACCCAAATCAGAAAGGTGAAACGGAGTGGCTGATAACTTGTCGGGGTGAATTGTCCATCAAGTGTCACCAGCATCGCACCAGCAATTCCGATTACTGCCGAACCCAAAACAAACACCTGCAAATGCCGGGAAGTAACATTTTTGCCCATCGCATTTGCCGCAACCTCATTGTCACGAATGGCTCGCATCATCCGCCCCCACGGTCCACGAAGGGCGCTTTCCGAGAGCCAAATTATGGTCAATAGAACAATTAGGAAAAGGCCTGCATAACACAGTTTTACCAGCAAAGATGAAGCCTCAACAATTGACAGGTTGAACTGCGCGATAATTTCTTGAAACCATGTGGCCTCTTGCAAATCCACCTCATAGGGCACCGGCCGCGGCAAGCCGTTCACATTCTTTACACCGCGTGTGAGCCAATCTTCAAATTTCAGCACGTAAAGAATTATTTCCGAAATACCAAGCGTCGCAATAGCCAGATAATCTGAACGAAGGCCAAGTGCGACCTTGCCAACAACCCATGCCGCTGCAGCGGCAAACAAACCACCTACTATCCATGACAAGACAATTGGCAAGCCAAGACCACCAAGGTAACCGGTCATGGCGGGGTCAACCGCCTCGATTGCGGCCACCGATGGATCAATCGTCATGCGCATCAGGCTATAGCCGACCACAATAACCAAACCGATCAGCCAATAGCGTTTCTTGCCTTGTGACCGGGCCCGTTTCCAGAGATAGATGTTGACACAAATAGTCACAAAGCCAATCACCAAACCAAGACCGATCCCGCCGCCACCAGCAGCCCAGGCTGACGGCACTGGGTCCATCGACACAAGCACTGCAGCCAGTCCACCAAGTGCAGCGAATCCCATAACCCCAGCATTAAACAGACCAGCATAGCCCCATTGGATATTCACCCCCAGCGACATTATCGCGGAAATCAAGCACATGTTTAGAAGTGAAAAGGCCAAATTCCAACTTTGGACGAGCCCCACAAAACTGAGCATTAATGCCATTATGCAAGCGAGTACCAAATTGCGCCGATGGGCCGGCCAGTCTGCCAGCACGCTAAATATATGGTTGCGCGCAGGCGCATTTTTTGATGGCTTGTTCATAATGACTTCCCACTAAAAATGCCGGTTGGCTTTATCAGCAGCACCACAACCAATATCATAAAGGAAACTGCAAATTTATAATCGGTAGATAATATCTGTAAAAGCCCATCACCAAAAAGCCCTTCACCAAATAAATAGGCAGCTACTTTTTTGTAGGCGAAAGTGAGCAGTAATTCGGAAAAAGCAATGACAAAACCACCGACAATTGCGCCAAGTGGGTTACCAACACCGCCAACGATTGCAGCGGCAAAGATAGGCAGAACAAGATGCAAATAAACCAGTGGTTTATAGCTTTTATCAAGTCCATATAAAGTTCCAGCGACCGCCGCCAGCCCCGCTGTAATAATCCATGTGATACTAACAACACGATCCGGATTTATGCCCGATAAAAGCGCTAGATCCTGATTATCGGCATAGGCTCGCATTGATTTACCAGTGCGTGTTCGGTTCAAGAACCAGAATATAGCTGCCACCACGATGACTGCAGTAAACACCGTAATGGCCTGCGATGATTTGATTGCCAAGCCTTCGGACAAGCCGCTGATTTCCTTAAATTCGCGGGCCTTCAACAGAAACCGGTCACCATCATTGAAGTTTTGGTCATTGGGCCCAATGACGAAACGTATAACCCCTCCAATCACAAACATCACCCCAATTGACACGATCAAATAGGTGACTGAACTGGCCCGTTGATGGCGATAAAAGCGAAACACCAGCCGGTCCAATAAGAGGCAAAGTCCAATTGTGCCAAGAATGCCCAAGGGTAGTGCCAAAAGTGCTGTTGGCAATGGTGAAATCGACAAGCCGATAGATTGTAGCCAATAGGTTGAAAGGATGGTGATCATGGCACCGAAAGACATAACCTCACCATGGCTGAAATTTGAGAAATTCAGCACCGCATACACCATTGTTACCCCAAGCGCACCAAGGGCAAGTTGGCTGCCGTAGGCGAGGCCCGGAACCAGAACGAAATTCGCCAAAAGCGCCAGTGGATTTAACAGCATTTCCATCAATCAGCCTCCCAAAAAGGCTTTGCGAACATTGGCATTGTGCAGCAAAGCAGTTCCACTGCCAGTATAGCGATTTTCGCCTTGCACCAGCACAAAGCCCTGATCAGCAATGCCAAGAGCCTGTTTGGCATTTTGTTCAACCATCAAAACAGCAATGCCGGTGCTGGCCACGTCGATGATGCGATCAAACAGCTCATCCATCACAATTGGTGAGACACCTGCGGTGGGTTCATCAAGCATTAGCAGTTTTGGTTCTGTCATCAACGCACGTCCAACAGCAACCTGCTGCCGCTGTCCACCGGATAATTCACCAGCACGCTGGTGACGCTTTTCTTTTAAAACCGGAAACAGGTCGTAGACCTGCGCCATGATGCCGGCGATCGGGCTGGTATTGATAAAGGCACCCATCTCAAGATTTTCTTCAACCGTCATCGAGTTAAAAACATTGTGGGTTTGCGGAACGAAGGCCATGCCTTTTCTCACGCGCTCAAATGGCGCGAGTGCGGTTATATCCTCACCATCAATTGATATTTTCCCACCACGGAGATTTAACATGCCAAAAATGGCTTTCATCGCGGTGGATTTGCCAGCTCCGTTTGGACCAACAACAACGGCAATTTCACCAAGGTCAACACAAATAGAACAGCCGTTCAAAATATCTGTGCTGCCATAGCCGCCAACCATATTTTCACCAATCATGAATGTCATTGCTGGCGGTCTCTGGGTTTGCGTGTCTGGTTTCTTAGGCCTGTGCCCAGATAAGCATCAATGACATCCTCATTTGCCTGAACCTGGGCTGCACTACCTTCAGCCAGAACTCTGCCTTGTGCCATCACGATTACTGGATCACACATGCGCGCAATAAATTGCATATCATGCTCAATCATGCAGAAAGTGTATCCAAATTCGGTGTTAAGCCGCAAAATTGCATCGCCAATCTGGTGCAAAAGCGTACGGTTCACACCAGCGCCAACCTCATCCAGAAACACAATCTTAGCGTCTGTCATCATAGTTCGGCCCAGTTCAAGAAGCTTCTTTTGTCCCCCCGATAGGTTGCCAGCATATTCATCAGCAAGATGGGAAATTTGCAAAAACGCAATGACATCATTGGCACGCTGACGGTTTGCGGCTTCTTCGGCACGGATTTTCTTTGGTGATAGCCATATATCAATCAGGCGTTCGCCGGACTGGTTGGGCGGAACCATCATTAGATTCTCCCGAACAGTCAGCGATGAAAATTCATGCGCTAGCTGGAAGGTACGCAACAGACCTTTGTGAAACAACTCATGTGGCGCTGCACCGGTGATATCCTGCCCGTCCAGAAAAACCCGGCCAGTATTAGGCCTGTAAAGACCGGCAATTACGTTGAAAAGCGTCGTTTTTCCAGCACCATTTGGTCCAATCAGGCCAGTAATTGAACCGGTTTCAATAGACAAGCTGATATTATCAACAGCCTTGATGCCACCAAAATGCATGCTGACATTTTGAACAGATAGCATGGATCAGCTTTCAAACACGGCCCCAAACGCATGTTCAGGGCCGGGTTTTTGGTTAATGACTAACGATAACGAACAGACGTAATTTTCTGATCTTTGATCATGATCTCTTGGAAAGAGCCAGCTGACTCACCCGGGCCAATCAACTCGACATCCGTTGCGCCGACATAATCCACATCACCGCCAGAGGCCAAGATTTTCAAGGCCTTTGCCAATTCGCCTGGGTAAATTTTTTCGCCAGGCGCATTCGCAACATCAGTAATCTTCGTTTTGAATTTGAGGCTGTCAGAAGAAGAGGATGCTTGCATGGCAAGGATCATCAATGCCGCTGCATCATAGGATTGTGGTGCATAGGGTCCCGGCTTAAAGCCAGCCGCCGTAGCCAGACCATTGAACTTGGCTGCACCGGGGCTGTCTGTGCCCGGCAAAGTACCATATGAACCGTTCAAATCCTTACCGATTGCGGCTGGAAGGCTGTCGCCAATCATGCCATCAGGCAAAACAAAAACATCAAATGCACCTACGTCAATCGACGCCTGAATAACGCCCTTACCACCCTGATCAAGATAACCGGCGACAATCAACACATCACCGCCAGCCTGCGCCAGTGCAGCAACCTCTGCGCCATAATCACCTTTACCATCTTCATGCGAAGTCGAGATGGTTACTTTACCACCCAAATCTTCAAAATTGCTCTGGATGCTGGCTGCCAGACCCTTGCCATAGTCATTATTTGTATAGCTGATGGCTGCCGATTTCACACCTTTCTCTTTGAGGATTTCCGCTAGCACCTGACCTTGACGCGCATCTGATGGCGAAGTCCGGAAAAATAGTCCATTGTCTTCGACAGTAGAAAGAGCCGGTGAGGTCGCTGATGGTGAAATCATAACCACGCCTTTTGCAAGCGCAACATTTTGCAAAACTGCTGTGGTCACACCTGAACAGTCGGCACCCATAATGGCGCTGACACCATCTGCGGTGATCAACCGTTCTGCGGTTGCAGTTGCTGCTGCCGCATCAACACAAGTTGAGTCACCACGAACAGAGATAATTTTCGAGCCACCCATAAAAGCACCACTTTCACTGGCTTCTTTCATTGCCAATTCAGCACCGCTTGCCATATCTGGTGTTAACGATTCGATAGGCCCAGTGAATCCTAATAGCACGCCAATTTTCACATCAGCAGCAAACGCTGGCGTTGCCAGAAAAGCGGCCGTCACCGCTAAAGCGAGAGTTTTTTTCACAATATCCACCCCTAGTAGTTTTCAATCAAAATAGTTTATGAGTCTTTGATGCGCCGTCAGTTAAAGTAACTTGGCACTGATGGGGTCATTTGAAGCTCAAAAAATAACCATGCCATCTAGACAAAATACCCTATTCTCGTTGGCTCATTCAAGCTAACAAATTATGCATAGCCTAACCAGCTTTTTGAACCGCATGTTTTGCCGTCACGCCCGTCAATTAAGATTGCAAACCCAATGTATTGATTATCGATGGAATTTGTTTTTTAAAGTTGAAAAATCCCTTTTTCGCATATTGCCAGCAATGGAGATCTTCTGCGCGCTTGCGGGTATGCAGTGTCACATTGGTCAATGATTGAAGGCGTTTCAGATAATCAAGATTATCCCCAACAAACGGATATACAACATCAAGTCCCTCAATGGTGGATGCTATTTCGATGAAATTGGAAGGATCACACAATCTAGCATTTTGGCAGCGCGCTACAAAATCATTGCTAAGCGCCTGCTTAAAAGCAAGCACATTGTGGCTCAGCAAAATACTGCGTTCATCATTGTTTAGGCAAATAACAAAAACAGTCTCATAGTTATCGTAGATATTTTCACTTTCAAGATGTAGGTCGGTATCAAAGACTACAAGCGTATTAAATTTCTGTGTCATGCCACCGGCTGGATCAATTGGAAAAGTGGCATAATCAGTATTATCAAAACACGGCTCTGCCTCCTCGTTTAGATTATCATCACCAAACATACCATCAGTATAACGTGAAATATTGTTCGAACGAGCAAGATAGTGTTTACCCACTGTTTGCACGCCTGCCACCCACCGCCAACCAAGTGTATTTGACGCGGCATCGCCATCAAGCAAATGGTGCATGAAAAAACGTGCGCCTAATTGCCAAGGCAAGCCAAGGGTGAAAATCCAAATGCTGGCAAACCACATTCGAGTGTGGTTATGCAGATAATTTCTATCCCGTAACTCATTTGCCCAGCTGTCAAAGCACCTGATCCCAGTTTTACCCTTGATGGCATTTTGGTAATTTGAGTTCGACGCGTTGTCGGAAACGAATGAGACAAAATCATCCCACACCGTTGGTCGGTGTTCAAGCCAGCCCTTCCAATAGACCCGCCAAAAAACTTCCTGGACGAACTTTTCGACATGATCGTGGCTATGCAAGGCCAGAGTCTGGGTAATTATGTCATACTCAAATAAGACCCGGTGTGAGATGTATTTGGATAGGCATGACACATTGCGCCGGTTATCTGGGCCAAAATCAAAATTACGTAAATGATCATAGGAATTGATGGAGCCCTCTAAAAACCGTCTTAGGTCTTCATGAGCAGTCTTGTGCAAATGTTTGGTAATGGGCGGCACAATTTGATCCTATGTTAATTCCTGATAAACGCTTAAAACGTCATTCCGCCTAATTTTGTCAATTACGCATATCTACTTTAGAGCAGGTCACCTGAGTGATATTTTTTCATATGCTTTTGTATGTTGAGTTCGCAAACCGCTGCAATTTAAGAAGAACTGTCACCGCCTCACGATTGACAATATCAGATTTTGCTAAATTCAAAAAGTAAACACGCAAGCCAAGTTGGATAAAAAGGCAATTCATAAATCGTCCTTTGATATTTAACTATATGTATTACTTGTATTTTAATCTTAACAATTTAGGTCTATTTGTGAGATAGCACCTTCTAATGGGCCTGTATGCCGCGCGACAGTCACGCCTCATAAGCCTATCTAATGGCAAAACGGCATAAGCTTCGTGGCTCGCTTTTGGAATGATTTACATCATGACAAAAGAAGAGGGCTAAGTCTCAACAGACAGTGAGTAAGTGCATCATGGCAACATAGCTGATATGCATCTCATAAGGCGGCCAGAGACTGTGACAGAATCCACACTTGCTGAAATCTTTGCCTTTTGGCTTAAAGCTAAGGCCGTGTTCTGCTTTGACGATAAGCACTGGTATTTGTGGAATGGTGAAAAATGGCACACGGACAAACAAAAGCAGATGCTCCTGCATATTGTGGAGTTTGTTCGGTAAATTGCCTCGCCTATTTCAATTTTTAATCGTAATTTCTCTGCGCCAGATGTAAAGACCAGACAAAATCGTTAAAGCACTGCCAAAAAACATCATTGCATTTATCTGCTCGCCAAGGATTAAAATGCCCGCTGCTACAGAAAACAGAAGTCGAGTGTAACGAAACGGGATAACAACAGATACATCTCCCAATCTGACAGCCTTCGTTGTAAAGAAAAAACCTAAAGAACCAGAGGCGATCATTGCCGTAAGTATGGCGGTGATCCATAAATCAGGCATGATGGCTCTCCCTGAAATAATGAGTAAAACACTGCCGCTGACGATAAATAATACTGACGTGTAAGACGATAGAAGTAGCGTTGAAAAATTGTCTCGAACTAGCTTAGTCGTGATATCTCGCAACGCCATACCTACTGCAGCAATCAATACAAAGGTCGTTGTGATATCATAAGTAGCAGCACCAGGTTGGATGATGAATAAAGTTCCCAAAAAACCAATGACGATGGCCAACCATCGCCTCGCACCAACTCTCTCTCCAAGAAACAAAGCTGCGGCGGCGGTAACCATCAGCGGTACAGTTTGAATCACTGCTCCAATAATGGATATGGGGACAAATACTAATGCCAAGCACATACCATTAATGGCAATGAGGTCCCCAATATTTCTCAACACCACTGCAAGGTTAGTGAATGGTGATAGGCGAACAGACTCTCCCTCAATACGCATGATCCCCAAAAACACCATTATCGAGCCTACACCAAATATAATCATTACTTGTCCGAGCGGTAATGTTTGGCTGGCGATTTTGATCAGTAAATCACATACGGTTAAACAACCCATCCCAATAATCATTAGGATTATGCTTTTCAGATTTGTACTCATAATTCCTCACACACCGGCCACAGCGCCAATGATGGGATCAGCCTCAAGCAAGCGCAGCTGACCATGACCAAACCATCAGTTAAAAGATTTTGACACGCCAATTGAAATTGAGATTTTGGGCGGTGTCACACATTGCTTTTCAGTCTGAAGCGCCCTGATATGACGACGGCGGGCTGGGGCATTTTCGCCAAGTTCGGCAGCGAAATCAAATTCGGCTTTTAACGCGGCGCAATCAAGGGCTTCATCCCCATCGCGGGTGAGAATTGACCGATCAAGCGGCGCGCAACCAAGCAACAAAAACAATAGCATTACCCTTACGAAACGCATGGCAACCCCTTTACAAACACCCAAGTGATGGTCTCAGAAACACCCTCCAGATCATCCAGTCTTACAAGTCAATTCCCGCGGCCAAACCCGCCAGTTTTGCCACCAGCCGGTTGCCTATGGCTTGAACGCAACAACCGGCGCACCGCCTGCGATCCAGCCAACAATACCGTCACTCAGATGGGTGACATCACTGTAACCAAGCTGGCTGACAAGCGCATTGCCGATAATGCCGGTTCGGTTTCCGGTACGGCAATACAGCATGACGGGCGTATCTGGCGTTGGCACGATGGCGGTAAATTTTGTCTGAAATTCCGAATGCAACTGCCCTGATTGGGTAAAGGCGGTAATGGTATGCGCACCTTCGATGATTCCGGTTTCTGCCCATTCTTCAGCGCGGCGGATATCAATCACCACAACACCGTTTTTCTTCGCCGCCTTGAAATCGGCAGCTGTGGCATTACCCAGTTTCGGCGGTATGGCAACAGAAACCAGCTCGACATCGAAAACCAATGTCGCATTTGGCGGGATTACCCCACCGGCACCCGCCGCACCATAGCCAAGATCTGGCGGGATTGTCAGAACCCGCTTTTCGCCAATCTTCATGCCCACAATGCCCTGTTCCCAGCCCGGAATAACCTGCCCGCTGCCAAGGGTAAAGCTGAACGGCGTGCCGCGTTTTTGGGAATCATCAAAAACGGTGCCATCGGTCAGGCGTCCTTGATAATGCACTGATACCTGCATCCCGTTCTTGGCTATTTCACCATCGCCCTCGGCAATGACCTCAAATGATAAATCGGCCGCGTTCACACTAACCCCCAAAAATAAACATACCGGCAAAAAGGCAAGGACTCGCCCAAGGCCTTTGATCCAGTGAAGAATTTTCATCAATTTCTAACCCTTTGGTAATGAGCCGACTAAACAACAATTCATTAATCACATTATTTGACTGAAGATGCTAGTCCCCACCGGCCCAATTGGTAGTCCAAAATACGTATTTTGTGACCCAGTTTCTGGATTTTTAGCCTAATATTTAAGATGACTTTTTATGTATTAATTCCACAAAACCCTGCAAAGAAAATATCATTTGTAAGAAAATTGGCAGTTTAATTTGGCATTACTGTTGGGTTATGAAAACATTGACCAGACAGAAAGAGACACTAAGGCCAATAGGCAGAGTGCAGCTGACAAATTAATTAGTCTTTGAGTTCGAACGGACAACTCTAATCGATTGATTTTTAGTCCCACAAATAACCAAAGACCGTGGAGTAAAAACCAAATAAAATTTGCAATTATCAGCTTAATCCAAGTTTCGATGATTAGGCTTTCAGGGTAAAAAGCGAAACCGCTGAAAAGTGCTGTATTAACCGCATATGCTTTTGGATTGATAAACTAAAGTGTTAAACCGGATATAACTCCCAGTTTTGTAATATGGATAAATGCAATTTTTGAGCCGGCAATAGCAATGCTTAAGGATAGATAAACAAGATATACAACAGATATAATCAGCAACATCGTTCGAATAATTGTGTCTGCCAAGACTGCAGTTGCAAGGACCGAAATAACCGCAAAGCAAACAAGGTGAGTGCCAAGGAACAAACCAAAAAGGTACCGAAATCCTTGCCGCCAACCATATGCGGCTCCCAATCCTGCCAACGATAACACGCCTGGCCCAGGTGTGATTATTAAAAGAAAAACCGCAAGGGTAAATGTTAGCATTTATTGAGGCTTATAAATTTTATCTCTCACATCAATATTTTCTAAAAGTAACTCGGAGAAATGTTAATGATTCAATCAACTATCGATCATATCGTTATTGGCGCAGCAGATTTAGAAAAAGCAACAAAAAGGATTGAGCAGTTTATAAAAGCTGATTTTTCGAGTGGTGGAAAGCATCCATTGATGGCCACACATAACCGCTTAATCAAACTTCAAAATTCAATATACATGGAAGTTATATCTATAGACCCCGGCGTTACAATGCCTCAATCTTCAGGCCACAAAAAGCGTTGGTTCTCGCTTGACTCGCGGTCCACAAAACGCCGGTTATCACTGGCACCACAACCTTTGTGCTGGGTTGCCGCCGTTGATAATATCGAACAAGCAGTATCACATTGTGGTTACAACCCCGGTAAAATTATTGAGGTAACAAGAGACGACTTACGATGGAGGTTAACAGTCCCAGAGAATGGGAAATTATCTTTTAATGGCATTTTACCTATTTTAATCGAATGGCCAAATGGGAAAAATCCTGCCGAAAGAATGCCGGAAAGCAACGTGTGTTTACAGCAGCTGACCTTATTTCATTCAAATCCAAAAAAAATCAAAGGCATTTTATCCAAGCTAAATATTTTAGGCCCAATAAATATTGAACTTGGAGAACCAAGAATACAATTCTCTTTCAAAACCGCGAGCGGAAAAAGCATTGTTTTTTGCGAAAACTGTCTAGCTGATATCCAATCATCCTCCTGAAATAACTGACATAATGTGCCGGCAAATCACGCCGTCTCATCTGCGCGCGGCATTTTTTGGATCTTTTTATTTTTTACAACCAGCTATTCAAAAAACCGGGGAACTATTGATCTAACTAGGGCGCGCCGTTTATTGATAGTTCACGTTAGCTATCGCGCGGTGCCTGAATGCGATTTGTCATGCTGTAGTCTCGGCTAATCAAAAATAATTCTATTTTGTCAATTGAGTCTGTTGATATTGAGGAGGTAAGCGCCTTTACAGAAGGTAAATCATTTGGAGTCACCAAAGTTATAAACTGGTCTGACGCTGATAAGCCGCTATAAGCACCATCCAAAACCGCATGCTTATTAAACGCAGTATTAGAAATAACTGTCCTACTTTGTATGCTTACCAACAACGCATCTGACTTTGAGGTTAACTCAAAATTTATTTCGGTTACCAAGTCAGCTTGCCAGCAGGCTAGCCTCTGTCCAATTCGAATTCTGTAATCTTTGAAATGCTTCTTAATGCCAGCCTTTTGCGCCAGGCGATGCTGTTTATTTTGCCGCCAGTTTTCAAGTGATTTTTCACTATCCCATAATTGATGAGACAAAAGACTGTAATCATCAAGCTGGGCTTCATATCGGTTTAACCAAATCAGTCCCTTATGTTTTTCCAGTTCGGGTTTAAGCTTTTCAACATATGAAAAATAATGATGTAAATGACCAGAGTTTGGAACAACTTCAAAAAACAAACCTACGGGCACTTGATTGCTTTTGGGCATGTACTGCCTCCAAAAATTTTGAGAAATTAGATATTTGATTTTTTCAGCACGGCTTTGTTCAGAATTTTTAAAATTAGCTGGCAAATTTGTATTTCCACAACAGTTTATCAAAAATATTTTTCTTCAATCTGCACAACCTTTTTATACGATTTTGTTGCCTGTTTTATTTTTTCTGCTAGCGTGAACCCAAGCTGCATCAAGCAGCGCTTCACAAGCCTAACCAAAACTGAGGAGACACTCACATGAAACGTAGAGATTTTATTACTAAAGCGGGTTTGGTCGGAGCAGGCACAGTTGCTGCGTCTACGCTTGCTGCGCCAGCTATTGCTCAAGACCGAATCGAAATTGCAATGGTATCAACTTGGCCAAGAGATTTTCCTGGCCTTGGCACTGGTGCTCAGCGCTTTGCGCAGAAGCTTTCAGACGTAACTGATGGTCGCATTCAAGTCACCTACTATGCTGCCGGTGAGCGTGTGGGCGCGTTTGATTCCTTTGACGAGGTAGCCTCAGGTAATGCACAAGCCTATCATGCAGCAGATTATTATTGGAAAGGAAAGCATCCTGGATGGGCCTATTTTACAGCCGTTCCATTTGGCCTTACTTACCCAGAAATGAAGGCTTGGCTTCGCTGGATGGGTGGCCAAGAGCTTCACGATGAATTAGCTGGTGAATTTGGTTTAAAATGTGTGCCAATGGGCAACACTGGAGTTCAGTGGGGCGGTTGGTTCAACAAAGAAATCAACTCTGGAGATGATTTAAAAGGACTAAAAATGCGTATCCCTGGCCTTGGTGGAGATGTTATGGCCAAGCTTGGTGCGTCTCCAGTTTCACTTCCAGGTGGCCAAATCTATGAAAACCTTGTCTCTGGTGCAATTGACGCAACAGAATGGGTTGGCCCATGGAACGACGAAGCGATGAAGTTTTATGAGGCTGCAAAATACTATTACTATCCAGGCATGCATGAGCCAGCTTCACAGCTGCATGTTGGATTTAACGCATCATTCTGGAGCGGTATGAGTGCATCTGATAAAGCGCTTATCCAAGCAGTTGCAGCCGGTGGAGATAATGATTTCATGGCTGAGTACAATGCCAAAAATGGTGCCGCACTTGAGCGTTTGGTGAATGATCAAGGTGTTGTCGTTAAAGAATTCAATGATGACGTATACGCTGCCTTCAAACGTGGCTCAGACGAGGTATATGAGGAAGTCCAAACTCATTCAGCGCTGGCAAAAAAGATCCACGAATCTATGGTAAATGCTAGAAAAATAGTTGGTGATTACGTCCAGCTAAATGACGTTGCGTACACAAATAAGCGTAACGCTGCTCTGGGAGCGTAACGCTGCTCTGGGATGAAAAATCAACTGAGATCCTCTATCGGTAAATAGCGGATCTCAGTGTTTTAATTATTTGGTTAATCATATTTAAGTTGATCATAATGCTGTCAGAACGAAAAAATAATTTGTCTTCCATGCTGCATTTATTAGGGCTGTGCAGCGCATTTTTATCAGTTCTTTTTGTGGTAAATAATTTTCTAATTTTTGGATTTAATGCACCAGGTGTGATCAATGTACTTGGCTTAAACAAAATTTTTGGTGTTGAGAGCCTAAAGGGTGGTTACAGCAGTGGATTGTATATTGTTGGGTTGTTTCAAACTGCAGCTGTTTTTGGAGTGATCTTTTGGGCTTGTTTCCATACCATAAAAAGAGGCCAGCTTCGTGTAGATGCCGAGCGCCTTGACTGGCTTTCCGCATATGTCATCCGTGCTGCCTTTTGGGCAGTGCTAATTGTTGGAGTTGCCGACGCTATAATGTCTTTTATGCGCGTTGAAGATTTTCATAAGACAGTTTTTGGTGATTTAGGGGGGGCTATAATTGCCTTACCTA
>Ga0255752_10004195_pt1 | contig 14618 bp, 29 predicted proteins | sample 011ome_25_FD_179952 | JGI IMG/M metagenome (GOLD analysis project Ga0255752, IMG submission 179952) | Coastal salt marsh microbial communities from the Groves Creek Marsh, Skidaway Island, Georgia - 011512CT metaG (version 2) | ecosystem: Environmental > Aquatic > Marine > Intertidal zone >...
CATACTGAGTTTGGAAACTTACTATTCTTAACCCTATTCATTGTAACGTCCGCTACAGCAAGCTGAGATAAGTAGTCCTCTCCCCTAGCTTCGTGGTATATATTCAAAGCTAGGCAGTGTTCTTCGTCTCCTGGGGATAGAGTATTAGATGTGGGGGCTTGTAAGTAGCCCCCTGTTGTAGCAAAAATCGTTACAATTAACGCTACACTAACGATCTTCATTGTTTAGTTCTGGAACTTCTCCGGTAAAAACTACCTTTGGTCTTAGTTTGAGTTCATTTTCTAGATGGATAACAATATCCTCCAAATCCTGAACTCTCTTCTCTAACGCTTCTATTGCCCAGTCTTGTTTCATTCTTCCAAATCCCGAGGAATAGCAGCAATTAACTCATTGTAATAAGCCAACTGCTTCAGCTCTGTCTCCATAGCCTCAAAAAAATCTGTGTGCTCTGGAATGGGTCTAGGGTTCTCCACCAACAAGCGAAAGTTAGTGTAGTGCCTAGACTTTTGACCCATTAAGTAGTGCTTAAACTGCTCTAAAATGTGCATTTTCTTCATTATCGACCCTGACCTCGATACTTCTTATAAGACCGCTTCTTATTCTTGTTCATAGTAGAGGTCTTAACCATGTTAGGGTTAGCGCTAGTGGAGGACTTCTTGGGCGGTCCCGGTTCCCAATTGTTTACTAATTTTTTGCTAATTCTTGCCATTACTTGCCTATATCCTTAATGTTATCTTTAGAAATTACTTGGTAAGCTCCTTTATTGTATGCAGGAGCCACAGTATATGTTTTAGTTAGTGTTCTGTCAACCTTTTTGGGGTCAACGTAAGGGGTTAGTGCGGCGGAGGGATACCTCTGCTCTATGCTTTTACTTTTAGGCTTGAGTTCTTTGAACACCGCCTTTTTCTTTTTACTGCTAACAGTACGTCTCCTCCGCCCACTAAAACTATAATTTATGCTTCCTTTAACTACCAATCTTTACCGCCGATATTACCTGACTAGAGTTTTTCATAACAAGAGCTGGCCACCAATCGACACACCTCAAAGTAAAAAATTCTCCAGTTATAAGTTCAAACTTCCACATAATATGCTCCTCTGATTCAATATGTATATTATACGGGCTTTGACTTTATATGTCAAGGGTTTTCTTGGACCGAAACCCACTGATTTATCGTGTGGACTTCTATGTCTTCCCACCTTTTTCGGACCACATCAAATGCAAGTATCTTACTGCTAGTAGGATCTATTCTTCCCACATTACGACCCTTTAATGTGAATTGCCCATCCAACTCATTTCCACTGTTCAAACTCGTAAACCAAATATGGACTACTCCTCTATTAAGGGCGTCCAAAATCGGTTGTGCGTTCATAAATCTCCTTCTTCTCTATTCTCGCTACGGTAAACTTCAAAGCCATTAGGATACCGAGATTCGAGCTTGGCAATATTGCCTTCTACTATTTCATCGAGTGAATATCCTAGGGCTGTTGCGGCATTGGCAACATACCAAAGAACATCTCCTAATTCTCTTTTCATGTGGAACCTAGTATCTTCATTATACTCTTTTCCCTGAAAGATAATCTTCTTTACAATCTCTTGAAACTCTCCAGCCTCACTGCCCATGCCTATAGCGGCTGTAGACAATAAAGGAATATTTAGCCCATCCTCTATATATAATTTTTTTGCTCTCTTTTCATATGAGTTCCATTTGGAGGACTCTAAGCTAGTAGTGCTCTTTACGAACAGTTGATAATCATTTAGTCCAGACATGCTCATCTAGTATTTTTGAAACCTCTTGTGCTATTAGTGTGTGTTCTAGTTGTGTTCCGTGCCCTCCACGGAGTTCTGCATAATGAATCCAACTACGAATAGTTCCATTCATATAAATTGTTGAGGGAGTCATACCCTCGGGCAATACTGCTCGTGCCTGTTCTTTTGCAATACCGTTATTTATAGCCCATCTGTATGCTACTTGTGCTGCCCAATAAGCATTGTCTTGTTTTACTCGCCATTCCTCATGTATATGGCCGTCTTCCAATCTAACAGAGTTTTGTCGATTCTTGGGATCTTGTCCACGAGCCTCTCTAAACTCGGGTGGCTCTTCTACTTTTGCATACCTTTGGCTAAACTCCTGATAAGAAAAGCTGCGATGACGAATTATTTGTCTAGCAATATCTCTTGTAGTTTGAATCTCTAGGCACATAGATACCATTTCAAATGGGCTCCAGTGATGCTCTCTCATAAGGTATTGTAACAGCTTTGGTGCTGTTTCGTTGTTGAATTGATTGGCAGGATTGCTAACACGCGCAGCGTGTGCGATCATTCCTCCCATACTACTTATTCCAGCCTTCCTCAATTCCTCAGAAGGCTCGCTTTTACTTATTAAAGTAACTTTCATCAGTTAAGTCCAGTAAGTTTTCTTCAAAAGGCAGGTTCATCTGCCCCGCCATATTATATTCTAGTTGTTTATTTACCCAAGCTAATGACTGTAAGATAGGTTCTGAAAAATCTCGAGATGCTTTTAGTTGTATCTCGCACAGATCTTTGAATTCCAACAGCTCTTGAGTATTGAACTCATCACTTCTTGCAATAAACTCTATGATATCTCCCATTCTTGAATTACTCTCTTATAAGCCTTTATGGTCTTTTTAAGTTCTTTCTTTTCAGTGTCGTGATCTATGTAAGAATAGACACCACAAGACTCCCCGCCCTCAACGGATCTTAATGCTAGTTCCAAACCTTTTAGGGCTTCATCCAGCTCTTTCCAGACAATATCTTCTACCTGATCGCTATATAGTTCTATATTATGTTTCATACAGTCTCCTCATTTAGTATTACATATTATACGTCATAGGGCTTAAAAAGTCAAGAAATATTTTTATAAAGGTCACGAAAAAAAGTTCTTGACAAGAAAGGTATATTAGATGTATAATATGCATTGAAATCGTATCGGTTTAACCGTGCGATTCTTAATCCTCGAAAGAGATTCACAAATAAAAGCTACCGAAAGGAGCAAGTTAAACTTACTGAAAGGGAGAATAACTATGAATATGGCAGAGCTAGAAAAATTATTTATTGGTTTTGACAGACTCAATCATTGGCCACTAAAGGCTACCACAACTGAATATCCACGTTACAATATAGTAAAACAAGAAGATGGCTACCAAATCCAAGTAGCGGTTCCAGGCTGGAATAAAGAGCAGGTATTAATATGCTTTGAAGAAGATACCAACACATTAACTATTTCTGGCCAGAAAAAAGAAGTAGACAACGAAACAGCTTGGGTACACAAAGGGATTTCTGGTAAGAGCTTTGAAAGGAAATTTAAGTTGGATAGTAACTTAGAAATATCTGATGCAGATATGGCTGATGGCATGTTAGTAGTGAATATTAAACACTCAAAAAACAGTGGAGTAAAAACTATTCCAATCGGGCAGGATAAATTGGAGACTGCTTGAAAATGAAAGCGATTAGAGAAATGTCAGCGACTATGCTAACAGCACTTTTAATCTTATTAACACCCGCAACCATAATTATGTTAGTATGAAACTTAGCAAAAATTTTAGTTTAGCGGAGTTTACCAAGAGCCAAGCCGCGTTGCGGCTTGGTCTTGATAACTCTCCCACCACATTAGATGTAGAATCACTAGAAATCCTCTGTAAAAACGTGCTGCAACCAATAAGAGATTATTTCGGTCCAGTCGTTATTAACAGCGGTTATAGATCACTAGATCTAAATAAAGCTATTGGTGGTTCTCCCACTTCTCAGCATTGTCACGGTCAAGCGGCTGATATAGAATGCCCGGGCCACTCTAATTACGATGTTGCCGCTTGGATTAGTAAAAACCTTTCCTTCGATCAATTAATTTTAGAATTTTATACTCCGGGAGACCCTTCTTCTGGATGGATACACGTGAGCTGGAAAAATGAAGAACAAAACAGGACAAAAATTAACACAGCGGTTAAGGAGAATGGTAGAACAGTCTATAGAGCAGGGTTACTTCCTTAAACTAGGAAAGTTAATACTAGTAACTTTGGCTCTTTTAATAGCCTCCCCAATAGTATCAACACTATTTCTAATAGTAGTGTGGGGAATATTATTAGCCACCTTAGTTGGCAAGTTCTGGGATATAATATACCAGATATATGAGGAAACAAAATGAGCTTATTAGGAAGCCTTATAGGTCCAGTAACAGGACTACTTGACAAGTTTATACCCGATAAAGATTTAAAAAACCAGTTAGCACACGATATTGCTACAATGGCTGAAGACCATATGCATGAAGAAATTAAGATGCAGATGGAAGTCAATAAGCAAGAAGCTGCTCATAAGTCTTTGTTTGTTGCCGGATGGAGACCATTTATTGGTTGGGTATGTGGACTAGGAATGGCTTCTAATTTTTTGCTTGTACCCTTCGCCAACTTTGGTCTAATGGCTTTCGGAAATGAAATGCAACTACCTATGCTAGACTTAGAGATTATGATGCCCGTGCTTATGGGTATGCTTGGATTGGGTGCTATGCGTTCCTACGAGAAGAAGAATAATGTAGCTAGAAACAGATGAGCATCCCGCTAAAGTATAGAAACCGACCAGCTATACTCATGGCAACTGGACCTTCTTTAACAGAGGAAGTAGTAGAATATGTAAGAGAGCATAAGACTAATCACGTAGTTTTTGGGTGCAATGATGTATATAGAATATGTGACTTTATGGATGTCCATTATGCTTGTGATACTAGGTGGTGGAAAACGAATGGACCAGAGTTTAGAAAGTTATTTCCTACACTAGAGTCATGGACACAATGCAATAAATCAGCAAAAGATTATTCATTGAATCACACCCCCGGAAAACATATGGCGGGATTAAGTATAAATCCTAATCTAATACACTTTGGAAGTAACTCTGGATATCAAATGCTTAATATAGCTTTCCTTATGGGATGTAACAAATTTATATTACTTGGATATAATATGCAGCATATTGATAATAAAACACACTTCTTTGGTGATCATGTTGGTATGAACAATAATAGCCCTTACAAAACTTTTTTAACTAAGTTTAAAACTGTGCAGCCAGAAATAGCCAAATTAGTAGTTAATTGCACTCCCAATAGTGCTCTGACAACTTTCAGAAAAGAAGATTTAAAGGAAACCTTGAATGTCTGATTTACCAAAACATTTAGGTGGTCATGCTAACAGAACTCATTTAGATATACAAAATTTAAAGTATTTGCAGGACAAATATAAAATACATACAATGGTAGACATAGGATGTGGTCCTGGGGGTATGATAAGAGAAGCTAACAGTATGGGTATACAATCTTGTGGCATTGACGGAGATTTTACCCTAGATTTTACTGATATTTCTGTAGTATTAAATGACTTTACCGAGTCTTCTTATAAGTTTGAAGAAACTTTTGACTTAGCTTGGTCAGTAGAGTTTGTAGAACACGTAGAAGAACAGTACATACCTAATTTTATGCCGGTTTTTAAACAAGCAAAGTACGTTTTTATGACTTACTCCCCATTTAAAAATTTTTTTCACTATAATGTAAAAGATAGTGCTTACTGGATAAAAATGTTTGAAGACTACGGATTTAAGCATGACGAAGAAGAAACAAGATTTATTAGAAATAATAGCTCAATGAAACGAAACTTTGTTAGAGACTGCGGACACTTTTTTATAAATGGGGAAATATGGAAAATTTAAAAATACAGTTAGTAGTTACTAACTTTAAACATCATAAATTTTGGATGGAAAAATTCTCTATGGGTTTGGATAAGCATAATATACCACATCAAGTAGTGGAAATAGCAAAAGCAAGAGAATGTGACTTAGTAGTAGGGTGGGGTTACAGAGTTATAGATAGTGTAAAGCACCTGTCACAAAATTTTCTAATGGCAGAATCCTCATATCTAACGCCCAGAACAGATAACGCCTACTTTCCTTTGACAGCAAGTTTTGGTTTTAATGGGTTAAATGGGAGAGCAAACTTTCTTAATAAAGACAAAGACGATTCTAGATGGAATAAGCATTTTAATGACGGTAGGTTGCAGGAGTGGAAGAAAGACGGAGAATACTTTTTAGTAACGGGACAAATACTAGCAGACCAAGCTTTAAGGCATATGACAGTTTCTTATGATAAAATTATAGAGAATATTCCAGGTGAGGTTATTTTTTGCCCACATCCAAGAGGTAATTCGCGTACCGTAACTAAGGCCCCTGTTAGTAATGAAGGTTTTGAAACTCTAGTGAAAAGAGCAAAAGCAGTAGTAACTATTAATAGTAATAGTGGAGTAGACTCTGTAGTATCCGGGGTTCCTGTGATGTGCTTAGATGAAGGATCTATGTGCTGGGATATATGTATGAAAGAGTATTCTGAGCTCAGTAACCTACAATATCCAAATAGGCAGAAGTGGTTGAATGAGCTATCTTGGTGTCAATGGTTTCCTGAAGAAACTTCTTGTGGGGATACTTGGGATCATTTAAAACAGTTTTATATATAACATTAAGGGAAAATATGAGTAATTATTATAAAGCAAAATTTTGGTGTTGGAAATGTAAAACTTATCTTTCTTGGAAAGATTTGCAGAATAACCATAAGCACCCAGAACACGATAATGCATCTAGAATAAAACCCTTTGGTACAAAAATATCTTGACATATTTATCTAAATCTTTTATAATATATGAAATTTCGGAGAAAGTATGCCTAGAAAAGTAAAACAGAAGAAACACGAGAACCTTTCTGATTCTAATATCAAAAGGGTTATTCAATTATTATCAGCTAAAGATTCTATTACTAAGAAAGAAGCATGTGAGATACTGAATATAGCTTACAATACTTCCAGACTTAATAGTATTATAGAGGGCTACAAAGATAAGCAAAATCGTAGACAGGAGATGCTCAAGAAAAAGAGGGGCACCCCAGCCAGCGATTCTGAAATCGCAAACATTGTAGAGTCTTATTTAGGCGGTGAAGGCTTTGCAGAAATATCTAAGAGGGTTTTTCGATCTACAGGCTTCGTAAAGTCAGTAATAGAGCGTGTGGGAGTTCCTGATAAGCCGTCTGGAGATGAAAAGTTTGAGGTAGGTTACTTACCAGAAGAGTGCGTAAGCTACGAGTTCAGTGTGGGAGAAATTGCTTGGTCATCCCGCCATCACAGTTCCTGTGAGATTTTATCCGAGCTAGAAGAAAAGTATAAAACAATGTATGGTTGTCCCGCATACCGTGTGTGGATAAATGAACCATCAGAAACAGGCTCAGCGGGCTACAATGCTTTTATAGCTGCGTATGATCTGGGTAAACTATCACATCTTGAGAAATATGGATTAAATACGAGCAGACTATGACAGATTTAGAATTGATCGCAGGAATTGGGCTGGCTATAGCCTTTACATTTATTTATGTAGCCACTAGAACGCCCCTAGATAAATGATTTATTACGGTATATTCTGTGTTGCTACAGCACTTACAACTATGATAAGAATACAAATACCCGCATCTAAAATGGCTTTTAGAAAAGAGCCACTATCTTTTTGGTTTTTTATTTTTGGAGTAGATATGGCAGCAGCACCTATACTGTTTCTCCCTCTTTTGTTTTCGCATAAGGTAATGCTAGCGAACACTGTAATAGCTTTTTTAGATAGACACGGAAAATAATTCTTGACTTTTCAACTGAAACCCCTTATAATATCTTTTATCAACTGGGAGATAGCAAAATTAGTTATCGTTTTTATGAACAACAAATCGCTGCCCGAGGCACATGTCCGGGCGGCCCTATAACCAACAGAAGGAAACGTAAAATGGCTTGGACAGACGAGCAAAAAGAACAGGCAGTAGCAATGTATGTAGAGCGCAACCCCGATGCTGATAACAGCATGGAAATTGTTAAGGAAATCGCTGAAGAATTAGATCAGTCTCCTAACGGTGTGCGTATGATTTTGAGTAAAGCAGAAGTATATATTAAGAAGACTCCTTCAGCTTCTCCCTCAAAGTCATCTGGTGGTGGCGGAAGCCGAGTAAGCAAAGCCGCTGCTATCGAGCAATTAACAGCAGCTATTAGCGATGCTGGCGCAGACATTGATGAAGAAATCTTAGCAAAGCTGACTGGTAAGGCTGCTATGTACTTTGCAGGTGTATTGAATCAGGTAAACGCTGCATGATGATAGAGGGGGAGATACAGACGCCAGGACCTATGGGAGCACCAATAGGGTGTCCAGGGATCGGGCCTCAAGGCTACGGCTGTATACCAATACAGCTTCCGCCCCCCTCTGAACCACCACATTCTGTGCCAGAACCAAACACACTTGGTGGGATGTTGATAGGGTTAGCATTGCTGGCCCTATTTAGGAGAACGAAAAAGCCTCGTTAGCTCATTTGGTAGAGCGACTGATTTGTAATCAGTAGGTGTGCGGTTCGATCCCGTGACGAGGCACCATATTTAGCCATTGTATTACGGCGGCAAAAGAGGTTTTGCTCAATGTAATACGGAGCTAATATGAAAAAAGAAGAGTTGATAGAGCGTCTGTCAGAAGCGGGAGACGCAGTTATCACTTATAAAAGCCCTAATTCAAAAAAGACTAAGTATAATGTATGTACTTTAGACTTTTCTACACCTTATATCAAAGGTAAAAGAAATAGGGCGCAGGAAGATGAGAACAGTGTTCTAATGTTTTGTTGGGACACTGATTCTTTTCGCCTTATGAAAGCTAACAATGTTAAGACGGTTGTTCCACTGTCTAATATCCTTAAGAATAAGGATTAGAGAAGTGGAAGAATTATCATACATTATCAGGGAAGAAGAATATTCCCAAGTCAGACTAACAGTAAATGAGTTTAGAGGAAAGGAGTATTTACATTTGCGAGAGTATTTTCTAACATTTGATGAGGAATGGCAGCCTACGCCTAAAGGCATAGCATTAGAACTGGATATTGATTCAGTAAGAAAGCTATTTTCCTCTTTATGTTCGATCATGTCTCAAGCTGAGAGCAAAGAAATTATAAACGAATATTTTGGAGACCTAATTAATTCTTGACATTTTTAGCAGAATGTCTTATAATATACACAATCATAAATTAGAGAAAATCTTTGAAAGAGTTTTTAGATAAATGTTCTAAGGCGTATTACGCAGGCAACCCACTTATCAGTGATGCCGCGTTCGATATACTGTGTGCTGAGTGTCGTTATGACCCAGTTGGTTATATGGACGGTGATGTGCCTCACGAGTTTCCAATGTATAGCCTTCAGAAAGTATACGAAGGAGATACACCCCCACAACTTTCCTCTGTTGTAGTGAGTCCTAAACTGGACGGCGCGGCGGTGGCCCTCTATTATGTAGAGGGTCACTTTGCCTACGCTCTTACAAGAGGGGATGGAAAGAAAGGTAAAGACATTACAGAAAATGTTCGCAGACTAGACTTTCCAAAAATAATTAATTCTAAGAAAAGAATATTCCAGATTACTGGGGAAGTAGTAGCACCCAAGGAGATTAAAAATGCCAGAAACTATGCTGCCGGTTCTCTGGGATTAAAGGATAGTGATGAGTTTGCTAAGAGAGATTTGACATTTATTGCTTATGGAGTTTCTCTTTTTGACTTAGATAGTTTTTGGTCTGAGGATATGTTGTCTCTCAGGCTACAAGGATTTAATACAGTTGTTGATAGCGATTGGGATCAATTCCCTCACGATGGTTTAGTCTTCAGAGAAGATTACAATCACGATTTCAATGATAAAGGTTATACAGCTCATCACCCTAGAGGTGCCTATGCTTTTAAAGAGAAGCAGGTAGGAGTAGTTACTACCTTGGAAGATGTTGTGTGGCAAGTAGGTAAATCAGGTGTAGTTGCTCCAGTGGCAATACTAAAACCAGTATTGATTGGAGATGCTACAGTATCGAGAGCTACTCTACATAATTTACGGTATATAGAGGAATTAGGTCTGGAACTTGGATGTAGTGTGGAAGTAATCAGGTCTGGTGAAATAATACCAAGAGTAGTTCGCAGAGTATGAATAAGCAAGAAACAAGGGTAGTATTAGATAGACTTTTAGCCGGTCATTATACGGTATCAGAGCTATCTGATGATAAAGTCAGGCCAGTTCTCAGGTATATAGTAAAAACCCATAAAAATAATTTACAGAATTTAGAGGCTCAATTTAGGCAGCAAAATGGATAGAGAAGATGACGATAGGGTAAAACTAGGGTGGCTTGGACTTTTAGACGACAATGACCTGTTTTATAATCCAGTGCTGGGAGTAGAGGATAGGTTCTGGAATATAAAACCAGAAACAAGATTGATGGTGCTAGAGGGATGGGCTGACGCTATACAGGTTTTAATAGAGGGTAATGACGACTTTGGGCAAGAATACGGAGATAGTGAAGAACCAAAAAAACAGTCTAGTGCAGTCATTATACAGTTTCCCGATAATGTATAGTAGAAAGTGGTTTGAGGCTAACCCAGAAGAGGCCAATAAACCCGGAGTTTTGTACTGCGTAGTTCTAGTAGACAGAGAGACTATGAGTAGAGAGTGCCTAAAAATAGGTATAGCTTCTGGCACAACCTGGAAAAATGTTGTAAAGAGATCTGTAGGATTTACAGGATATGACATTAGAATACAAAGAACCTACGCAGACACTATATATAATGTCTGGAAGATAGAGCAAGCACTTCATGAGCAGTTCAAAGAATACAAGTATACCCCTAAAAGAAAGTTTGGAGGGTATACAGAACTATTTGAAATCAGAAAAGAAATTATCGCAGCTATACCAAAGAAAAAATAATTCTTGACTTTTTTGGTCAATAGCCGTATAATATACATTCAATCGTTAGGGAAATAAAATATATGAAAATCTCACCTCCAAGTCATTGTCCTTCCTGCGGAGAGGATTTAAGCTGGGAGAATGATATTCTTTATTGCCACAATTCTTTGTGTTCTGCAAAGAATCAAAAGAGGATTGAACATTTCACAAAGACTCTCAAAATCAAAGGGTTCGGACCTGCGACTATACAGAAGTTAAATATTAGTAGTATTTTAGATATATATGATTTAACATTCGATGTAGTGTCAGAGGCATTGAACTCCGAGATAATGGCTACCAAGCTATTAGAGGAAATTGAGAAATCAAAGTCTGCCCCGTTAGAGGAAGTGCTCCCCGCATTATCAATACCACTAATAGGGAAAACCGCAACAGCTAAACTGTGCGGAGTGATTGAAAGCATTTTTGACATAAATGAACCTGTGTGTTTACATGCTGGATTAGGGCCAAAAGCTACAGAATCTTTAATGGATTGGTATAATTTTAGCTTTACGGACTTCGAGCATTTACTTCCATTTGACTTCAATGTGTCAGAAGATTTTATGCCCAACACTAGTGAGAAAGTTGTGTGCATATCTGGACGACTAAAGTCCTTTAAAACTAAGGGAGAAGCTGAACGAGTACTCGTTAAGAGCGGTTACAGAGTGGTATCTAACCTCACTAAAGAAGTAACAATACTTATAAACGAGAGCGGTACAGAGTCTTCCAAAACAAGAAAAGCTAGAGACAGGGGTGTCTCTATCGTTACAAATATTAACCAATTATTATAGGAAATAACATGGCATTACCTAAGTGGACCGACGAGCGCACTGCAAGCCTGCGTGATTTTGTTGGAAGTGAGTCTCCAGTATCTCAAGATACTGTTTCAGAAGCAGCAGAACAGCTTGAGACGACTGTTCGTTCTGTAGCTGCTAAACTGCGAAAAGAAGGTTTTGAAGTAGAATCTTCTGCCACTGTTGCATCTAAAACTTTCACAGAGGAGCAAGAGAATACTCTCCGTGGCTTTGTTGAAGATAACAGTGGTAACTTTACTTATGCTCAAATTGCAGAGGCTTTTCCTGGAGACTTCAATGCGAAGCAAATCCAAGGCAAGATCCTCTCTATGCAACTGCATGAGCATGTAAAGCCTGCACCTCAACGTGAAGTTGTTCGTAGCTTTACCGAAGAAGAAGAAGCAACGGTAGCTTCTATGGCTGCTAATGGTTCTTACCTAGAAGATATTGCTGAAGCTCTCGGCAAGACAATCAATCAAATTCGTGGTAAGGCTCTGTCTATGCTGCGAAGTGGTCAGATTGCTTCTATCCCAGCACAGCGTGAAAGCCGTGCTTCTGCAAAGACTGACCCTCTTGAGGGCGTCGATGTATCTGGTTTGTCTGTAGAAGAAATTGCAGATCAAATTGGTAAGACTGTTCGTGGTGTCAAGACGATGCTTACGCGTCGTGGCTTGACTGCTGCGAATTACGATGGAGCTGCCAAGCAAGCAAAAGCTGCTGGCTAGTCCCTGTCGTTTATAATCGGCCAGAGGAGTTTTTGCTCCTCTGGCTTTTACTCGTCTAAAGTTTATTACGGAGTCAATTGGTGAATCTAGCAAGTATCCTTCTAAAATCAATAATCACTGATAGTGATTTGGATACTTGGGGCGACCTGCATAAACATTATCTTCCCACAGAATATCAGCCAATCTGGTCATATCTAAACAAGTACATCGAAGAGTTTAGAGAACTTCCCACATTTGAGGCTGTTCAATTATCCGTCAGAGACTCATCCCTTAGAGAAAAATTACTAGCTTTACAAAATGTAGATACTGTGGATGTTGATAACCCCACCCTATTAGAGTATCTGAAAAATGAATTTACGCAACTAGAGATTATGGGAGAGTTGGAAAACTACCTAGAAAACTCTATTGCTATGGAGTCTGCAAAAGAAAATTTAGATAGTTTGCAAAATATTATTTTACGTGTTGAAGATAAGGTTGACATAAAGGGAAGCACGGAAAGTATGCAGCGTATGGAATTATTTTATCCAGAAGAATATATGGAAAATGTAGTTCCACTAGGACTAAATACAGAGTATGACTCTATGGAGAGATTCGGTCCAGAAGATTACCTAATGATTGGTGGTAAGAGGGGGCAGGGCAAATCTTTAGTATGTGCCAATATAGCCTCTACTATTTACGACTCTGGATCTTCTGTTATGTACTTTACTATTGAGATGAGTGCAAGGGAAATCATGCAAAGAACATGCGCTATCTCTACCGGAATATCTGCTAAAGCGATAGAAAACAATAATCTTAGTATGGGAGAGCAGCTACAAGTAGCAAAGTGGTGGTCTAACAGATTTGAAGAGGGTGAAGAAGTATATAAAAGATGGAGTAATTCTAAGGGTAGAAGAGCCTTTGATGAACTTCATGAAGAGCTTATAAAAAGACCACTAAGACCCGCTCAGGTAGATATTATATACGAACCATCTCTAACTTTGGCTAATATTAGAAAGGAATTAGACAAGAAAGTAGCAGTGCTAGAGCCTAAAGTAGTTATTGTGGATTATGTAAACCAAGTTAAAAGAGGTTTCAACAATAACCGTATGGGACAATATGACTGGACAGAGCAGATAGAAGTAAGTAAAGCGTTGAAAGCCTTCGCACAAGATTATGGAGTTCTAGTTGTATCACCCTACCAGATTGATGCTACTGGCGAGGCCAGATTTGCAAAAGGTGTTCTTGACTCTCCTGATGCTGCTTTTACCCTTGAGTCCTCTAAGGATGAGGAAAACCCCTATATGAAGTTCATATGTACAAAGATGCGTAGTGGGGATGACAATGTTGAGTTTGCCTCAGAAATGAATTGGAACAGCCTAAAGATAGGCCCTAATTCTGTGATTATAACTGAAGATGGAGAAGATCAAGAAGAAAGTGATATTCATAAGGCACTACACGGATGAGTGAAGTAGAACAGGTTTTAATTGAAAGGTCTCTTGAATACAGAGAGTCTGGACAAGACTTTCTAATAAAATGCCTTAATCCCGAACATGAAGATAGAAACCCCAGTATGCGTGTTGATAAGGTATTGGGTATATTTAATTGTTTCTCTTGCGGATACAAAGGAAGTCTTTTTAGACACTATAACATAGATATTAGTGAGTCCTCTCTAAAAAGGGAGAACTTGAAAAGAATTATGGCAAAACTAAGATCAGATAACTTTGGTCTTGAAATGCCAGAGGGGTTTATGCCTTATGTGGGTAACTGGAGAGGAATAAGTCCCAAAACTTACAAAAAGTTCAATGCTTTTGAACACGGTAAAAATGATTTTAAAAATAGAATAAATTTCCCTATAACTAATTCAGGTGGAAAGATAGTATGTTTTCAAGGTAGGGATTATACTATGACAGAGAGAGCCAAATACAAGTTTTGGCCCCCTAATGTTAGTCCTCCTCTATTCCCACAAGTAAAAACAATACAGAGCAGAATTATATTAGTAGAAGGGTTATTCGATATGCTAAACCTGCATGATAAAGGTTTAGAAAATGCTGTATGTTGCTTTGGAGCAAACAAGTTTAGCTCAGAAAAGCTTGACTTACTAAAAGTTTCTGGAGTTATGGGAATAGATGTCTTGTTTGATGGAGACAAGGCCGGAAAAGAGGCATCAGAAAAAGTAAAAGAAATATGTAAAGGATTCCCCGTTAGAGTAGTAAGTCTAAAAAGTGGTGATCCTGGAGAGCTGTCACAGCCTCAAGTAAATAGTTTAAGAAAGAAGCTATATAATTCTTGACTTACTTATCGTTATCCTGTATAATATACATTCAAA
>Ga0255752_10004198_pt1 | contig 14614 bp, 17 predicted proteins | sample 011ome_25_FD_179952 | JGI IMG/M metagenome (GOLD analysis project Ga0255752, IMG submission 179952) | Coastal salt marsh microbial communities from the Groves Creek Marsh, Skidaway Island, Georgia - 011512CT metaG (version 2) | ecosystem: Environmental > Aquatic > Marine > Intertidal zone >...
TAACTATGGTAGGGATGAAACAGACCTCAAAGCAAGACTTTGGGAGATGAACTTTGGTACATATACCAAAATGCATTCTTACAATGGTTGGCCTTTGATGAAACATCGGTAATCATTAGAGATGGTCTTACACATCTCGAAGTCGGGTGGCAAAAAAGTCGGGGGGGAAATCTCCCCCGACTCAAAAAAAATTGGATTTGGATTTTGGATTCGTTTTTCTTTTTTATTTTTTACACACTAGTGTTAATTATGATAGACAAAATAATGGAAATCTCACAAACAAAGCACTTATATACTAACACTAGTTCCGTTAAATTGTAGAGATACAGGAGGAAAAAACATGGACATTGAAAAAGAATTGAAAAAATTGTTATGCGACAAAAAAAATCTAGATATAACTAATTTAACAAAACAAACTGAAGATGATTTAGATGAAGAAGTACATAAAATAATTGTTGATATTGAAATGACACTAAATGAACAAGTGCTTCAATTATTAGTTGAAACATTCAATTATTATCATGATGTATTAGCAAGCGAAAATACACCTGCGTATGATATAAATGCCTTTTATGGAAATCATATTGACACTGATGAAATGATTGAACTATTAATTAATTACTGGAAATAAATCATTAATTCAAGGAACTACGTAAAATCCTCTGGGAATCCGATTTGGATTCTCAGAGGGCCTCTTTTTTTTGTTTCTCACACACTAGTGTTAATAATTGGATTTTTGGATTTTGTATTTTTTTCTTCTTTTCTTTTTTTCTTTAACTTCTTGATTAGAATATAGGTTTGATACTTATTTATAAAAAATGATCATTTTATAAATATAGAATGCTACATCATAGGCTTTATAGTCTGATAGTCATCTCAAAGGGTGTCAGAACAGGGGGTGATAAATTATGACAGATGTAAAAAGGAAACTAAGTGCAAAAAGTAAAGCAATAGTAAACGAATGGAATGAATTAATTCTAGGTAATAGGGGCACACATAGTAGTGAGGCTTGTATTAGATTGTTGAACGCTGCTTTAGATTGTTCGTTTTCAACCGCTACGATGGGGGGCTATTTAGCAGGTAGAAGAATAACATTAATGCACGACATTCTGAACGACCAAGATGCAATGGATATTATTGGTCGGAATAAGCATTGGGGAGAGTCTTTCGAGGCTGCTCTTCTAAAATTAAACCTAGAAGATTGAATCTTCTAGATAGAATGACGCAAAACTCTTGTCTCTAAATGGGGCAAGAGTCCAAACTTGGATTTGGATTTTGAGAGTCTTTTCTTTTTTGCTCTATACACACTAGTGTTTAATTATTAGGATTTGCATTTTAGATTCTTTTTGGATTTTGGATTTTGGATTCTTTTCTCTTTTTCTTTTTTCTAGGATAGGATTAACCAGTAAAATAAACAAATAAAAAAAGGCCGCCCCATGAGATGCCTGCCGACATCCCATGAGGGGTTTACGTTTGTTCTAAGTTATACATTTATTTGTGACCATTTACGATTACATCATGTATAAGTGTTATCTGTCTGAGTAATTCATCCCTATTTCCTTTGATACCAAAGTATTTCTTTGTATCAGAAACTTTCCAATGTCTATGAGGTTTTATACCTCTAGTCCATAGGGATAAATCTCTTTTAGAACATATAAGATTCCATACTGCTTGACCCATTCTTACGCCATTAACAGTAAGTATTTCTTCACCATTCTCAAACCTTTGTCCTTCTTCACCATATGTTTGCATGAAGTGGGATTCCCACATAGCATCAGTAAACTGATTCACAGTAGGCCAGTCTGAAGGATTCTCTCTTACAAGTTCTCTCATATCAGAAATTATCTCATTCATTAATTATCATCTCCTTTATTATAATTATATATGTTATTCATTAAGAGTGAGGCGGTAGTGTTGCAGCACTACCCCCCCACAATTTTATGTCATTCCGTCAGACTATGATTTATTCTAGAGTCCAAAACTCTAGAACAGTTCCGTTTTCATCATCAATTATTTGCATGATTAGAACGTCGCTCATTTATCATAGCCTCCAATCTATCATAGTATGTATGAGTGCATTCATCAGAACAGAATGGAACAAAACCACAACCTCTCACGACTTTGCAGGTTTTCCAATCAGTCCTCTCCGGCTCTCTACATACTACACATTTGTATAATCTTGCCATATTATCACCATATTAAAAGAAGCAGCCATTTGTAGCATTACTCTCACCGACTGCTAGTGAGTACTGTCCGTCATAGATAGTCAGATTGACTTAACTATCTAATCAATTGAATGTAGTTCGGCATCTTCAAAGTCAATTAAATCCCTAAGGGGTGTGTCCCATAGTTCATCAACCAAGTCAGCCAAATCTACATCAATATAAAAATGTATTCTTACTTCACTCATAAAAATTACCACCTTTTATATTCTTATTTATAGATGCGTTCCGAGATTTCTTACATCTCACCTAGTTCTAGGGTTTGTACTTCTGAAAGTGTCATAAGTGATTTTTAATTACCTCCGTTTCATTTTCTATTTTTCGGCTTGGGTCTGAAAGACCAGTGCCTAATTTATGGCTATCACCACAAATCTTGCTATCTATTGATAGCCCGCCTTCACTAATCCGGCAGGGTGCTATGCACTCCCATACCTCGGTATGCATACTAGTACTTAAGGCTTTTCATCCAAAAATCTCAAGATATACGTACCTATACCCGCCTAGCACCTCGAACAATTTTTTACAATTTTTTTCAAAAAAAATATTTATAATTTTTTTCGCCAAAACCTTGTTCTTCTACCCATGACGGTTTTATACTTATCTTCCATGTCGTGCGTGATTTTACGCATATATTTGTGAACTCCACAAGAATGTAGTTGTGTCCAACGGGCCGGAACGACCTCGTTGACTTTCCAAAGTATCTCTTCTTGGCTGCGCCATTCATCGAAGTAATCTCCGTTTGCCAAATCCTGTAATCTTTCCAAATAAATTGTTTTCTTTTTCTTTGGTCCGAATACTGTTCTATCAGTTTCGCTTTTGTCGCTTATAATAAATCCTCTCTTCATAATCTTCTTCTCTCCATTACTCTACCACCTATGCCTGTATTAGAGGGTCTATTAATCTTAGGTTTACCACCCATCCATTCTCCACCACTCATAGTTTTCATCACTACTGGCATATCGGGAATCTTATATGTGAATTGGTCTATTGCGTGTGCAAAGGCCATTACTGCGTCATTGTGAATACCTAAGTCCACTATGACTCCATCACGCCATGCGTGAAGTTTCAGTTCTTCTAGAATAATCTCTACCATCCTTCTAGTCTCATCGTTTCCATATGGGAATACTATCATCTCCCTCTCAAACCAAACCCTAAGTCTGTTTAGCAATCCTTGTTTGAGTGTTCTGTTACCCACCTTACTAGGTCTATAATCTACTACCGCACCTTTTTGTGCAAGCAAACTTTCATACATTTGTTGGAAACCCACATCTTCGACTGCTACCGCACAATTACCATATCTCTTAGACCATTCAATCAACATATCCGCTTGTTTATCCGGTGGGAAATCATTACGTCTCCACATATTTACAAAGTGGATAAACCCTTGTTCGTCTTGTCTCAACACAACCATAACGCTGTAATCTTTACCAAGACCGTGTGCGGGGTCAAACCCTATTACATATCTGTTGTTCTGTAACTTATCAGTCTGTATGATGTGTTCCATGTTAAGATTTTTACGAATCAAATTGTTAGGATATACTGCTGCATCGTCATCAACAACCCTACATAGGTATTCCTGTGAAAACTCTAAATCACCAATAGCATCTTTTTGTTCTAACAAGAACTTCACGCTACGATATTCCGGCCAAAGTGCTTTGGGTTCAATTTCACCATCACTACTTTTCCATTCATCATAGTTTACTATACTACTCCAAACGCCACTTTTCCAAGCATTTTTGTTTAGCATTTCTGTATGATACAAATCAGTCATAGACATAGGAGTACCTACTACATAAAAAGAAGATTGAGGACTTAACATAGGAGTAATAGCCTTTCTAAACCATTGTTGTAAAGTGTGTGGGTTCATCTCATCAGAATCTACTAACACATCATCAAATGCTACACAGGCCGGATGTTCACCACGAATAGCAGAACCTACTGATGTAGCCATAATCCACGCACCATTGGTAAAATGTATTTCTGTCTTGTTACCTTTCTTGGGGTCTAAATATCTAGACAACTGAGGGTGTTGTTTCATATCCTCTCTTATCTCTTGTAATCTTCTAATAGCAGTATCTTTACTAGCAGAAATCAACCAACAAGTAAACGGTTTGCCATTTCCTTTCTTCTCAAACAAACATTGATGTAATAGTTTTACCCTAAGAGTAGTTGATTTACTGTGGTCCCTCGGTGCAATAACACAAACACGATGTACTTCTGAGCCTTTTCTATTTCCGTACATATCCATCCATTCCCCTATGTGTTCGCCCCAAGTATATCCTAACCATTGATAGAAATACTTAATGTCTTTACGACTGCGCTCCATAGAAAAATCTTGCATAAAACTCATAGTATCACCTCGGATGTAAATCTTTTTTACCACAATGAGGACAAATGCCTTCTACCGCCTTTTCCATTTGTATGCGTGGTGCTTCCCAACCACAGGACCAACACTTAGCGCTAGTCCATCTATTCATTATGTACCACCGGAGCAAACAAACTACCTATCAAACCATCTTCTTTGTGAATAATATATGCAGACAAACCCGCTTTAGCCATAACATATCCGTTACGACTGTGGTATCTATCTTCACCCGCCAAACTAGGAAGTTGAATTACTAGACAACCGCCCGCTTCACGCATTTGTTGATGATGCAAATGTCCGTGAAACCAAAGTTTATGTTCAGTTACACCCCAAGCCTTTCTTTGTTCGTGAGCCATCAAAGCGTTTAGTTTGTTCATAACTTTACCGTCGCCATGAGTAAAACCAATTAGGTTATTACCATAAGTAACGTATTGTCTAATTTCGGGAGAAACTACTACATTCACATCATCAGAATCTTTGTAGTAAGCATCAAGATACATCATCAACATAATACTTGTGTGTCTATCGTGATTGCCACCCATAAATATCAATTCTACCTTAGAAACAGTACGTAATAAATCAATGTGTTGCCTAGCAAGGTCGCAACCTTCCATCAAAATCTGTGCAGGTGTAGCGGCCATGTCTTGTGCTGTGCCTTTAGTAGTTGTACCTACATCATTATCTACATGAAACCAATCACTACCCACACCAACATAAAACTTTTCGGGCGCACTAGGTAGTCTGTTTAACAACTCTTCTGTTTTTGTAAGAACTCTGTGTCTCGCTTCTTCTAAGTCATATTGTTGCCCGACTTCATCAACCCAACCATATTTACCAAAATGTAGGTCGGTAGGTGAAAGAACAACAGCAAAATCTCCTTTACTTTTACTTTTAGTACGCTTTACGGAAGCAGGTTTCCACTTTTGTGCTATTTCCAAGAAATCTTTCTTAACTGTCTCGTTAAAGTAGTTATATTTCATGGCATCTTTCTCAAGTTGTCGCCATTTTTTGTGTTCTGCCTTTTTCATAATCTCTATTTTACGCATGGCGAGTATTTCATCAACCAAATCGTCAACAGTATTGTTTTCTACTTCTCTATCTGTAAAGGGCTGCATACCATGAGTCCATTTGTTGACTCTAACATATTCGCTAACCCAAGTAGGTGGCATCTCAAACTCTCTAGCCATTTCTTCTACTGTTAAGTTACCGCCTGTGTGAGAATAAGCCTTTTTCATAGCCCTGTGTTTTTCTCCCTCTACTACATAGAAACCATCTAACGCTTCCATAACTACAAGGTACTTATCTGCCGCCTCATCATAATATACTTTAGTATGATTAGTTTCAACATTGTGATATTCTTCTGTTTTCTTGAAAGGGTCGTTTCCTTCCTTCATCCATCTCTGAATACTACATCTCCACGCATTCTTTGTACGCTTTGGTTCTATTTCGTGTAGAAACTCAGCAAACTCACTAATATTAGTAAAACTTCTATCTTTCGCAAACTTCTCAATGAGGTCTTTGCCTCCATGCACTCTTCGCATAAACAAGAATAATTTGAAGGGATATATAAGTATTAGCATAATAATTTCTATTAAGTTGGTGTTTTACAAAATAAATAAACCGCTAGACTGCTAGGCTATGCGTAATTATTTTTATTTCTTCTATAATATGTTTGGTAAACCCCCACCCACTATAATAGTTAACGTAGTTAACTTCTCTACATTAAAGAAAAAAATAAAAAAAAATAAAAAAATGCCGCAGTAAAGCGTTTTATTCTTTCAGTAAATTACAAAAACATTAAAAAAAATAAAAACGAACTATTAAACGTCAATTATACTCTCGATATGTTATGGCAGAGCGTAGCAGGTGGAATATATTTCGTGGAAACACCAAAAAAGAGAATCCTAACCCAATTATACAAAGAGCAGGTATGATGATAGAACCCTTCAATCAAGTGGCGGGCGTACCGGATATTGTACGTGATACTGAAAGATTGAGAAAGGACAGCAATCATGACAATGAGTTTGACCTTTATGATAGTATGTTAAAGTTAGACCCCGAACTAAACGGTGCTGTTCGTGCTGTTTCTCTTACGGCTAACAACTATGAGATAAATTATGCCAACGGTAGAAATGCTCAGATAAGAGATGCAATACGTGAGTTAGTAGAAGAGACGCTTGACTTCGATGATATTATGATTAACGCTATGCGAAGTCTTATGGTTTACGGAAATGACATAAACAAAATAGTCGGCAAACAAGGTGTTGGTATTACTGACATACAAAGTTTACCCGTAAAACAAATTACCATAGTTGATGAAAGAGGTGGTTTAGGTTCTTATTTCGTTGCTGACGAAGATAATCCAATCATCAATGCTAACATCTATATGTTGAGAGAAGGTACATCCTATGAACGTGCTATACCAAAAAATGAAATACTACACGTTAGAATAGATTATCGTTCTAATTGGTTTACTGATAATAAATTACGTCGTACCTATGGTATATGGGGCGCTAGTAGATTTACATCATTAAAACAACCAATACGAATGAAATATAACAGTATGAACAACAGAGTTTCTTTAGAGGACTCTATGACAAAACAATTTATTACAATAGACAAATCTGCTATCGAACACATACAAGACCCCGCAGAACAAAACCAAAGACTGCAACATATTATGGATGAGGTTATATCTCTATTCGAGGGACTGCGAGGCGACCAAATACCTGTGCTACCACATTACGTAGAGTTACATCATGTAGATGTTGGTAACAGTTTACCAAATAACACAGGATTCTTAGACACAATCAATGCTGATATTGCGGCTGTGTTACAAGTGCCTAGAGTTGCGGCAGGTCAAGAGAAAGGCTCTACATTCGCAGCAACATTCAATGCTAACCTGTGGGCTGTGCAAGCAATTAGTCGTATGCACAGAATCTTGAGCGAATCAGCAACAAAAATATTTATGACGCACTTAGACTTGTTAGGTATAAAATACCGCAAACAAGATTTACCAACTATTAAGTTTGAGGCTATGGATAGTGAAACACCACTAAACATAATGCAAAGAACAGTAATGGGTTACAACGCAGGTCTACTTACACTAAATCAATCTTTAGATAATCTTAACTTACCAAGTGCGGGTAGAGAAGGCGACCAAAGAAAGAATGTAGAAACACCAAATAATGTAGGCGAACTGCCTAGAGAGAATACACAGGATGGTGCAAGCGATAGTATGGAATGATTATTACTTAGTAATATTCTATACTTTTTTATTTTTTTTGGGGTCTTTCATAGGAGTATTAATAAGACATGGTGCTGGTGCGAATAACATGGCAAGAATGAAAATGAGTAACCCCAATGAGTATTTGATGCTTACTTTTGGACTAGGTGTTGTACTTGCTTGGGTTGTTATTGCCGCCACCGCTTCATATTACAGTATAGTTGAAGAAAGGGATATTACAGACAGTCAACTAACAGTTATTGGTTTGCTGGGTGGTCCGGCACTTCTTATCATAACTAGCGTACTTGATTTATTCAAGGGTAAAGAAGGCGCAAAAATCAACATTCTACCCGACCAACTAGCAAGCGACGTTACAGCATCGGAAGCAATAGATAATCACACAAGAATGCTCGAAGAACTTAAATTAAAACATGACCTAGATTTAGAAAAGATGCAAAAACAACATAATTTAGACATGGAAGCATACCAAATCACAAACAATAAAGTTACTGCAAAGAAAGGTGAATAAAAATGGCTTTGAGAGTTAGTATAGAAGCAAACTTTGGATTAACTTGTGCAGAAGCACACGCAGTAATAAGAGAGTTTAGGATGGATAAAGAAGTTGCAGAGGATGGTACTAAATCTTTTACAATAACTTATGGTGGTTTAGTTTTTATGGATGCAAGCGCATACACAAGTGATAAATCACCAATCACAGGATTTAATTACCGATTTCCATTAGATGTAACTGATGGTGCAGACCAAGAAAACTTACTAAAACAATGTTATCTTAACTTAAAAACACAAGAAGGCTTCACAGAAGGAGTTGATGTTTGATGAATAATAGTATCTTTTGTGGGTTTTGTGTTATGGGTGATTGCTCAGAATGTCCTGTGTCTAAAGATTAGGTTAATAAGACATTCCTAATCTCCAAGAGTTATGTCATGTGGCTGCGGATGCGGTGGTGAAAAAGTTGCTTATGAAGAATGGGGCGAAGAAGATGTTACTGCGGCAGAATATCAAGGCCGTAAAGTTACTCTTAACAAACCATTCCGTACATCAGGCGCTAGTAAAAAGTTCGGAGTTTATACTAAAAATGCTAACGGTAATGTAGTTTTAGTAAGATTTGGCGACCCTAACATGGAAATCAAAAGAGATGACCCTGATAGAAGAAAAGCATTCCGCAGTAGACATAACTGTGATAATCCCGGCCCAAAATGGAAGGCACGTTATTGGTCTTGCAGACAATGGCGTGGTGGTAAAAAGGTAGAAGCAGGTATGGAAGATTACATATTTTCAACACCCGAAGGAGCAAGACAAAAATCAATGGACATAGGTTTTGGTGGCGAAATACACAGCGATAAAATGGCTGACGGAACACCTATGTATTTTCCCGGCCCTAACGAAGAAGAGTTTCAAATGTGGTTCGATAAAAATGATTCTCACGATGCAAGCGCATCAGAGTGCAATTGCGGTAACGTAGAAGCAAAAGACGCAGACGACCCTTGTACAGAAGGTTACGAACAATATGGTATGAAAATGAAAAACGGTAGAAAAGTTCCTAATTGCATACCTATCGCAGAGGCAAAAGAAATGAAGAAAAAGGCTGATGCCGTAGAAGCAGCACTACCTAAACCTATGGGAGATGAATCTCACGATGAGTTCATGAGTAGGTGTATGGGCGATTCTAAAATGAACGAAGAGTTTTCTAGTGAAGAACAAAGATATGCTGTATGTATGAGACAGCATGAAGGTCATGAGTTCGATGAACAAGCATATTACAAAAAGAAAGAGGATGAAGAAGCATCTTATCACGGCTCATGTGATGTTGGATATGAAATGAAAGACGGTAGATGCCAAAAAGTAGCAGTTACTTTAGAGTTAAAACTAGAAGAGATAGAGGCAAAACTTATTGCTGAAACAGGTAAGACTGTTTACGAAATACGTGGTATAGCATTCCACGAAGGCATGAATAAAAATAACTGGTCTTTAACAATAGAAGGCGCAAAAAATGTCGCATTACAAATGAAAGATGCAGACTTAACATTATATCACCCTGCCGCAAATAAAGAAGGCGCAGGATTTACAAGAAACGAAGATGGGATAGAGGAATCTAATGTAGGTAGAATAGTTGGCGCATCATTCTTCAAAACAGAAAGTGGTTACGAAGTAAGGTATGTCGCTCACGTTTACCAAACAGAATTATTCCCAAGTTTGGCATCCGGCCTATGGAAAGAAGATGGTTACGGAGTAAGTATTGGTGGCTCCGGTGTACCTGTCTCTGCTGATGAAAATGGTCTTGTTTTTGGTGAAGATTTCACTTTTGACCACTTAGCATTGGTTGTAAAACCTGCATATGAACGTGCAAACGTAGAATCAATAGAGAAAATAACAGTAGAGGAAGAAATGATAGCCAGTAAGACAACCTTTATAGGTCATTCAATCTCTGACCACAATCAACCAACGGTGATTGCTATGACCGAAACAGAAAATACAGAAATAGATTATGAAGCAAAAATTGAGGCTATGCAGGCTGAGTTAGTTTTGGCTAACAGTCGTGTGGCTGAGTTCGAGGCTGAAGTGGCCGCAAGAGCAGAAGAAGAAAGAATGTCTTTAGTTACTAAAGCATCAGACTTAGGAATGTCCGGTCACGATGACCTTTCTACTTCTACATTAGAAACACTTATCGCATCTTGGGAAGCGTCTCACCCTGAGCCAACCCCAGTAGAGATGACACCTATCGCATCTGAGACAAAACCTGTTGAAGAAGTTGTAGAAGCATCAGAGAAACCACAAGTAGCAAACTACTTGAATGGAAAAATGGTTTCTAACGATGAAGAAGTTTACGCAAAGGCATTTAACCTTTGGGCAAACACATGGAACAAAACACTCGCAGGGGCAGAAAGAACAACAATGAAAGCCCCTTCGTACAATGATATTAAGGAGATGAGATAAAATGGTAGCATATTCAGGAAACGACCCAGTACACGTAGTAGATATACAAGAAACATTCGCAAGCAAAGGACTAGTTATTAAATACCACGCAGACGGTATTCTAATGACAGCATCAGTAGACGATACACCAATCGGCTACACAATGGCAGAATCAAGCCGTGATGCAGATTCAGCATTGGAAGCAGCAGGAACAGGAACAGTATCAATCCTTCCTCTTGACGGTATTTGCTACCTAAAACTAGCAAACGCAATTGCATCCCCTAAGTTCGGGATTCCAATTTACCTTTCACAAACAGCAGACGAAAACGGCTGTGTAGATGACGATTCATCTAACTCAGCAACTTTAGTCGGTTACTACTTTGGCGGAGAAGCAGCGTTGTCTGCGGGAGATTTTATTCCTGTATCTTGTTAGATATAGATTAAATTATAGGAGATGAATGATATGAATAACACATTAGAAGAAATATTAAACCCAACAGCAGCAGTCGGACCTTTCTCAGTTGGAGATGCAGTCCTAGAGCAAACTCTAAGAGACTTTATCCAACTACAATCTAACACAATCGCTATCGCAACTGATTTAGTCGGTGTTCGTAGCGTACCTTGGTTAGAGTTTAAGTGGTACACAGGAGTTGTAGGCTCTTTCACATACCCACTAGATGATGTAGCACTAACAGACCCAACCAACCTTGGAACTGCTAACTACACAACCAAACTTGAGAAGGGACAAGGTAGAGTTACTTTCTTGGATGCAGTACGTCTACGTGGTGAATCCTTTGAGAACATTGACCGTCAACAACTTGCTATCGTAAGAGCAAGGGCTGACACAATTGACAACCACATCCTAACAAAATTATATGCGGGTGCAGGTGCAACATCAGTTACAGCAACAGCAGTATTCGGAAGCGGTTCAGCAGACGAAGAAGGCGACATCCTAAGTGCTATGGACAATATCTTTGCAGAAGGAAGAGTAAGTGGAAACGAACCACTTGCACTAGTTCTACCTGCTGACAAGAGAAGTGCTATCCTAAACACAACATTATACGGAAACGTAGTTGAGTCACTAGGCGACCACTTGGCTAGAATCGCAAACCTAAGCATCTACTACACAAGAGATTACGGAAGCGGTAACGCTATCGGTAACGATGCTATTATGATGATTCCGGGTGCAGATACAGCAGAGTTCTTTACATACAACGGAGAAGGATTTACAGAAACCGAGTTGACAAGATTGCCGGGCGTTGGATATGACTGGTTATTAACAGGTTACATGGGAAGCGTTATCCACGAACACCAAGATGGTGCTTCATCGGGTACTAACAAAAGAATCCTAAAGATAACCGGAGTACGTTCCTGAGATTGGAGCGTGGTTAGATGCCTAAAGCAACTAAAAAGACTTCTACTAAGAAGGACACAAAGCCAAAGGCGGCTGCAAAGAAAAAGCAGCCGTCTAAGGCTTCACTTGCCTCTAAACTAAAAGACGCAGGTATCTTGTTGCCCGAATCAGCAGATGTCAAAGAAATGGAACACCGTTTGAAACATTGGAAAGCGGGTAAAGGTTACTTGATTAGATTACATCGTAACGCAGGTTCTAGATATAAAGACCATCCTCTTGCTTTGTTAAACGCACCAAGAAAGGCACTTTACTGGCTTCCACCGAGTGATATGACTGATAGGATAATTGCTACAAAAAGAGTAGTTGTACTAGGTCGTTCAGAGAAACCTTCATCAAACACCGTATTCATAGACGTACCATTGGACTATGAGTAGAGGTGAATGAATGTCATTTGATGTAGGGGAATTAGTAGTAGATGACGAAGCAACAGTACTAGACACTAATATATCTGCTAGGCAAATAAGAGATTTACTTAACAGACCTAGAGGTTTGAATAGTGCTACTATTGTAGAATATCTAAACATACGTATTCCCGAAGTGCAGAAAAAAGTAAGAAAGGCAGACTATGTGGGCGTAAACTCTACAAATGCACCGCTTACTTCACATATAGAGGGCGCTATCAAGTTCTTAGTTTGTGTAGATTGCCTAAGAGTATTAATTGACACAATTCCCTCTACTGTACCGGAAAAAGAACAAGGCACAGCAGATATACGTTACAATCAACAATTAGCCTCATTCGAGAGGCAAGCAAAGTCGCTATTAAGTGCAATAGAAGAGAAAGGCGGCACAGCATTTTATACAAAAGCCACAACTGCTAGAGTAAGCGGTACTACAAGTGGTGAATTGTCCGGCTCTCTCTCTTCGCAATAGAGGTGAGATAAATGGTAGGGACAACATATTTTTGGCAAGGTAGTGCTAATTCTAGCCCCAACGACGGAGACAATTGGTTAGACCCATTAGACCCATTAGGTCCTTCAACTGGAACTGCACCGGCAGATGGCGATAGTATAGTCTTTGATTCTACATCTGATGGTAATAATGATTGTCAATTCGATAGTGCTAACTTCCCTATTAGTGGTGAATTAGTAGATGTTACTATTAGTGCTAATTTTACAAAGAGTATTACTACTAGTACAACTACTAGTATTAACTTAGATGGTAAGTTAGAAATAAATGTTGGTGGAAAAATAAAACCAACACATTCTATGACATTCGATTTCAATACCGCAGGTACTACAACAGTATATGATGGTAATGGTGACTCTTACACACACAAACCGCTAGTTATTTACAATGTAGCAGATAGTATGTTTCATAGTGAAAGTGCTAGGGCATTAGTTACATTTAACTTTGGCGCACTAAATCTCAGTATGATAGACGGTATATATCCTAATATTACTTTTACGGGAACAATATATGCTAAATCTATCTACTCAGATACTTCTAGAACATTACACAACACATACGGTTCTGTTGATATATTAGATTTTAATGGTGGTAATGTTTCTTCTTCTGACTACGACATCTACGATTATACCAAAGAATACCTATTTGAAGGTACTCTGACGGCCATTGGAGAGTACTTTAGGTTCGGACATACTACCGCTAGATTTAAGACGCTTAAAACATCTTCTTATGGCGCACTTAATTTTCCCGTTACTGGCTCTACAAACTTTGGTAATACTACAACAAAAAACTTTTACGCTCAATATAACAAACTACAAATAGAAACAAACGATGTTATAGATAATTATTGGAAAATACCTGCTGGCCTTACATTAGAATGTAATGAGTTAGTCATAAAAGATGGTGGGAGGATTTATGGTGAAGTTGGTACTGATAACAAAGCCGCATCTATAAAATGTGTAAAAAGACCTACCATTAGGGGCGATTGGAACTTTAGGCAAATAGCAGATGGTGTTTATGAAACCATAGGTGCTTTTAGTAACACGCCAGTATTTCATGGCGGTACAGGTAGACAAACCCTAGAGAAAAATGCAGTTCTTTATGGTAATGGTATGGATGATATAGGACAGTTAAGTTTAGGTTCCGCAGGTGATGTCCTAGCAGTAAATAGTGGTGGGACAGGTATTGAATGGTCCTCAACTGGCGGAACAAATATTAGCATAGGAGAATTAGAAGATGTTACTATTACATCAGCCGCAGAACAAGAAATCTTGCGGTATGACGCAACCGCAGGTGAATGGATAAATGATACTCACGACAGACAGTTTATTCGGGTAAAAGCGGCAGAAGCACTTAGTAAAGGAGATGTAGTCTTTATCTTCGCTGTGCATAATTCTAATGTCGTAAAAGTAAAGAAGGCAAGAGCCGACTCCACATCAACAATGCCCGCAATAGGTATTATGTATGAAACGCTTGCCTTAGACGCAGAAGGTCTTGCAGTAGTATTCGGCAAGGCTAACGGAATAGCAGCAAACTATACAGAAGGA
>Ga0255752_10004207_pt1 | contig 14590 bp, 25 predicted proteins | sample 011ome_25_FD_179952 | JGI IMG/M metagenome (GOLD analysis project Ga0255752, IMG submission 179952) | Coastal salt marsh microbial communities from the Groves Creek Marsh, Skidaway Island, Georgia - 011512CT metaG (version 2) | ecosystem: Environmental > Aquatic > Marine > Intertidal zone >...
AGAGCTAGCATTTTAACTTTTTTTATAAAAAAGTAATGCTAAAAAATAGTATAAGGAGATATAAGAAGTTATGAGAAAAAAGAAATCTAGAAGAATTGATACATACATCAAACCAAAAACTATAAAGGAAGAGATTAAGTTTCCATATAGACGTGTGAGAATAGACTGGATTGATATCATCACTGAAGGTGGTTGGGGTACTGTTAAAGAATTTGAAAAGATGAAACTAGCAACACCTGTAAGTGAAGGTTGGTTATTTAGTAAAGACAAAGAAACTGTAAAAATATTTGCAGGTTATGATGTTGATGAAGATGGTATTACTTTTTCAGAAAGATCTGTGTTTCCAACTTCTTGTGTAAAGAAGTTAACTTATCTAGATTAGTTTAATGAATCTTCTTTTTTTCTTTTTGGTATGTCTTTTACTTTTTCTTTTAACTCTTCAAATTCAACGTTTTCCAGAATCGGACTATAATCGTCAATTATTTGTTTCATTCGGGATTCTAACTCTTCTGTTGATAAGTCTTCTAGCTTACCTGTTCTTATTATCTTCTGTTCTATATACAGACCCGCAGCTTTACCTCGTGCAACTTCAGCATTAACTGCAGCTGACCAGGCTTTTTTATCCCTAGCTTCATCTCTAAGTTTAGCTAACTCTGTAATATGAGATCCAAATGTGACGTCATATTTTTTCTGCCATTCAGCTCTAAGTTCACCAATGTATTGTACTACTAGTGGATAGTGTTTAGGATTTTGTAATACGCTGGCTGAGTGTCTTGCTGATTCTTTTGAATAACCTGCTTCAATAGCACATTGAGTAGCAGTCTTTCTACCTTCTTCACAAACTAATAAGTTTGCAAATTTAATTTGTTGTTCTGTTAATTTTTTAGGTAATCCCATTATTCTTCCTCATACATTTTTTTTTCTAATTCATAACCTTCCATTAATTCTTCATGTAAAGTCTTTTCTTTTTTTCTATTATATTTAGTTTTATCCTCTACTACTTTTGATTTAAATTTTGGTGTTCTAACCTCTTTTGCTACAGGATTAGTTTTAAATATTCTATCAAAGTTTTTTCTGTAATTATCATCTGAGGGCCTTGAAATACCATCAAATGTTCTACCTTTTTCACGTTGTGACATAGTTTAACCTCTATTGACTTTTAACATAACAATAATAATATATCAACTGTTGTTAGGGCAAAATATTTAACAAAAGTATTCTGGTTCGACCTGACAATGTTGATTTGTTTTATGGGGTTCGGCTTACGACCTTGAGATTTACTCCCTCAACTGATACTGGGGCCCCATATAAAAAGAAATTATGCAAGGAAAATTACTTAGACAAATATTAGATAAGATGATGAAATCAGATGCAGCTGGAAACGCTCGTGTTCAAGTTTGTTTACCTGATGGAAAATATTATGACATTTCTTCTTTACAATTAATGGAAAATAAATTAATTGGCCATAGAGAGTCACATCGACTAGTCTTTACAGTTCAAGCTGAAACATGGAATATGGGTAAGGTTTTGAAGAAAATTGGTTAAGCATGTTTGTGTGAAAAACCAATGAAACCCGAGACTAAATTCTATGCACAAGTTAAAAGAAATCTTACTGAAATATCCTGGATTAGGATTGAAAACCTTAGCGTTCCTGGTACTCCCGATCTATTGGGGTATAATAATTTGGGGCACTTTTTCACTGTTGAGTTAAAGTACACTAAAACAAATAAAATTAAATTTTCTCCACACCAAATAGCCTTCCATGTGAAGCATCCTGAGAATACATTTATCCTAGTTTTGGATGCCTCTTGTATGCTTCCAAAACTTTATGAGGGGAAAAGAATCCGGGAGCTTGTAGCCGGAGGCCTGACCCAGGCCCCCTGTGCCACCGGTTACGCTGCTTGTCGCTTGGTGCTTGACGGTTTGTAGTCCGAACTTTTGTAAACAGGCAAATTGTCCTGCGTCAAAATGTCGCAGCTTGTCGCTTGACGCTTGTAGCCGTTCGCTACGCACCAGGCTTCATGGATCTTAATCGCTGTCTTGCTCAGGCGCTTGTCGCTTGTTGCTTGTTGCTTGAGCTTCTTCGATATCATTGTGGGGTACAGTTTCATCGATTGCTTGCTGCTTGTCGCTTGTTGCTTCATCCTTCATCGCTTTCTCTCCTAATTCTTTCTGTTCTTTTTGAAATTGTTTGCGCTTCTTGCGCAGCTCTTCATAAAATTTTGGGTGTCTAAATACGTGCATTATACCTCATACAGCTTGAGCGCCTCCCGGACCATGTCCGCTAGTTGGTATTCATTACAGTATATATTATCTTTGTTAGCTTTCAGGATCCCTTCAAGCTCTTCAATTAACTCTTCTTTGTTTTTAGTATTTTCCATATTAATGCTGTCCGTATTCAATGTTCTTTACTTCAGGGTCCCAGCACGCTCTACAATCACCGCAGCTATTGTCCTGGTCAGGGGCCGGACAGGTTCGACTCTTCGTTGAGACTGTCGACGTATTCGGCCAGCTCATGACTGGGCCCTGATCAACCATTGGAGAACTGAATCTAATGACTAAGTTAGGAGGGCAGCTGGTCAGGTGGTCCTTGATCCAGGCTTCCCGGGTTGGCATCCAATGACGCTTCTCAGGTGTTAACCTGCAGACCTCATAAATTTTATTCAGGTGTTCTAGATCCTGGACATCGCCGCTGTCATGCCATCTAAACACATCAGGTTTTTTTGAATTGATAAGAGCTGCCATTGCTTCAACCCAGTATGGATTCTTTATAGCGTCCAGCCTCTTATATTGAGCTTTCTGTACAGTACTAAATCTATACATACCCTTCAGGGCATAGCATGCCGCACAGACAGAATTTTTAATTAATCGTAACTTGCTGCCGGTCTTGCATTCCTTAGCTGGAATACCAATTGACCATCCAGGCATTTTTGAGGGCTTACTTAGTCCACCGACTAGGGCCCAGGCTTCTTTTGTATTCATATTTTTTACTCCTTGGTTTTTTTTATTATATTAAACTAATTATTTTTTTATTCACCTTACATAATTGTCGCAGCTTGTCGCTTGTTGCTTGACGCTTGAGTCAAGAAGCAGATTGACGCGCGACAATTTGTCGCAGCTTGTTGCTTATTCATCAAACGTCCCGCTTTCCGTGCACGTACTAACGGGTCGCCAAAGGCTCGAATACTCAGGGTAGGTTTTAGCATCCCGATATGTAACCTCCAGAAGCAATTAGCGCGTAGCATTTGTTGCATGGAGCTCGTCCTTTTCTATTTTTAAATTTTGTTCGCATCATATTTTTATAACTAATCCCAGGTCTCTCAGGCACATCCACCACCACCGGCTAAAGAGACCTGGGATTAGTTGTGTTATTCGACGACCGCTGGCGGTTAAGCACTTACAACGGTGCGCGCTTGCTGGTTGACTATTAAGGTTTAACAGGTTGTCGATATCGGCCGGTGGAGACTGCAATGTCTCACTTGATCCGGTTTGCGACTTGCAACCCAGCTTAATATTAGCCGAGCAAGGCTAACACAACTGATCCCAGGACACTAGATTGAAGCCGGCGTGCTTTGTTTTAATAGCTCGAGCGACAGGCTTAACAGGTTATCACCTGCTAGTGTCCAGGGATCAGTAGGTGATTGTGGACTGTTCCGCCTCCTTATGTTTGAGCGAGTCTCAGAGATCTCTGGAGTACCAGCTACCCACACAGTTCCTACACTATTTCCCAACCAATAAAGTTGCAACTTTACTGATCCCAGGTCCATCAAGCAGAGGTAATTCCACTGCGGGTTCTTCCATTACATTGGTTAATGGACCAGGGATCAGCCCCCAACGAAGACTGCCTCACAGTGAGGGGTGTGACGTGGGGGTATCCCTTGAAAGTTTATAGTTTTTAAGGTGCGATAAACTTACAAATGAGGCACCATTCTCTAATTCTCTTTAAGCATTTTTTCCAATTCCTCCATAGTCTTATCAGTAGGTTTGTTGTACCAAAATTTAGGAAACAACCCGTAATAGTTTTTAGTATCTTCTACCTCATCTACTAAAGAAGGCTCCTCCCAAATTTCTTTTTGTGTATCAAATTTATTTAAATTAAACATAATCGAATAATAGCATTTTAAAAATTTTTTTAATATTCTCCAAATTGTCGCACCCAGAAGCTTGAAACTTGATGCTTAAAACTATGTCAACATGACAGATTGTCCTGCGACAATTTGTCGCAGCATCATGCGACAATTTGGAGAATTTAAATTTCTTTTTTTCGTGATATAATAGGGGTGGGTTGGTCGGGATAATAAAACTAAAATTTTTTTACTTTAGAATTATTCTAAACTACATGCGTCAATGTGTCATGTTTCACATGAAACATTTATGTGCTATAATACGATTTTATTAACAATTAAATATAGGAGTAAAAATGCCAAGATATAAAGTACACTATGTAGCTGACATTTGGGAATCTGTAATAGTTGAAGCTGATTCAAAAAAACATGCTCAAGAACTTTTTGAAACTCATGATGATAATTATTTTGAGGCTAGAGAAGATGAGCCAGAACAACATGGTATGGAAAATATCAAAGTTGATGTAGTTGAAGAATTAAAATAACTGCGACACTTTGCACAATGGCTTTAATTAGCCATTGTGCTAGTATTTCATCTTAACCAAAAGGAGTAAATAATATGCAAAAAGAAAAACGACTAACACTTAACGCAGAAAAGCGAAAAGTGATTGCTGATGTATTTCAAAATCATTTTGAAGATAATTCAAAATTTAAGAAAGCATGGCAAGACGCAAAAGAAAACTACAACCTTTTAAGAAAGGTTGCAAAAGAAAAAATGGAAACCCTTGTAAGGAAACACCACCCACAAGAGGATGTTGATATAATCAGAGGTATGATTAATAGGTATGGCGAAAGAAATGGTGGACAACTTTACGAGGATAATTGTTTTCATGTTCAATCAGATGAATTGAAATTAGAAAAAGATTATCATGGCGACATGGTTGAAAGAGAACAAGATGTTCATATCAAGTTTGGCGACATGGACAAAGACTTTCTAACTTCTTATTATCGTGATGAGATAAAAGCAAAAGGCATTGACGCAGATTATGATGTTAGACTTGCAGATAATTATGAAAAAAGAAATCCAACTTATTACAATTCAGAAAGTCAAGTTAATAAATTTTTGGGTTTCGGTAGTCGTAATGATGTAAGTGGCAATACCATGTACCCCAAAGATGAGTGGGATAATGACTTTAAACTTTGGGTAATTGGTAGTGATTATTGTTCTGCTAGAAGATTTAAAACAAATCATAATGAGTATTTATTCTTCTGTAATTTTAAAACTGCACAAGAAGATGTTGTTAAAACCCATGAACAGATGTTTCAGCATGTAGATAAAAAAATGCAGAAACTAAAACTTGGTTTAAAATCTTACAGATACTTTGATCAAGCAAAAGAACTAGCTGATAAACTTGGTGTAGTTTTAAATGAAAGTATATTAGACGCACATTCTAGTATGGCTCTTTCAATTTATAGTCCGACTAATCTAGCTGATCTTTTAACTGATGAAGTTGAATTGACTAGAGATGAAAAAATAGCGATTGCAAAAGCACAAATGAAAGAACAATTAGTGACAAACTAATTGCGACAAAATGCACAATGGCGATAACTTCGCCATTGTGTTAAGATACGATCATTAACCAATAGGAGTAAAAAATGAAAGTAGAAATAGGAACAAAGTTCAAGATCGGATACAAAGCCAAAAAACATAATGATGAGTTCATATGGCGTGAGGGTATGTGGACAGAGGGTTGTGGTTTATGGACTGCTAAAAATGGTAAAACAATTTTAACATATTGGGATATCGTTCAAAATGGTTTTAGAAATGCAACTGAGGACTTTGTATTTATGACAACACCAACTAAAAACAATAAGGAGTTAAACTAATGTTAAAAGCATTTTATTTTGCATTACATTTTGTAATGATATTTTTAGGTGTAGTTCTAGCCATACATTTTGATGTATGGCTAGGCTTAGCAATAGCAATTACATTTACTATTAAATGGTTTTTTATGTTTCCACAAATGGAGGGCAGAGATGACAGACTTTAATTGGTGCCATGGTCCGAGTTGCCACAAATCACACACCCTTGACAGAATAAGAGGTGTCAAAGGCTCAAAGGTTTTGAGAACTCGTAAAGTTAAATTAAATAATTGGAATAGAGATAGTTTCTATTCTAAATTCTGTAGTAATAGCTGTTACAATGAATTTGCTAATAAGTATGTAAATGAAATAACAGCCATTGCACCGAGGACCGAGGCTCTTGAAACACCTATTCATGATCCTAAAAAAGAAACTACTACAACTGAGTATGGATATTCTTATAGTAATACAGAAATAAAGGTTGACGAAACAAGGTGCGACAATATTGACAATGGCTCTTAAAGAGCCATTGTGGTAAGATTAGGAAATTAACCAAAGGAGTAAAAAATGTACTTAGTAATAGAAGAAACAACATACAGCCACGTTACACCAATGTACAACGTGAAATCTCAAGACGAAAGCTTCAGCAATGCTCAAAGAAAAAAAGAGGCATTGGAGTTGTTAAACGAAAGAGATGATCGTAATTATTACGTAACAGCTTTACCAGTGAAAATGCAAAAAACTGCATAGTGCGACAAAATGTGCAATGGCGGATAACCCGCCATTGTGCTAAGATACGATTATTAACTAGGAGAAAGAAAATGAAAACAAAACAAATAAAAAACTTTAAAATGAACGACAACACTTACAAGATGAGAAGACAAGTAATTAATATGATTTATGAAGTAAAGAAAGTATTTAAAACTTTACCTAGAATTGAAGTTAGAATTGGAGAGGCTAGAGATCATAATGTTTTAGGTGTTGCTCAATTAAAAGATAAAAAAATTTGGATAACAAAAAGAGCGGTTGACATGAGCCAAGACGCATTAAGAAATATTGTGTATCATGAAATTGTACATGCTGTAACAGGATTCGGACATGATGACAAATGCCCTTTAATGAAACCAACATTGGATGGATATTTATTAAATAAAAATGAATGTATGAAGTATTTAAAAAAGTATATTAAAGAACATACAAGTGCGACAATATTGGCAATGGCGAGTTAATCGCCATTGTGTTAAGATACTATTATTAACAAATAAAGGAGAAATAAAATGGGACAATTAAAACAACAAACAATGATTGACGCAACTGAAGAAAGAAAAAATAGATTTACAGGAGAATCTGTTTTACTTACACCACATGAGGCAAAAATTCATGATGATATATTTATCAATGAATTAGACGCAACATTGGAAGACAAGGAAGTTGGCATTGTTGGACACTCTAAAAAATGGGCTTTAGTTAGAGAGGGCTTAGATTATTTTAGAGAACATAACGCAGAGGCGTATATGGTATTACTAGATTAACAACCTCCTAGTGTTAATAAGCCACGCGACCAAAAGTCGCGTGGTGTGTGATAATAAACAACCCTGCGACAAAATGTCGCAGGGTGCGACAAAATGTCGCAGGCGCCTGCGGCGCCGGAACTGTATCGCTCGCTTCGCTCGCGGGGACTCGCTCGCTTCGCTCGCTCGAGCGATAGAGGTACCAACCCATTCTTAAAGTTTGAACTTTCTTGTTAATTCTATTCCCTTGATAATTATAGGAGTCTCTATATACTTAGTAATATATAAGGTTTTATATATAAGTAACCCTAAAATACTTTTGGTTATTTGAAAACATATCTGAAAAAATTTTGCGAAAATTTTTTTCGAATGCAATTATGGACAAAGAGAAATTAAAAAATTTAGATAAGCTGCCACCTGATGTCAAAAGGCAATTCGCTCTTTACATGAATAAATGGAAGGAGAAGAAAAAAGAAACAGATATTAAAAATGACTTCATGGCTTTTGTTAAACACGTATGGCCAGATTTCATAGAAGGTAGACATCACAAAGATGTTGCTAAAAAATTTAATGACATTGCCAATGGTAAAACAAAACGTGTTATTATTAATATGGCACCTAGACATACCAAATCTGAATTTGCCAGTTATTTATTTCCTGCGTGGATGGTAGGTAGAAATCCTAAATTAAAAATTATTCAATCAACTAACACAACTGAATTATCTGTAAGGTTTGGACGTAAAGCAAAACAACTTATGGATTCACCAGAGTATAAAGAAGTTTTTAAAACAAGACTTAAAGAAGATTCTCAAGCTGCAGGTAAATGGGAAACCCAACAAGGTGGTGAATACTATGCTGCCGGTGTTGGTTCTGCAATTACAGGTCGTGGTGCTGATCTTTTAATTATTGATGATCCACATACTGAGCAAGATGCAATGAATGCTCAAGCTCTTGAGAGAACTTATGAGTGGTATACTTCTGGTCCACGTCAACGTCTTCAACCTGGTGGTACAATTATTATTGTAATGACAAGATGGAATGAAAAAGATTTAGCAGGTAGATTACTTAAAGCACAAAAACAACCTAAAGCAGATCAGTGGGAACTAATTGAGTTTCCTGCAATCATGCCAAGCGGTAAACCCCTGTGGCCGGAATACTGGAGCATTAAAGATTTAGAAGGAGTTAAAGCATCTATTCCATTATCAAAATGGAATGCACAGTACATGCAAAATCCAACTGGAGAAGAAGGTGCATTAATTAAAAGAGAATGGTGGCAAGATTGGGAGGGAGATATTCCACCATTAGAACATGTCATACAATCTTATGATACAGCTTTTATGAAAAAAGAAACAGCTGACTATTCTGCTATTACCACCTGGGGTGTGTTTCATCCTAATGAAGATAGTGGTCCTTGTTTAATGTTAGTTGATTCTGTTAAAGGTAGATATGAGTTTCCAGAACTAAGACGTATCGCATTAGATCAATACGGATACTGGCAGCCGGAGACAGTGATTATAGAAGGCAAAGCATCCGGGCTCCCTCTAACTTATGAATTAAGAAAAGCAGGTATACCTGTAATTAATTTTACACCATCACGTGGTAATGATAAACATACAAGAGTTAATTCTGTATCTCCATTGTTCGAGTCTGGTAAAATATACGCACCTACTGAAATGGATTTTGCTCAAGAAGTAATTGAAGAGTGCGCTGCATTTCCATATGGAGACCACGATGACTTGGTGGATTCTATGACTCAGGCAGTGATGAGATTCAGACAAGGTGGATTAATTCAACACCCTGAAGATTATGAAGATGAACCTTTACAACAGGCTCCAAAAGTGTATTATTAGCCATTATGGCAATAGACGAAAACGATCCAAGATTAAAAGACATGCTCAGAGCTATTGAGTTAGGTGAGACCTTAGAGGATCTCGATGACCCTGAGGACTATGAAGATCAAGGTGGTATTAACTCATTAAAAAGAAAACCACCATCAATTAAAATGGCATCAGAGCCAGAAGATGAATTCGAATTAGAATTAGGAACTGTCATAAAAGAATACAACGATTTAAAAGAACAAGGTTTAATTAGAGATATTTCTATAGAAGAATATATTGATAAGTATTTATCTAAGAAGAGAAAATCACCTAATAAGATGATAGCAGGCATGGGCAACACTATGAAGTTATTTGAAACACCTTTTGGATTTGATAGAGGATTTTTTGAAGATATGTTAATTCAATATGAAGATAGTGGAGCTAAAGACAAAGGAATTAATTTATATGATTTTGCAGTAGACTTTATAGGTGAACCAGAAGCTAAAAAATCTATGCCAAAAAGTGATAGATCAATGGCTATGGGTGGTGGTATGATGAGAATGGGTTATGCCGGTGGATCAGAAGATATTGTTGAACCATCTAAATCAATGCAAGTAGATACAACTACAGGTGAAGATGCAAATATTTTTCCAATTAGTGAAACAAAAGATGGACCACTTGGCCCAGATCCTTATTATAAAAGAAAAATAGATTTAGATATTGAGAAAATTAAAAAATTAATTGAGAAAAGAAAAAAAGAAAAGAAAAAACTAGCTATGGGCGGTATCGCAGGAGTCCTGTAGTGACTGATAAAGCTCCACCTAAAAAACCTAAAAGATTTAAACCAATGTTAGACATGCTTAACACGGAAGCAGCTGTTAACACTTTAGCTCCAAAAACTTTTGTTGACTTAGTTGGTATGTTTTCACAAAAAGCATATGAAAATGGAGAACTAAGTGTAGATGAATATTTAGATATTGTTAAACCATTATTTGGTGAAATAGGAGAAAAGGTAACTAATAGAATAAAAGAGTATGAAGATGAACTTGAAAGATATGCAACTGGTGGCAGAGTTAATTTCTTAGAAGGTGGAGATACAGAATATAATGCGATGGTTACAGCTAAGTATATTGAACTAGGTGGTAAAGAAGGAACTGGTATGGATATAGATTCTTTTGCAAAAGAATATTTTCCTAAGTTTGCTGATGGAGGCCGAGCACAATTTGGTATAGGCTCCCTGGATCCTGATGCAGAATTTAATGAAAGAGTAAGAGAACTTATGGACGATGGTTATGAATTCGGTCAGGCAGTTAAAAAAGCTATGGAGGAAACAAGAAAAGACCAAGGCGATGGCACAATGCCTAAATCTGAAAAATGGATGAGAGATTATTTCTTCAGTGGTAAAGGTGGTTATGATGATAGAATGTCATATAAAGAATTTGCCTTAGGACCAGGACAAGAATTATTTAAAAGATTTGGTAATGACTAAAAGGCTTACCAGAACAATTCCTCCGGAATCAGGGCCCATGCCTCAGGGGTTGAATATTAACTATAATGGTGTTAAACAGATAAAACTTACGGAGAAAAAATATAATGGCAGATATAGACAAAGCACTTCCAAACGAAGTCAGAAAAACAGTTAATGTTCCTGGTGAAGAAGAAATTCAAGAAGAGATAATTGAAGAAGTTCAAGCAGTTCAAGAATCACCTGACGACGTCGAAGTTTCAGAAAACGAAGATGGATCAGTAGATATAAATCTTGATCCTGCTGCAGCATCACCTGAAGGTGGTGATGAACATTATGCAAACTTAGCAGAATTTTTACCTGATGATGTACTTGGAAGATTAGCGTCAGATTTATCTAGTAAGTATCAAGACTACACTGCTTCAAGAAAAGATTGGGCACAAACTTATACACAAGGTTTAGACCTTTTAGGTTTTAAATATAATAATAGAACAGAACCTTTTTCAGGAGCTAGTGGTGCAACACACCCAGTATTAGCAGAAGCAGTAACACAGTTTCAAGCATTAGCTTATAAAGAATTACTTCCGGCAGATGGACCAGTTAGAACACAAACTATAGGTGTACCAACTCCAGAAAAAACTCAACAAGCAACTAGAGTAAAAGATTTCATGAACTACGAGTTGATGGAAAAAATGAAAGAGTATGAACCAGATTTTGATCAGTTATTATTTAACTTACCATTAGCAGGTTCTGCTTTTAAAAAAGTCTACTATGACGATATGGAACAAAGAGCAGTTTCTAAATTTGTTCCTGCAGATGATTTAATTGTTCCGTACACAGCTACCTCATTAGATGATGCGGAAGCAATTATTCATCGTGTAAAAATTTCTGAAAACGATTTAAGAAAACAACAGGTTGGTGGATTCTATAAAGATATAGAAATAGGAAAACCTGGAGACAAAGAAACTGAAATTGAAAAAAAAGAAAGAGAACTTGAAGGAGTAACAAGAACTGCAAACGAAGATGTTTATACATTATTAGAGTGTCATATTGATTTAGACTTAGAAGGATTCGAAGATGTAAATCAAGAGACTGGTGAGCCATCAGGAATTAAAGTCCCATACATTGTAACACTTGAAGAAAATTCACGTGAAGTTTTATCTATTAGAAGAAACTATGAAATAGGTGATGCATTAAAAAATAAAATTAATTATTTTGTACACTTTAAATTTTTACCAGGTTTAGGTTTTTATGGTTTTGGTTTAATTCACATGATTGGTGGATTATCAAGAACTGCAACTTCTGCATTAAGACAATTATTAGATGCAGGAACTTTATCTAATTTACCTGCAGGATTTAAAATGCGTGGTATTAGAATTAGAGATGATGCACAATCAATTCAACCAGGTGAGTTTAGAGATGTAGATGCACCAGGTGGAAATTTAAGAGATTCATTTATGATGTTACCATTTAAAGAACCATCAGCTACATTATTAAACTTAATGGGTATTGTAGTTAATGCTGGTCAAAGGTTTGCATCGATTGCAGATTTACAAGTTGGTGATGGCAATCAACAAGCAGCAGTTGGAACAACAGTTGCTCTTCTTGAAAGAGGAAGTAGAACTATGTCTGCTATTCACAAAAGAATTTACTCTGCTCTTAAACAAGAATTTAAATTACTAGCTAGAGTATTCAAGTTATATCTACCACCGGAATATCCGTATGATGTAGTTGGGGGTCAAAGAATGATTAAACAAACTGACTTTGATGATAGAGTAGATATATTGCCAGTTGCGGATCCCAACATCTTTTCACAAACTCAGCGTATTTCCCTCGCGCAAACTGAGTTGCAACTGGCATCATCTAATCCACAAATGCATAATCTATATGCAGCCTATAGAAATATGTATGAAGCATTAGGTGTAAAAAATATTGATCAAGTTTTAATTAAACCAATGCAACCTATGCCAAAAGATCCGGCGTTAGAACACATTGATGCGTTAGCTGGTAAACAATTTCAAGCTTTTCCTGGTCAAGATCACAGAGCTCACATTACAGCTCACTTAAATTTCATGGCAACTAACATTGCTAGAAACAATCCAATGATTATGGCAAGTTTAGAAAAAAATATTTTTGAACATATTAGTTTAATGTCTCAAGAACAGATTGAATTAGAGTTTAGAGATGAATTAATTCAGTTACAACAAATGCAACAGATGGCACAACAGAATCCTGCACTACAACAACAGGTTCAAATGCTTACTCAGAAGATTGAAGGAAGAAAAGCTGTGTTAATTGCAGAGATGATGGAAGAATTTATGAAGGAAGAGAAGGAAATTACTTCACAATTTGACAATGATCCTATTGCAAAACTAAGATCAAGAGAATTAGACCTTAGAGCAATGGAAAATCAACGTAGAAAAGAACAAGATCAAGAGAGAATTAACCTTGATAAGATGAAAGCAATGATGAATCAGTCAAATCAAGAAGAAAAACTTGAACAAAACGAAGATTTAGCAAATTTAAGAGCTGATACATCAATTCAAAAAACTGTTTTGAGTAAAACTTTACCCAATGCAAAAGATATGATGCCAAATGTCGAAATTATTCGTAGTGGAAACGAATAAGAATGACAAAATACTAAAAAAAGGTTACTATAAACCAACTAAGGAGAAAAATTATGGAAAAATTAGATAAAATTGTTGAGATCAAGTCAGAAGACAAGATGAATCTTGAAATTGACCCAAGATCTAAGACAACAGCTGATGGTGCTTTCAACTACATCTCAAAAGGTGAAGAAGTTGAAGTAAGAGGCACTAAAAGAATGCTGAAAGAGAAGTCTAAAAAAGCTAGATGGATCTAACATGTGGTTTCAGGCAATTAAATTAGCCGTTTCTGCTGGAAGTAAGATTTACGCTAACAAACAAAAAGCAAAAGTGGCAATGTCAGACGCACAATTGCTACATGCAGAGCGTCAAGCTCGAGGTGAGGAAGCTTACCAAGGTAAATTACTAGAAGCAAGACAATCAGATTATAAGGACGAGGCGGTTCTCATAATATTGACACTTCCAATTCTGGTCTTGGCGTATGGAGTCTTTTCTGACGACGTACAAGCTATGGACAAAATAAAAGTTTTCTTTGAGCATTTCCAGTCGCTCCCGACCTGGTTTACAAATTTATGGATCCTTGTCGTGGCGAGTATTTATGGTATAAAGGGTACACAAATTTTTCGTAACGGAGGAAAAAAATAATGTTTAGAAAAAGATATTTAAAAGGTGGTCAAGCAAAACTTGATGCAAATAAAGATGGAAAAATTACAGCTGAAGATTTTAAATTATTAAAATCAAAAAAGAAAAAAAATAAAAAACAAAAACCATCACCTATGATGTTAGCTATGAGAGACAAAAGAAGTATGGGTGCTTCTAAAGCATTAGAAAAAGATCAACTTAAAAAAGGAGAAGAAAAGTTTAGTAAAGAAACAAAAAAATTTCAAAAAAGAGCTAAAGAGGCTAAAGAAACTCCAGGAACACCTGATGATGGGTATAGAAGAGATTATTCTAATATACCAAGTAAACCTAATCCAAAGTTTAAATAAGGAGAAATATAATGGCTAAACTCTGTGCAAAAGGAAAAGCTGCAGCAAAAAGAAAGTTTAAGGTATATCCTTCAGCTTATGCGAACATGTATGCTTCAGGAGTTTGCTCAGGTAAAATAACACCGGGTGGTAAAAAAGGCAGTCGTAAAAAAGCTGCTAATGGTGGTTTGATGGCTGGCATGGCTAGAAAAAAGAGATTAAGTTGTGCGTAGAAATTTTGCAGAAGGTGGTTTAAGAAAATGGGTATCGGAGAAATGGGTAGACATTGGAGCACC
>Ga0255752_10004212_pt1 | contig 14579 bp, 10 predicted proteins | sample 011ome_25_FD_179952 | JGI IMG/M metagenome (GOLD analysis project Ga0255752, IMG submission 179952) | Coastal salt marsh microbial communities from the Groves Creek Marsh, Skidaway Island, Georgia - 011512CT metaG (version 2) | ecosystem: Environmental > Aquatic > Marine > Intertidal zone >...
GACGCGGCGCCAGCTGCCGGGTTCGACAACGGGAGGAGCGCGACTTCTGCGTCCGCCGCGGTGAGGAACCGGAGGTCCCCCGCAGCGTCAGTGGTACCAACATCGAGTGCATCTACTGCTGCGTCCGCCAATGTGTTGCGGAGCGCGGTTACGTGCGTGACAGCCATTTGAATATCCTTTCAAGAAAATTAAGTTTGCGTGCCTTGGGTGCGGGTCCGTTCTTGATCTCGCCCCTGCCGGCAGCCTCTGCCATTGGTCGAGCTGCTTCCCGGCTGGGAATGACTACGACCTTACCGTTGGGCAACCAATCATTGTGCACGATGTCATGCAGCTTCTGATTGCCCGCCCGGATTGTGTACACCAAGCCGGCGTGATAGCCAGACTCGAACTCGTTGCTCCAGAAATCCTGTGTGGCTGTGAATCGTATCATGATTAACCCGCCGCGAAGTATACGTCACAGACTGAACCAGCGGCGTTGTCGCACGATGCCTGCAGTCGGATTCCGTATAGACCACGCGTCTCCATGATGAACCAACCTGTGGTGCTCAGGGCCAGTCCAGTGAGGTCACCGCTTGCGCCCACGAGCAGACCAGCCGGGGTTGTGAAGTCACCGGATGCGTTATAGAGCGCAACCCAGTCGCCGTCCGGGTGGACCTTGACCTGGATCTCGAACGCGTCCAGTGCCTGCGACCCGGCGTCGATCTGACAGAAACAACGAACGGTGTCCGCAATCTCCGGTACCTCCAGGATGGTTGTGAGCCCAGCCTGCGCTACGGTAACCGATGGGTTACTCGCGTAGACGTGGCGCTCGGTGAAACGCTTGTTGCTGATTACTGTGTCTTGTGCCATTTTACTTTCCTTTAAGTGAACTTCTGTATTTGTCTTGCAGCGCCTTTATGTTCTCGAGGTTGCGGTAGCAGGTGGACAACTTCTCCATCAGTGCTCCGTGGTTTCGGAGGAGGGCTTCACTTGTAACAGTGGAAGGTCTTCGGTCTGAAGCCAGTCCTCCGGGATCTCCATCGCAACCGGGCATTCCGTTCGCACGACAGATTGAGTCGTTCCACACCCGACCAAAGCCAACACTGTAACCGCTAACAACACTGCCCTTAACTGCATCTTTGACTGCCTCCTCGTATTTAGCTTGGCTGACCTTGATCCGCCTAACTAACTCTTTGTTGGTATTCCGCACCTCCTGGATTACCTTATCCTTGAACTCGATGCTCTCCTTCAGTTCATTTACTGACTGACGGTATAACTCCTCGGCGATCACCTTGGACTCGATCATCTCGGCCAGGTAGTATGCTTTCGTTGTCTTGTGTCCAACCCATCCTGCGCCGGCTAGAGCTGCCACCATCACGCCAATCTTTATGTAGCGCATGTATGGGTTCACGAAACCGAGTAGTCGTTTAAACATCCTTCCCGCCGGCCCTCAGATAGAGCACTTTCTCGAACAGCTTAGGCGCGATCAACGTAGCCAGGAGGATACCGAGTATCCACTCCTGGTTGATCACACTCTCCGCGAAGGCAATCAGCATCCACAGGGCTACACCCTTACCAAGGATCGCGAACAGCCGGCCTTCCGACGTCTTGCCTTGCTCACTCTTCAGTATGTCTTTCATTGCGGTAGCTCCTCATCATCAAGTAGGCTTTCACCAACACCGAAGTTCGCGGCGACACCACGTCCCAGCCCCTGCAGTCCAGCGAAGAACTGGTCCAGCGATGCCGGCGATCTGTTCTTCGGTCTGAAGATCGCCTTGTATGCTTGGTACCCTGGCACCATGGCAGCCATGGCGAGGGGGCCGACCACCGGGTTCTCTTCCACGAATCCTTGGGCGAACTCGCGCTGCGACAGCGGGGCCGCGATCTTATGCATGGGGTCATCCCCTCGCATACCAATACGCATTCGTTTGTAGAACAATGGATCAGCCATCTTATCCTCCTAACTGCAGGAATCTCTCGTGGATCGTCTCGGCCAGAACCTGACACACGATCTCACGGTTAGCGATTATCCTGGGTGCTTCATGTATGAAGTAGGGCTCCACGATAACTGCCGGGGCCCTGGTCTTCCGCAGAAAATAACCAACAACTTCATCACCTTCCACATCCCCAGCATAATCGATTTGGCCCGGTTTGTCCAGTCGGTACCACCCTTCCTTGACTCCGCGGTTGGGGGAGCAGAATGGTACAAGGCTCCGCTGTATGGCTGTGGCCCAGCCCTCACCTGCTACGCTGCCGGGGCAGTACAGGCTCTCGCTGCCGGTACCAGCCCGGCCCGGGGCGCTGTTGAAGTGGATCTCGATAGCCAGATCGACACGTGGGTGGAACGAGTTTATCTGCTTCACCTTCGCCGGGAGCTTGGCGTGGTCGACAGACAACGGGATATCCCCAAGCGCCTCAAGCTCATTACAGATAAGCCGCTGCCAGTGAACCGCCTCGGCCCACTCGGTGAGGTTGTTGTACTTGGCGCCCTGTGCGGCGGCGTGGTGTCCTGCTGAGACTGCTATGACTGACATTAGTTAATAGGTCCTATTTGTCCGGGTGGTAATATCTTCGGTAGCTGTCCGGGGCTACACTTGCTCATCGGGATCTCGATCCCATCTACACCTACTACGTCTGTCCCTGAGTACGACGGGAACTTGATGTACTGTCTGTACTCGACCGGGTTTTCCCTCACCTGCTCACAGACCACAACCGTGCGGCGTGTAGCCATGACCAGTCGGTCAGCTTGGTCAAACTTTTTCGCTATGTCCTTTGGCCAGCACACATCGTGTCGCTCTCCGACGCAGGTTGTCGCGTCGATATTCCTTGCGATGTAATGCTCCGATACGTAGGCAGGGTTCACTCGACGTAAGGTGCCGTCCTTCCACACTCCCCACGCTGGGAACGGGAGACTGTCGAACATACCGCCGACCCTGGCGTTCTCAATCCTCAGCTCGGATACCTCACGCTGGAGGCGGTCGTTCTCCACCTCGAGGCGTTCAACCCGGGTAAGCAGGGCCTGCTGGAAGTCCACAGAGTGTTTCGCTCCAGTTGCCTGAATCCAGATGAACACTGCAAGTGCGACGGCGAGCATGACCGAGACCATACCCCCCACGTTTAAACGGTGCATCAGCTGGTTCAATGCTTTCGCGACTTCATCTACGCCTGACATTACAAATTCTCCCTTTCTTATTCTTGGTTACCATATACTGCATTTGCCTGCGCTGCTTGTGATGAAGATCTTAACGCCTTCGGAAGCAGCAATAAGTTTCGCTGATTAAGCGGCATACCTGCCAGCGCGATGGACCGGCGCAGTGTTGCACCGTTGATCACGATTGGCATATCCATGTGCCTGTTGTTCCAGGCTTGTATTTGATCGACAGCTTCCTGAACGGAGGCGGCGTCGCCACGCCTCACGGCCTTGATGATGTCGTTTGTTATGGACTTCTTGGCCTGGGTGTAGAACGCCAGTCGGGCTCTATCCATCCGGTCTGTCTCGTACGCGCTGGACAACGCAGAGCTGCTGAACCCGAGGGTCTGCCATGCCGCTGCTATCGTGCCAACCGGTACGATGTTCCGGCCACCTATGTCAGTAGCGAATCCGCTCTGGAACTGCTCAGCACCCTTGACGAGGTTTCGACCAGCCAGTGGGAGCGCAACCTTCGCGGCCTTGTTCATCTCACCACGACTCAGGAAGTCCAGTCCGCTGAGCCACCCTTGGGCAACTGCGCCCGTAGGTCCAAGGATCTCGCCCATCGTGCTCTTGTAGTCTGCGTCGGCCGCACCCATTCTGGTACCGGGTACGATGTTACCGAGACCTACGCGTGAGGCGAACTCCATGCCGGTCAGCTGGTTCGCTGCGCCATGCATGAGCCACCCGCTAAGGTCAACGCCGACCATCAGCTCTGACATCTCCTTGACCTTATTACGCATCGCACGCTTCGTATTGAAGTCGGCGCCGAGGAATCGCTGGGCCAGTGTGTCAATGAGATCACCTATATCCTCAGCGAAGGGCAGCCCCTGGACTCCGGACATCGCCACCAGGCTCAGCACCATGGTGATCGCCGCCTTCTTGTCCTTCTGTTTAAACAGGTGGCGCATCAGTTCGAACATGAAGATCGGGTACGTCTTGAACGTGAACAGCGCGGCGCCCCAAGGACCTCGGGCAATCGCCGGGCGGTTGGCCTCGTCGTAGCGGAACTGCGTATCGTAGACTGTCTTCTGTGCAAAGTCGTAGAGTGCGTCGCCCGTCAGGTTATTCTGCATCCCGACCTTGTAGGCCGCAATGAATGTCGACGCACGGTTCCACTGTTCTGTCACCCGGAACGGTGCCATCCAGACGTTCATCGCCTTCTGAACCGCTGGCTTCTGCGCGAGCATCTTGCCTCGGGTCAGCCCCATGATCTGATAGATCTCGGTGTCGAGTGTGGTACCGTCCTCAGCTGCCTTGATCATGGCTGCGCGAAGACCCGGCACGCTATCAATCGCGGGGATCGGGTTGTTTATCCGGTCGTTTAAACGGGGGATACTTGTGACCACGCTCGAGTTCCCGGCCACAGTCTTCAGGGCACTGAGTGTCTTACCCACGGCGTCCGTGTAGCTGGTGTGCTGCGACAGGTACGGTGATGTGTTCATCGCGAGGGATGTGAGCTGCACACCGCCGGCGGCGAGTGATCCACCGAGGAAGTTGAACGTCGCGGCGCCACGGAGGAAGCTCGAGACCTTGTTACCCGGGCGGGGTGACAACACAAAGTCTGCAGTCTCATCAGCCAGGTTACGATAGAACCCAGCCAGCTCGCCGTCCTCTTCCCATACGTTGGTGTTCTCATCTATCTGAATCTGTGGGTTACCGTTGTCGTCGATCCTGACATCAACCTTCCGGCCCTTCAGTGCATCCTGAAGAGCGGAGCCATACTCGGCGTACGAGATCTTGTTGGACATGGTAACGGCGAACTCAGCGAGGATACGCATACCGTCTTCGCTGTAGCCCGGTACGTTCTTACGGCGGAAGATCCGGTTACGACGTACGGAGTCTGAAGCCACCATGGCCTTCGCGAGTCGTTCCTTCTCCGCCTGGGTCAGTGACACATTCTCCCGGCGGGCGATATCGAGGAACTGCTGGAAGCTGGTGCTGCCATCGAACTCTGCCTTGTACTTGTATGCGTACTCAGTCTTGATCTCCGGGAACCCACCGAGGACCTCGGCCATATCCTGTGCACGCTGCTCGGCCGCACCACGGGTGGACTCAAGCTCATAGGACAGGGTGATCTTCTTCCCGTCGACCTCGATGTAGGTGTGCACACCATGGTCTCCGAATCGACGCTCGGGGAAGTAGCCATCCTCGATCAACTGATCAACGTGGGTCTTGCGATCCACTAGCCACTGTGTGTACTGCGGTGAGCCCTCGCCCAGCAGGGTACGGTAGCTAACCTTGTCCGCCTCGAACTCAGCGAGCAAGCGGTTCTTCATCATGTCTGTAGCCTGATGGAACATCGCACGCTCCTCGGCCGACAGCTTCTGCAGCTCAGCGTTCATCTCCGGGGAGTCGAGCTTCCACGCATTGACGGTACGCTTCAGCAGCGCGGTCGACGCGTTCTTGTGCTGGGTGCCATTGGCTGAACGCCACCGGCTAAGCTGGATGTCTACCGTGTCAGCGATCAGGCGGTTCTTACGCTGGGTGTACTTGGTCAGCACATTGAACATGTTCTTGTAGCCGGCCGACTTCCGGGACAGGTGCAGACCGGAGCTGACGTACTGATCGACAAAGGTCTTCCAGGAGTGGGCGACGTTGTTTGTGTAGCGTTTGGCATTGCCACCAAAGACTTCTTTCACCGTCTTCTCCGGAACATTGGCCTTGTCAACCATGTCGGCGATCACTGAGTACATCTGAGTCTCGACGTTCTCGCCACGCTTCGCCTGAGTAATCAGGTCGGCGAGTGCCGCCTTGCTGTAGTACTTGAGCGCGACGTCACCTACATCCTGATCTTCCTCGAGGTCGGTGATGTTTACGTCGTCGTTCTCCATCTCAGCCAGCCCGCCGTCATCTATATTCGGGAGCTTGATATCCTGGGAGCCAGCGAGTTCGGCGCCGAGGACAGTACGGATCGCATCGCCATAGTTGAACATGGCATCGCTCCACTCTTTATCGCCAGCCTTCTCGACGGCCAGGGCCTTCTGGCGCCACTTGGACATGAACTCAGCGACATGCTTCTTCGCTACCTTGCGAGTAACCTTACCAGTCTTCCGGTCGATGGAGTCAGTCATCCAGCCTTTCTTCTCGGCTAATTTTTTCATGTCGCCGCGTACCGTGTTCCAGCGTGCCTTGACTGACACCCAGACAGCGGCCTGGACTTCTTCGATACCCCACCCAAGCTCACGGGCCAGCTTACCAACTTCAGCCTCAGCCCAACGGTACTGACCCTTGGTGACAGCACCCGCGAGGTTCTTGTTGTAGCCAAAGAAGTGGGCCATCCACATATCGATGGTAGCGCCCTGCGTCTCTGAGTTGTGCAGGTCCGGGTCTACCACCTTCATCAGGTTCCGATAGAACGTGTTCCGCTTGATGCCAGTTACAAGGCGCTCGCTCTCGTTGAGCGTGAGAACTTCTGCGGCCTTCCGGCTCATCTCTTTCGGGTACACCCCGGCGCGGATCTCCTGACCATTGTTGTGCTGCTCGATAGCCTGCAGCGCGAACAACAGATCCCCACCTACGTTGGTGCGGGGGGACATGATCGCGATCAGCTTGGCCAGCATCTCTGCCTTCAGCTGGTCTCCGTTGTAGAAGTCTAGGATAGCCCGACCAGAGTCCTCATGCCAGAAGCGACCGTCGGCTCCCTCAAGCGCCATGGTGCGGAGCTGGCGACGCAGTGCACCGAGTGCTCCCGGTGATGTAACCTGCGGCGGGCGGCCCTTCGCCTCTGACGTGATCATGTTTTTCTTGGTCTTCGCTCCAGCTTTCTGGAGTCCGACGATTGCGTCTGGCTCGATGTCGTTGATCCACGCATTGCCCGGATCGGTGTCGTCCACATAGAGCGCCTGCGACTGGCGTGTCGCGTATGCACCGCGGTCTATTGATGCGAAGATGTCTTTGGCATTGTTAAAGCCATGTCCGGACAACATGTTCGCAACGCGGTCAAGAAGGTCTCGAATGTATTCGAATACGCGCTGAAGAACTCCATCAGCCTGCAGCTCGCCTCTCTTCCAGAACTCGTAACCATAGGCCCGGGCTTCAGCTGGAATTGCTCGGATCTCATCGGTGATGTTTGTACCATTCGTCTGATCATACGCGATGGCGGCAGCTTCAAGTCGTTTAAACATACGGCTGTCCGGAGCGAAGCTGCGAGCAAGCACTGCTTTATCGGATGCCTTGAGGACTCTTTCTTCGAGGTAGTGGAAGCCTTCATGCGCAGCCACTGATGTAATGTCTTGTGCATTCGTAGCGAGGGTGATGACATCTTTAAGTTTCCCTTGTTGGTATATACCGGCCGGGGCATCGCCCTCACCGATTACAAGTTTAATTGACAGACCCTCGGGGGTACCGAGAATACGGTCAAGTTCTTCAAGTGCACGCTGGCCTTCCGAATGGTACACAGCGTCCTGGTTGTTAAACTCGCTTGTGTTCCGGAACAGTGTGAACTGCTCAGGCTCCGGGGAATCAGTCGGAACCTCTTTAAACGTGCGCAGGTTAAAGAACGCGATCTGCTTGTGCTTACGTGCGAGGGCCTGGGCCTTCTTGAAGCTCGGCGTTAGTACCGCAACGTCGAGGTACGACAGACCATCCTCTTCGTTCAGCCACGTCCCCATGAAGTGATTCGGCTTCGACAACAGGTCCTCGTTCTTCTCCATGAACTGGCGAAGCTCAAGCGAACTCGGCTTGTCGATTTTCTGCTCGCGCTTTTTGTATGGGCTCACCGAGTAGTTCGCAGTACCACCCATCTCCTGGCCGGTCACCAAGTTAAACGTGCTGCCACCGTTCTTGTAGTGGTGCGAGAATATCTTCTCAGCCAGGCGCTTAGCTGACGGCAGGTTAAACGCCGGCGACACGGGCTGAGGTGTGAAGATACGGAGCTGGCCCTGTGCGTACATCATGGCGTCATAGCCAGCGTCGCGAACTTTCTTCGCGTAGAGCATCCAGTCAAGCGAGTCGTTGAACGTACCAGACGCCTGGTTTTCCGCCCGCGCTTCCAGCAACAGTGGATCATCGCCGCGTGCTACACGCACCTTATCACTGCGCAGTGTACCAACGTAGCGGGGCTGCTGTGTGACTGCCTGCTCTACGAACTTGGTGCCATCCACGACGGCTGAGGTATACTGGATACCCGCCTCTGCAGCAAGGTCCCAGTCAGCGCCGCGTACACCCGTACCAATCTTGGTCGGGTCCGTTACGCCACCGGGTACATTACCCCAGTGACTGAATGTGATCGTGGGTGAAACCGCTGTAGTGGGATCTGCCTCGTCCGTGAACAGGCCATCCTGCACTGCATCTTCTGGTATGCCAGCCAGGAACTCTGGCTTAATAGAGCGCAGGGGCTTGACTACTTCCTCCTGTGGCTGCGGGTATGTGGCGTTGATCTCCTGAAGCAGGGCCTCCTCGAGTACATCGCGGTCGACCTTCGGTATCTTCTTACCCTTGACTGCCTTCTGGAACGCGGCCGCAACAATCTCATCGCGCTTGGCCGGATCTGTTTCCTTACGTGCTTGATCGACCGCCTTGTTAATGATGGTCCCTATCGACTTGGCTACGGTCGGGCGAATCATTTCATTGTCGACGAGCACCTTCACGTTCTGTGCCACTACGTCGGACTGCTTCGCTCGCACCAGTTCCTCTGTGTTATCCCTACCGCCAAACACCTGACGACTACGGGCACGGTCACGTGGGGCAATGACTGGCGGGGCGGCGGCCTCAGCGGCTGCCTTCTCGGAGGCCTTGAGGGCCTTCACCTGTTCCCCTGATACAAGTCCACCGGTCTGCTTCTGCAGCTTGGCTGACTCTTCAACGAAGGCCTGGCGTGCAGCCTCGGTCCGCTTGTTGGCGTCTTGGTCTACGGCCAGGAGCGTGCCTACAGGGAGACTTGACTTCGGCTGGTACTGTGGGGTCTCGGCCAGCGTCTCGAGCTGCTTGGCCCGGCGCTCTGCTGTCTCCAGCTGTACCTGAAGCTGCTCACGGTCCGCAGCGATCTCAGCGGCCGGGCGCTTGTTCTTACCTGTCTGCTTGCTCTCGCGATCCAGCAGGGTCAGCTCAGCCTGGATCTCCGGGATACGACTGCGAAGGGCCTGGGCCACGAGTGCCTCGGGCTTGGAGGCAAACTCCGCGTCGGCCTCAGCCAGTCGTGATGTGAAGTCGTCCTGCTCTCGCACAGGGCCGCCGGGTGTGTCGATCAACGGGAGTGGCTCCGCGTCGATCTCCGGCACGCCCATGATCTGGCGGTACTGGATTACTTCGTCCGATTCCTCCGGCTCTGCGGTCGGGGCTGGCGTAGGACTTTGTATCGCGGCGCGGGTCTCTTCAGCGGCTTGAGGTGCGGTCGCGGCTGTATCAGATGGAGCCCCAGCAGAATCAAGAATTGAGCGAGCACCACCACCAGCACCACCGATGCCACCGCCAACAATGCCACCCGCAATAGCACCGCTGAGAACACGGCGCCTAGCTTCTTCAGAATTCGTATCATAATTGGGATCCACCGCTCCTCGTGCTTGTACTGCCAAGTATTCTTGAAGTCCCTCAGTCGGGGCCTCTTCCGCTGCACCGAGTCCGCTTCCGACCAGGATCTTGTTGAACATATCCCGGACTGCGCCCTTGGTTGCTTTCTTGCCGGGCTCCGCGAGCATACCAAAGAATGCACCGGGGCCGACTGCATCGAGTGCGGCTATCGGGAGTGCATACTTCGCGGCGACACCAATGTCTTGTGGGACGCCGGCTTCCTTCTGTTCATTGAGGATATTACCGAAGTTCTCAACGTATGATGGTACTGCAGCGCCAGCGGTGGCCCCGAGCATAGTGCCAAGAACCTGGTCCGCCTTGTTTAAACGCGCACCTGTGCGGCCGCCGAGGTAGGCGGACAGAGCAGTAATGGGTAAGCGAACAGCCTGCTCACCGAACAGACCGGAGGTGTAATCCCAGGCGTCACGAGGGGAACTGACGTCGAACGGGGAAGCTACTCGCGGGCGAAACTCTTCGCCGGCGGCAGCCGCTTCATTCGCGAGCTTATCAAAGAACCGTGCGCCAGACTCGACGCCGACAGTAGTCGACACAGCCTGAGCTGCGCGAGCGGCGTCACTCGCCAGGCCGTAGCCTCCGCGTTTCACGCCTTGCTTGAATTCACTCGGTGGTTTGGGAAGATCCGGGACGAACTCTTTCAAGCTCGGGATGTCTTCCTCGTTTCCAAAAACGTCAGTTAGTCCAACTCCGGGACCAGCCATAGATTGTTCCTTTAAAGTAGGTCGAGCTGTGCTGCGAGGTCTTCGATGGTTATGCCAGCCGGGAGTCCTTCGAACCCTTCGAACTTACGGAGGGCCTCCAGTGCTCCTGCTTGTGTTGTGTCCCCATCAGCCACTGCCTTAAGTGTTGATTGTACCAGGGTTTTCGGTGTCATGCCAGCTGGGATAGGCTGAGCAGGCTCGAGCTTCCGGGCCACACCCTTGCGGACCTGGAAGATCTCAGGCTCTCCGGTGAGCGGCTCAGTGATTGTCGTGAACTCCGGCTTGTTCGCCTCAGTCTGGGCCCGCACCAGATCGGCCTGGGCCTTCAGTGTAGCTGCGCGGCGTGCCGCGTTCGAGCGGGCTACCTTACCCGGGAGCATACGGAACGCCAGTTCCTGAGCTGCGTCGACCGTAGCGTTACCTGTCCCCTGCAGCCGGATCGGGCGACGGGCAGTAGCTTCTATCCCACGGCCGCCTCCTGTCGGGAAGTTCAGGCGGGTGATCTCGCCAGTGGCGTTGTTGCGCACGAACCCGGTGCCGGGGGCGGAGCCCGCCTCGCGGTCGATGAACTCGTTCGCTGCGGCGATCTCTTCCGCGCCCTCTACCTGTGAGCGACCAAGCGGTACCGGTGCTGGTGCGGTCGTACCGGACTCTGGGCCTGCGCCTACTGTATCTACCGCAGAGGCATCAACAGGGGGCGCTACTGGTTCATCTTCCAGTGCGCCGAAGAATCCTCGACCTTGGAGCTTATTGATTACCATCTCGGGGACGCCGAGGGCGAATGAGTTAAGCCCCCTCGCGATGCCGCCGACGAGACGGCTGGAATCCGAGAAGTACCCGGTACCCTGACCAGCGTCATTCTGCTCCTCAAGACCTAACTTGCGAAGCCAGGCCTTACGTTCTTCTGCCGTATCCTGGCTCGCGTCGAAGGCAGCAACAGCGGCGCCTACGGGGAGTGCTACCTTAGATGCAAACTTACCCAGCACACCAAGCCCACGGCGTGCCACCCCAGCGGGAGCTTTCGGGGCTGGCGGAGCTTTCGGTGCTGCCGCGGCTCTCGGTGTGGCTGTCTGACGGGGCGGCGGGTTAGGTGAACCAGTGGCCGCACGTTGCGACGGCAGCCCATCCTCGACGCCAAGACCAGCTCCGAATTTCTGGCCGGCTGCGGCGCGTTGGGCTATGCCTGCTTCACCAAACTGCGCGAGGCGGCGCTGACGGTTGGCCTCGGCCAGTACGTCTGCGTCGATCACACCTTTTCCTGGGCCAATCTTCTCGTAGTTCCTGATGTCGAATGGGTCTGCCATGGTTAATCCTTATTCAGCTAGTGATGATAGTGCGTTAATTGAATTCACCGCGCCGGCCGCCAGTGCTGCATAGAATCCACTTGCAGCCTGGCCTGCGCCAAGGTTGGTGTCGAGTGTTACCTTCACGGCCTCGAACGCGAGGCGTGCATTCTCCAGTGCGATTTCCTTATTTGCCATACGGTTACGGTCGTCTGCCTCGATGGCTTGGATATCGCGTGCGTAGGCCTGACCAAGCGCCCCAACTGCTGCTGAGTAGCCAGAGATGTCTGCGCCATACCGGTTAACCAAGGCCTGCACCGTTGCAGTTTGCCCCGCCAGATCGGCGCGGTAGCCATCAAGCTCGGCCTTGTAGACATCAACCTCTTGATTCGCCTGCTCAAGCTGACCTCGAAGTCTAGCTACCAGTATATCAGATTGTACTTTCTTACCTGCCACTACCTCACCATAGGCCGCGGCCTCCGTGCGATAGATATCCACCTTCGATGTCTCACCCTTGATGCGGGAGTCGTACATGTTGAACTCAGCCACCTTGGCCTGGATCTCGGAACGGTACCCTTCGATCAGTGCACGGAAGGCCTCGATGCGAGTACCCTCAATGCGGGCCTGAATGCCGGCGGCTTCGAGCTGGGTCTTGTAGATGTCCACCACCGAGTTAATACCCTCGAGCTGAGCACGGTAGACTTCCACCTTCTGGCGCTGCAGATCGGCCTCGAGTTTCTTACCTTCAACCTCGGTACGGTAGATCTCGATGCGCGAGATTGCTGCCCGGATCTTCTCCGCGAAGACCGTGGCGTTGGTACGGTATGCATCCATCCGGGCGTTGTACTGTGCCACGGTGGCGTTGAATACCGCGATCCCTGATTCCAGTGAGGCCTTCGCCGCGTTTAGCGACCGCTCCATGATCGAGCTGTGGAATCCGATCAGGACCGACTCGAGTTGACGTGCCTCCTGGATCGTAAACTTGCGGGCCTCGAAGTACTGGTCGTTCCGCTTGATCATGATGTCGCGGTTGATCGAGGAGTACTTGTTGATAATGTTCTGCTGTGCCTGCTGTAGGGCCACGTTCATATCGCCTGGGGGCAGTGGGAACCCGCGTGCGGCACCTTGTTTAAACGCTGACTCAATCTCCAGCTTGGCTGCTTCCATCTCGCGGTCGCGGGCCCGGTTCCACAGGGCGTCCTCGTCGCCTGTCTCGAGACCATACGTTCCATTCTGCATATCCGACAGGAGCTTTGCCTTCAGCTCTGTCAGCAGCTCGGTCTCATAGGCCTGCTCGTACCAAGAGAACTCGGTGGTCGGCGCAACCAGATCATCCTCGGGCTCCAGTGAATCGAAGACCGGGATCTCAATCGAGGGGACCTCCGGGACGGTGATGTCCGCAACTGTAGGTACCGTCGGCAGATCAACAACGGGCGCGGTTGGCAGTACTGGGTCGCTTATGCTTGGCGCCGACGGAGCCGTGGGTAGGGTAGCGTCCGGGGACTGTGGTATATCGAGTGTCGGAGCGGACCCTGTAAAGTCAGGGACCGTAACCTCCGGTAGCTCCTCGATGGTCACAGTCGACTCGTACTCCGGCAGTACGCCAGTGATATCATTGAACGTCGGGGACACTGGCTGCATCGCCAGGAACAGCGACTTGGCGAAGTCCGAGCTATCCCGCGTGACATAGTCAGGCGAAGGTAGCCCGGTGATGGTAATACCACCAAGGTTTGCTAGACCGCCGAGGGAGCTGAGGAACACGTCCGCGCTCGTTACCGCGCTTGTCGCGTACGCCTGTTGTGATGTGATGATGTCAGATACGGCCATGGTTGTCCTTTATACCCTTGATTTTATCATATATTTCGGCGGTTCAGTACCTGCGGATAGAGCAGGATGCTGTTCATACTAAAGTCGGAACCTTCCTCATTAGCCAGTTCGAACTGCCAGTATGTCGATTTCGGCCCACGGCCAATAGGCACGCGGCGTTGGTGGTGACTCTCATTACCATTGGCCGGGATTCGATAGACCCTGGGGCCATCGTGTGTGGTCAATGTCTTAAACAACAGGTTGCCATCCGAACGGTACCCAAGGTACAGCTTCGGTATACGCTTAACATAGCTCGTGTTGAATCCCGAAATGCCGGTCCGGAACACTGCGTCAATCTGTGAGGCATCGTCAAGATCCTGAGTCCCGAGGCTATGAACACCGGTCGATCCAGCTGCCAGTACCTGTCCGTTGAATTCGGCGAAGCTGTTGAAGTCGAAATTGGTGTACTCAGTGAGCGCACCCTTACGCATGTTCATTACCCATGTGCGATAGACTAGGTCTACTGTATTCGACCCGTCTGACACCAACATCAGGGCCGGTAAGTCGATGGCCGCCGCGGCTGTTGCGGCTACCCATGCAGCCCCGGTAAGTTCGAGGATGGGTAGCTCCAGGGCGGCGCTCGCAGAAGCGGAGCGAACAGTGGAAGCAGTCAGCCTTTTTCTTGGTAGCGTGATCTCTGCTGTGTATACCTTCCCTGCGCCCATTGAGCCGGAGGTGCTCTTCAGCGGGAGCGTCATAGCTCCGCTATAGACACCCGCCGGATAGCCTGCAGACGTAGCCCGAATTGCCGGGAGCCTGACGTTGGTGCTCGATATGGTACCTGTCTTCACGGCCGCCGACATCGTGAACAGCGGGAGCGACAGGTACGCTGATTCGTTACCGCGTGCGGTCAGCGAGAGCGTGGGGAGCGATACACTCGCGGTCCCACTGACTCCGGTCTCGGTTTCGCCCGTGCTTGTAAACAGCGGGAGCGTGATGGCTGCAGTTGCTGTAGTAGTTGTGAGGTTACTACCAGCTGAGATTGTCTTCAGTGGCAGTTCCGCGGACACGACACCATCAGTGTCATCCGAG
>Ga0255752_10004218_pt1 | contig 14557 bp, 9 predicted proteins | sample 011ome_25_FD_179952 | JGI IMG/M metagenome (GOLD analysis project Ga0255752, IMG submission 179952) | Coastal salt marsh microbial communities from the Groves Creek Marsh, Skidaway Island, Georgia - 011512CT metaG (version 2) | ecosystem: Environmental > Aquatic > Marine > Intertidal zone > Salt...
GACGTCTCGTCCGTTCGTGCGCGTAAAATCCTACACCCGTAACACTCGCGCGTTTGTACGAGGTCTCGTCCAGGGACGGTTTAAGATTAAGAGAACCTCGTTACGTTTTAGAACTCGTTCGAAACGCTTTTCTCGCAAAACATAAAGAGCAGCAGCAGTAGGGGAACGAACGAAAACTCTCCACAAATTCGCTTCAGAAACATGCAAAACACCGGCGTCATGACGGTCACCCCGGCCCGGAAGACCTTGCAGTTCGAAAAAGCAGCGCGAACGCCATTATCCGAACGTTCCATCTCGGATAACGAGACGAACGACGACGAGAATGATAAAGAAAATAAGATGCACAGAGCGTTCGGGGCGGCGTTTTTGCACATGGCGTTCCAAGGGAAAATGAAGAATAAAAGCGGAGGAATAAACGTGGACGAGGAGGATGTAAAACTGATGAAAGCATCGTCGAAGATGGAACGCATGGAACACGAGTTAGCGCAAGCGAGAGCGGAAATTGCACTCTTGAAAGAGAAGAAGAACAATCCTCCGAAACAAAGGAATAATAAATCTGTTGGTGAATTAAAATCACCTCTCTTGTTACCGTCACCACCGGTGTTACAAACGCCTTTACGTTTTCGGCGCGAGCGAGACTCGTTCCGGAAAGAGTTGAAAATGATCAGCCAAAACGCGGAACAAACGGAAGCGCAGATGTTAGAACAGAAAGATAAGGAACAAAAGTTATCCCAGGAGAACGAGGCGTGGTTGTTGAAAGCGTTGAATGAAAAGACGCGAGCGCTGAAGATTGCCGCCAAGGCGAACAACGCGAGCGAGAAAGAGTTGATGCAAGCGAAGGAGACGACGGATGTTTTGGAGCGAAGTTTACGAGAACAAACGGCAAAGGTTCTGATGTATAAGCAGAGGCTGGTGAAGAATGAACAGGCGAGGAAGAAGTTGGAGAGTAAAGTTGGGAGGTATCGGGACGCGTTGAAAGACGCGAGTTTGAGGAACGAGGCCCCGGAGGCGATGACGATGCCGCCCGTGGAGGAAGATTTTTCGGTGGATACCGCGATGAGTAACGAGAGTTATTGCGGCGAGAATAAGGTTGCAATCAATACTAATAATAACGTAGAAAGAACAACAAGAGAAGAAAATGAAGGAGAAGAAGAAGAAGAGGTGAACTTTCGCGTGTTCCCGGAACAGATGATGGTTGGCGTTCCGGCGACGCCCGCGATGTTTCAATTTCCGAGCAAGATGATGGATAAGAACAGTAGTCATAACGAGGACGAATACGAGACAAATACGAATTTACCAGATGTGACGACGACCATAATGACGCCTGGAGGCGAAGTGATTGATTTTTACGGTCGGCCAAAGCGAGACACGAAGAAAGACGTGTTTGTTATCTTGAGCGTTTGGGCGGCGACGATAGCCGCGTTGATTTCGATGGGAACGTCTTCGTCTCTATCTTCAGTCGTCGGTGAACGAGTCGTCGTCAAAGGCTTTGGCTTTTTCTGCTAGAATTGATTGATATTGTTCCTATTATTCTTAACTATTTAACTCTACTGCGTTCTAACTACTCGTTCTCTCTTCCAGTCGCGAACGTGATCATTTCTGAGTGTTTTTGTGAATGAAAGAGAGACGTCTTTACGTTATTTGAATCTTCGCGTGGCGTAGACGACCATCTCTACGATGTTGTTGAAAAGGAATATATATCAGTATATATTATAATGTGTATACGAACAAAAGAAAAACTCAAAAGACGAATAAAACGGAAGCAAAAAAGCAAAGACGATGTATACTTATAATATAAGCGACTTACCTTGGACGCTCATGGGCAACTCGGCGATATCCACTCTCGCCTCTCGATTGAAAATCTCTAAATCCGCCAGCGCCCACAACAAGTTCGGCTCTTCGCCGATGGCGTATAAACACCCCTCGTCGGTTTCGTCCGGGAAAATCGATTGGATTCTCTCCGTGACGAGTCGTATCCTGTCTCTCGCGGACAAGTCCGTCTCGTCCAATAAAAGTCTCGGACACTCCTCCAGCATCGACGGCACGCGTTCGCGTTTGAATCCAAGCTCGTACAAAGTCATCATATTCTGCACCGCTTTGGCGACATTCACGGAAGACACGATCGACGCGTCGTTCTGCAATAACTTCCCCACGTTTACATCCGGCAACGCTTTCTCCAATCTGTCCACTTGAACCATCAAATCGTCGCAGTCTTCGTACACCGATTTCGACAGCGCCAAATTCTTCGCCACCCGCGCGGCTTCAAAGTCTCGCATTTTGAATTTGATTTCTAAGAACGATTGCGTTCGAGCGATGTTCAAAGCGCGGTTCTCGTCGGTGATTTTGTTTTCGTCGTTCTTTGTTGCCTTAAACTTCTCTGTTTTCGTCGTTTTCGCAGTAGTAGTAGTAGTGGTATAAAAAGTTTCGCTGAATGTTTCCAACAACTCTCGTCTCGTCTCGTCTCGCGCTCGCTTCGTCGCTTCGGTCAAAATCTCTCTCGCTTCTTCGATCGCCAGTTCCAGTCTTTCCTCGAACGACGACGCGTTTAGAAGTTCGCTCGTTTCCTCTGTCTCTTCTTTAAAAAAAGCTTTTTCTTTGTCGTTCGTTTCAGCCCGCCTTCTTTTAACGGAATCATCATCAAAACCATCTTCCTCGTCATCGTTAAAGTCGTTCTCGTTTTGAAAACGACTTTGACGAAAACAACGACTTTGATTCTTTCGAAAACGCCGTTTTGGAAGAAGAGAAAGAGGCGCAGAAAGCGTCGAAAAGCAGAAGGAACGACAACTCGAGCAGCGAGGAGTGCTTTGAGACATATGTCTTTCGAGGGAAAAATTTTGTGCGGGGTAGTTGTGCGTCGACAGACAGTGGAGAAGTGAAAAATACGACGAGAGCGTTTTCACTCGTCGCGTCGTAAACACACCACGCGCACATCTTCTGTACGTCTTCTAGAGCTCTGAATAAATGCCTCTGAAAATTCGTACGACGCCGCGTGTGTGTGCACGCGCGGTGTGTTTCTATTCTTCGCGTCGTGCATTTTAAGCGCCGCAGAATCATTCCGACCGAGCGGATGCGACGGATATGCGCAGAGAGAGTACTCTAAAACCTAAACCCTAAACTTTGCGGTGATTCTTGACGCGAGACTTGGTTTTTTTACGGAAGAAAAAACCGAAGAAATTCTCCACAGTGAGTGGTACTACGAATAAGAGATGACGAACACCAACGAAGGCGGAGGAATAGGAGAGAGTGGTTTCGGTACCGGTGAGACTGCTCTTACTGCTACTAATGAGAGCAATAAACAACCGTACCCAACATCCGCGAAAGAGTACCAAATAACCGATGAAATCGGTCGAGGCGTTTCCGGGGTCGTCTGGAAAGCCACCATCCCTTCGAAACAAAACGAACAAGTCGCGATTAAAGTCCTCGATTTAGAGGACCAAGACCAAAACTATTTGGAGGAAATCAGACGAGAAGCGCAGACGATGAGCATGCTCTCGCACCCGAACTTGGTCAGGTATTATTGCTCGTTTATCGAGAAGTCGAGCCTGTGGGTGGTGATGCCGTATTTAGAGGGCGGGTCGGTGTTGAATCTGATGAAGTGGAAACACTTGACGCGAGAGGAGGATGAAGAGAGAGGAGAAGGGAACAACACCAGCACTAACGAATCGGTCGCGTCGACGAGTGAGTCGATTGGTTTAGACGAAACGACCGTGGCGACCATCTTGAAAGGAACGTTAAAGGCGTTGGATTATTTCCATCGCAACGGGAACATCCACCGAGACGTGAAAGCGGGGAACATATTAGTCGACGCGAACGGGGACGTGAAATTAGCCGATTTTGGCGTCTCTGCGAGTTCCTGGGGGAGTGGAGGGAGACCTCGTTCGCACCAAACGTTCGTCGGGACGCCGTGTTGGATGGCGCCGGAAGTGATGGAACAAGTTTCCGGGTACGACTTTCACGCCGACATATGGAGCTTGGGGATTACCGTGTTGGAATTGTGTCACGGGCACGCGCCGTTTGCAAAGTATCCACCGATGAAAGTTTTGTTGATGACGTTGCAAAACCCACCACCGACGTTGGAGTCGTCGGCGCAATCCGGCGCTGGCGGCGTCGGCGGCGGGCCGAAGAAAACGTTCTCGAGAGCGTTGAAAGAATTCGTCGGTTTGTGTTTGCAAAAAGATCCGAGCAAAAGACCGTCCGCGGAGAAGTTACTGGAACACAGGTTTTTGAAAGAAGCCAAAAAGTCGGATTACATCGTCAAGACGTTGTTAAAAGATATTCCGAGTTTAGGCGAACGAACGAAACAGTTGTTGGAAAGAGACGCGAAACGGAGAGAGGCGAAACGGAAAGGCGAAGATATCGGGAAAACCGCGGAACAAGAGGAAGCGGAGAGTCAAGCGGCGTATAAGCACGGCGTGAGCATGTGGAACTTCAACTTGGACGAACTGAAAGCGGAAGCTGCGGCGATCGATAACGAAGTCGGCGGCGGCGACCCTTCGGCGAAGAGTTCTTTACAAAAGAAAGGGTCGCGGTTCAAAATCATCGAAGAAGAAAACAGCGGCGCGGGTTCCGATTCCGGCGCGAGCACGCAAAGCGCCAAGATTGAACAGAAAGGACGGTTTACCATATCCGACGACACGCCGGCGCAACAACAAGAACAGCAACAACCTCAGCAGCCTCAACGAAAAGTCACCAAAAAAGGCCGATTCATCGTCGAGGAAGAACACAACGTCGCGGCTTCTTCTTCTCAAAGAAGCTCCGGCGGCATTGGCGCATCAGAAATCGAGCAAATGTGCGAAAAAATGGTCCTTTTCTCTCGACAGCAAGACGATGTCATTCGCTCGCTCCGGGAAGAGAACGAGAGTTTGCGGAGGAGAGTCGCCGAGTTGGGCGGATGATAGATTTTGTCCTACGCGTCGTCTGAATCGTCGCGCAAAAAAAAACGCACACATATGCGCGTGTGCGCGCGCATATATTACACACAACACACAGAGAGAGAGAGAGAGAGAGAGAAGGTGATCTGTGGGTACATCTCTTATATTATATATTAGTATTCGCGTACAACGCATGACGTTGTGGTACATTTTTCACCTAAAAATCGAGCTTGAAAGTCACCACAAAAACCACTCTCTCTTTTGCGCGCATCATCACGCGTCGTATCGCATCACACGACCACCAAAGCGATGACGACGACGACGATTTCGATGCTCGCAAAAGCTCACCCACTTTCGTTTTCTTCGAAAAAGCGTCGAAAGAGTGGTGGTATTCTTTGCGCTCCTTTTCATACACCACTTCTTCGTAGGGGAAAAGTCGCCGTCGCATCCTCGTCTGTGTCGTCGGTTTTCGATGCGTTCCAAACGCAATTTTCCGGCGATTTTGGCGCAGTCGTGCGGGAATACGTATTAGAGACATATGATGACTCTCGTGTTTTTTGGAAAGGAGTCGACGTGCCGTTGCGATACGTCCACGGCGTAGGGGTGGTCCCAATATCGAGCATGCCGTTTGCGGATAAAGTGTTCGAGGCGAACGCGCGAGTGACATGCGGGGTGGTCAAGGGATTGTTCGAGATTGAAACGAAACGATCGTTTCCAGAGGTTGGAGAAGAAGCGTCGATGGGGTCGTGCGGAGGGTCCGAGTGGAACGAGCGGACGCGATACGCGGAGGATCGCAAGTATTTTCTCTCGAGCGGCGGAGCGTTTGAGGCTTTGAGGACGGTGGACGAGACGGGGAGTTTTACGGCTGGGCCGAAGACGTTAGGGAGTGCGAGTAGTAATAATAGTAGTAGTAGTAGTAGTAGTTGTAGTGGTAGTAAGGGTAAGAGTAGCGGTAGTGACGATGAGTCAAAAGAAGAAGAAGAGGATTTTGGAATGACTTGGTTCCCGACGCACGAGAACGAAAGTTCTGTGAGATTCGGATTACAATGGGACGCGATGAAACGCGTCAGAGTCGAGTATCACGTGAAAAAGACCACAGGTACAATTGGGTGCGCTATTTGGAGCGAAAGGAAAGGCGAGTGCGCGCCGCGCGGCGACGGCGGAGAAGGAGGAGTATTAGGCGGGGAGAAGAAAAAATGGTCAAATTTTGCGAAAAAGTCCATCCTCCGCGAACGCGCGTTCGTGTTAGAGAAAGATGAGGACACCGCCGCCACCAAATTCACGAACGTTTCGCCGAACTCTCCCTCTCTCGCGGCCATATCGAGCGAGTCGCTCCTCCTCTTCGAAAACGGCAACCCGATTGCGCTTCCGTGCGGCGAAGACGTCGTCTACGTTTCCTCTTCTCTAAAACATCACGCGAAGAACACCGGTAAGACAGAAGAAGAAGCCGCGACGACGACGACGTGCTTCGCCGCCGCCGTCGAAATTGACGGAGGAGGAAAAACTTTACTTTGGACGCGCGCGTACGATAGTCGAGGCCTGTTGAAATTCGCTCACTTTGCCGAACTCGTCGGTTGAGTCGTATTCTTTACGCATTATCATCACGTATACTATTCAACGCTAAAACTACTCTCTCTCTCTCTCTCTCTCTGTACTACTAAAAGTTTCTAAAATGTTCTCTTCTCTCTCGCAGAAACCTCCTTGGTCTTAATCTCTCTCTCTCTCTCTCGAGATGCGCTTTCTACTACGTATCTCTCAACATCTCGTAACTCCACCCATCTTTCCCTCTCCCAACTTGCACCAACACCGTCGTCGCGTACAGCCCGGGTAAAAAGCTCAAAACCCCCACAACGAACGTCGCCGCTTTCGTCCCTCTCTCTGCGTCTTTTTCGTGTAAATCTATGACGTTTAACTCGAGGAGAGTAAACACGGCGAGCGATATCGTTCCGACGAGAAGTAAGCACGGACCGAGCAGTTTTTGCTTCAACGAAATGGAATCGACGCCTCTTTGAACGCCGGGGCCGGTTGTTAAAGAATGCATTTGACTGGAAAACGATCGAAACGAAGACGGATCGGTCTGCATCTTCGAGCGTCGTTTATCTTCTTCTGATTCTTTGGAGACGATTCGATGGCGCGAAGTACTTCGCATTTAAACGTGATGTTCGCTCGTGTGCCGAGAAAGTGAAGTTTTTGAATTCTTTTTTCCCACATGTAACTTCTTTTCTTCTCTCGGAAAAGGAGCTAAAAATACGCACTCACCACATAAAAACCACCTTTTGTTTAGCGCGCGCGAGAGAGAGTTTACGCGAGACACATCTCGCGCCTTTTCCCTACCACCACTCGAGAACGAAAGCGCGATGATGTCTCTGCCGAACATGCCCGGAATGACTTCGATGGGTGCGACGACGTGGAGTCAACAGGTAAAGTAGTATTTTGGAGTTTTTTTTCTTTCCTCCTCCTTAGGGGAAACTGTTCTTGTTTGTTTGACCGGAGGAAAATGTCACTAACGCACGATTTAATCTTTTCAAAACAGGACGGGAGGATGATGAAACCGCGTTCGCAAACGCTTCGATTCGTGAACGGGTACGCGATATTAACCGACGACGCGACGTCTTCGAAACAAAAGATGATTTCGCCGCACCAACAAAACGAAACAGAAGAAATTTTGGTTGAAAATAAGGAGAAGGCGACATGTTCTTTCGTTCCGGCGTACGTGGCGTTAGATCGCATCGTGCTTCGATTTTTCGCGAAATATACGGAGATTGTGCACGATAGCGCGACGGAGACGTCTCGCGAACGGAGAGTGGTTTTTAGAGTGTACGCGGAGGATCTCACGATTGACGCGACGGAGCCGAAACAGGAAAATTCTGGGTTGCAGCAAGGGTTGTATTTGAAGAGGACGAAGTGCGAGGAGGTTTTTAGCGAGCGGTTGAGAGAAGCTTTGGTGGTTAAAAGCAACGAAATAGGTGGTGGAGATACTGCCGCAGAGGTGAAAAGAGTAGTCTTGGAGATGTTGAAAGTTGGGAACACGATTACCGTGTGCGGGCGCGCGTTTTCGGTCTACGCGTGCGACGGATTTACTCGCCAGTTTTACGAAGAGGGCGAAGAAATGAGTATGCCGCCAAACGAAACGAACGAACACGAAAGTACTTCTTCGCGCGACTCCAAAGATGATTTTGAAAGCGGCGTCAATAACTCGCTCGCTTTTAAGCGCGCGAAAGGGCCACCGAACGCGAGGTTGGACGATATGGCTCGATTTACCGAGGCGAAGCTCGGGCGACCGAGCTCGGCGTTGGGTCCGGACACCAGAAAGAAATTTCTCGAACACGACGGGGAGGTTTTACGGTTTTACGCCACATGGAAAGGAGAGAAAGACGAGAGAGAAGACGCGACTGATGACGAGAAGCGAATGTTTTGCGTGCACTATTTTCTCGCGGACGATACGGTGGAAGTTATCGAGAAAGGCGGACGCGCGCTTTTGAGACGAGGAAAACTTCCGAAAATATCATCAACATCAGAAAGAGAGAAGAAAACAGAAAGAGAACAGACGATACCGACACCAACACCATCTGCGAAACCGTTAGACTTTTCCGTGTGCTCGATTGGTAGCAGCGAACGAATCCCTCACATCGTTGCAAACGAGATTGTCGTCGGTCAAACCGTCAACGTCTACGGTCGAGACATGTTCATTTACGGTTGCGACCGATCCACGGAGGCGTGGTATTTGAAAATCCACGGGGAGAACGCGATCGCAAACATCGACGTTTCGAAACCGGAAACACCCAAGAAGAAGAAAGAAGTGCCTCGACACGAGGGTTTAGCCATTGGAAGCGAAGAAGATACGTTGCAAAACTGTTTGGCGTTGAATCCAAAGCCGCCGAAGAAGGATTATCGCAAGGCGTTTGAGAAGGGCGGGTGCGTGTTGCGATTTGAAGCGAGGATTGTTCGCGGCAAAGAAGATGATGGAGACGAGAAGAATATCGATCCGCCGTGCTCATCTCTTTCATCATCGTCCATTATCGTCCCTAACGGCGGCGACGGAACCTCCGATGCCTCCGCGAACGATTTTAAGCGTAACTTTGTGCTCTCGTTTTTCCTCGAGGATGACACGGCCTCGGTATTTGAACCTCCCGAGAAGAACGGTGGAAACGGTGGGAAATTCCTCGAAAGAGGCAAAATTCGCGATAGCCAGACTGGTAAGGCGTACAGCACTGAAGATATGTTCGTAGGAAACGTTCTCAAGTTGCACAAGCGGTGCTTCAAGTTAGTCGCAGCGGACGCGTTTACGTTGAAAACGCTCGCCGAGGGACGCTACTAAAAATTTGATAAACGCTGACCAAAAGTGACGCAATGAACACCTGAACTGCTAAACACCAGATGATAACCAGTAGTAATGCCTAGTTAGTAGGACCTACCTGTGTGTATATTTGGGCTTCGAAATATAAATATTAAAAACGAATCGAAATCTTGTTTGGGTCGTTTATGGTAGTACCTATCCTCTGTGGTTTTTGTTCTACTTTTGGTACGAAATCTTTTACACGTCTAAAGGCGAGCCTCCACCAAACATCCTCGAGAAATCCGTCACGCACCCGGACCGTTCGTCGTGGTGACCTTGCCCACTCGAAATGCCATCGACAAACACGGAGTCTATTTTACCGGCAACGTAATGCATCCAACCGGAAGATACCGTCACGGCGGCTCGATGTCGTCCTTTTTTTTTCTTCAAACTCCCATCTTCTTCTCTCTTATTCTTCTCGCTCACCACGGACGAAACTAACATTTGCATCGCGATATCTTCGCAATTTTTCCTCGCGTCGATGTACTCTCTCACCCCGTCTGGTAAATGTTCCGAACTGTACAATTCTAAATACTTCGCGTGCGAAAACGCAGCTTTCGTCAACGCGATGGAGTACCTCTTCGCGCTCGTGAAAAACAACTCGACATCGTTCCACGCGTATCGCATTTTACACGTACCATCCACGCCTCCGTTCCTATTTTCTAACTTGTGCATGCGCCCAAAATACCCGACTAAACCTTCCCTATTCCTCTGCCATTCCCGAAACCCTTTTTGCAACTTTCCGCACGGAATCCGAACGTCGTCGTCCACGTGAAACACCGCCTCCGTTTTCAAATCGTCAATCTTTTCAAACCTATTTTGAATCGACGTCGACCCGACGTGTTTATCGTACCTCACAAACTCCGGTCGGTCCAAAAAATACGCCTTCTCGTCGTCGCCTTCACGCGCAGACGGCACCGAAACTTGCTCCGACCACACGACCCGAATCTCTTTCACCGTCGCCCGGCCGGAATCTTTGCACTTGGCGTAGTGTCGCAACGAGCGTCGCAACAAATCTCGCCTCTTAAACGTGTTCAACAAAATCGTAAATCCTTCTTCCTCTTCGTTGGCATTCATGCTCTCTGATGCTAATCTCGTTCGAATCTTTCGTTCGATACTTTCGCTCGCATCCAGCGCATCCTTCGCGCTCCAAGAAGGTACACTTTTCTTGCACACCTCGTTCAAATCTTCGCTCATACCGTTGTTGTTCAAAGCGGCGAGTTTTGTGGTCGAGAGGAGGACACACACACCCGCGAGCAGCAAAAACACCACCACCACGTGGTTTCGTCGAACGCTCGCTTTGTCTTGGAACAACAAGGGTAACACGTGCTGATGAAGTGCTTTCTTTGTGCGCGAGATTTTGTTCATTTTTTCCCAAGATTTCTTTCTTTTAGTATCATCAAAGATGATGCCGCTAAAGACCATTCGCTCCTCGAAGAAGAACTCTATACAGAGCGACGACGGCGGCGGTTTATTACGTGTTGTGTGTGTGTATATATCTTTCTTTCTTGGCGAATGATGATGTGTGCGTGGTCGTAATAAACACTGATTAGTAGTAAAATTGCGAGAGTGAAATTTGTGCAGTTTAAGTTGTTCTCTTGTCTACAACATCTGGCTATTCGTGTTCTCGTCTCCTCCGATAGTAGTATTATTATTAGTATTACTGTCGTTATTATCGTCGTCTGAATCGTCGTCTAACCCGGCGCGAAGGTACGATATGGCAGCTGCGGTGGCGAGCAACGCGAAACTTCCGGCGAGTTTGGCGTTGCCGGAGGAGGAGGAGGAGGACGATTCGGCGATTCGGATGTTAGCCGCTCCTCCTCCTCCTAATCCTCCTCCTTCCGATGTTGCTACGGCTACTTTACTCTTTTTCGAGGAGGGAGATGACGCGTTCAATCGTTGCTCGTAATACGCGTTCACGGTGCTCTCGTACTTTTCGTCAAACTTTGAGCTTTCGTACGCCGGTTGTTCCGCCATGCGTTCGGGATTCGGAATGTTTAAAACTTGACCGATTTTAATCGCCACAAAGTGAGGGTTTTCATCCGTCGGTGCTAAATTGTTCACGCGACAGACGTCAACGACGGAAACGTCGTACTTGCGAGCGATTTTCAGCAACGATTCGCCTTGACGCACGCGGTGCATTTTTTCCGGCGGATCGATTAAATCCGTCACCAGCGCTTTACCCGAGGCGGCGGCGAGAGAGGCGTTGCTGTGCACGTCTCGAATGAGCGTTTCGACCGTTTTCGAGGTACCTTCGAACGATTTTTTCGCGTTTTGCGCAATCACGTCGACATCGATGTTTTCGTTGAACTCTTTCAACGCGGAGCCGGTGAGGTTGGCAGATTCTTTCGAGAGCGTTTTGATCGTTGAAGGTAAGTCCTCGGTGACTAATTTTTTCGATTCTCGAGCAATGTTTTGTGTCGTGCCTTCAAAATTCTCGCGCAGTTGCATGTCCGAGAGCTTCTTCGCTACTGATTTTTGTACGCTATCGATGTTGCCTTTGACGTCTTCCATGCTCGCGGTGGCGGTGCCGAAGAAATCGGACGCGGCCGATTTTGAGCGCTCGAAAATGTTCGTCGGCGGCGGTTCTTCGCCAGTCGCGGTCTTCTTTTTGTTCTTTTTGTTCTCGCTATCTCTGTTGTTGTTGTTGTTGTTGTTGCTACTATTCGTGCTAGTGCTACTCTTGTTATTTTCCCGCCTCTTGTTCTTATGCTTTCCATCGTCTCGTTCCGCATCTTTCTTTACCGTCATTGCCATCACTCGACGTTTCGCGCTCGTAAACGCCTCCTCCGTCTCTTTCTTCCTCGCCTCGATCGCGGCGTTTACTTTGCTCACATTTTCGTTCAATTTCAAACTCACTTCCTTCGTCATCTTCTCCGCTTTCGCCTTAATCATCAAACTACTACTATTCCTCCCCTCTTTTCCATTATCCGCGTTCTTGTTCTTGTTCTTGTGTTGCTCCTCTTGTTTGCGCGCGTCCGCGGACGAAGAAGAAGAAGAAGTAAACGTCGCCATCCTTTCCTTCTTCATCTTCTCCACGACCTCCTTCCACCTCTCCTCCACTCTTTTCCTCTCCTTTTCTAGAGGGAAGACAAATCCATTAAACCTCTTCGCGGAATCTTCGTCCTTTTTATTCTTCTTCGGAACCTCCTCCTTCGCCGGCGACGAAACATACGATCCGCTCTTCATCTTCCCCTCCTTTTCTTCCGCAATCTTCGTAAAAAACTGTTGTCCTTTCGAAACATTACCGCTTGCCGACGAAACTGCCCGTTTGATGGGATCAATCGCTCTCTCGCGAAGCGCGTTCCATCGGTCCTTTTGCGCCCAATTCGCTTCTTCTTTAGACGATCGCTTCGACACGAAAGTCTTCTCCTTTTCCTCGCTTTTTCTCCCGATTGTTGGGACGAAAAAGAGCAAAGGTTTCATAACCGCGTTTTCAAAGTTCACTTTCGTTTCGCAAAGCGCATTTCTCGCGTTTGTGCTTTTCCTTTCCACGTCTTTCCGCGCGCGGAGTGCGGCTCTTTTGTACGCGAACACGAAACGATTTTTCCTCGTCGTCGTCGCGTTGGATGATGATGATTTCGAGGAGTTTCGTCTTCGATTAGATGTAGTATTCTCGTTATTATTACGAGCAAAAGGAGAGGATGAAGGAGCGTCGTGACTCGACGATTTCGACGAGGAGGAGGACATTGGATCTCTCTTCGTCTTCTCTCAATCAAAGCGCGTACGTAAGCAGTCTGAAGGCATTTTCGAAATGGATTACCTCTCGGAGAATGTTTAGGGTGTTATAGTGCTTTGCGATAGTAGTGTACCGGTAGTAGTAACGTGTAGTATTAAAGTAGTTTAACTCAGTGTGTCTTCAACTCCAACTGAGAGAGATCACCGTCGACGACGAGCGTTTTATTTTTCTCTGAATATAATAAAGAAGACGTCTCTTTTTTCTTAATCTCAAACCCGCACAATCTCGTGATTTCCTCCTTGGCGTTCGCTTTCGAACGCCACTCCCAGGATTTGTTTTTTACGGAGAGGTTCTTGAGGACAATTTTGGAACCTTTCTCTGCTTTCACTTCAAACGCGCCGTCTATTTGGACGTTTTCGAAACTCACGTCGCCTTCGACGATTAAAACGGATTTTGCGGTCAAAGAGAGGTTGTCGATTTTACTCTCGACGCGTTCGAACGAACATCCGAAAGACGGGGACAAGACGACTTTGCTTCCAATCGGAAACGACATGCCGTTGAACTTTTGTTTCGAATCGATTTCGGGTTCCGGAACGTTCGCGCCGGCTAACCGTAAGATTCTGCTCGCGCAGTTGTAAAACTCAAACTCGCCGCTCGTCGCCGTGTGCGTCGGTTGGCCGTCGTCGAATTTCTTCTTCCCGTCCTCCGGGGAGTTTTTCACCGGCGAGTACCCGACCCAGTTATCGAACACGGTGAACCCAACCGAGGCTTTGGTTCCAGTCAAAGATTTCGGGTAATCTTGCATCATGCACTCCAACCTGGTTGGAGATTTGAACGCCGTCTTGGAACTGTCTTTGTATTTCGGGTTGACGAATTCGTCGATAGCGCCGCCGGTTTTCGAGAGCTGCTTTTCGTACGGTTCCAACTTCACGATTAATTGGTTGATGTTCCCTGGGTACGGGGAGAAACCCGTGGCTGGGTCGTTGACGTCACCGGATCCATCGCTCGAGCTCGCTCTTAACAGCGGATCCAACTGATTATACTCGACGTTAATCGTCATCTTTCTACCGTCCGTATGCGTCAACTGCGCGATGCCGCCAACCGCCTCTTTCGCTTTTCGCGGCACGCACAAAGAGTTGAACTCGAAATCTCTCGATTTCGACACCCCGAGTGCACCAGGAATGACTCGAAAGACCAACGAGTTCGTGTCTTGGAAAAATGTCACCCACTTCACGCCCATTTGTTTCCACTTTTTCAACAAGCCCGATTGGTGTAACAACGAGTGCACGTCGCCGTGGCCGTGCGGTTTCGTTTGTAACACATACTTATCCTCGTCGTTTAACGCCAAGTGCGCGTCGTTATCCACTAAACACGGGACTTTTTCTTGTTTCATCAGCGTAATTTGCGTCTTCTTCGCGCCGAAATAGTCGTTCGATTCCAACAAGTCCACCGTCATCGCGTGCGTATCTTCCGACGTCATAATCGCCAACGGCACGTCAATCTTTTGCCCGGACGTTCTCACCACCTCGTCGGTTTCTTGAATCGCCAAAATAGACTTCACGTATAACCCCAAATACGTCTCCATCGTCGCTCGTTCCACCGGTAATCTCACTTTAATCCCTTTATACCCCAACCGTTCGCCTAACCCGCCCGCCACTAACACGAACGCGG
>Ga0255752_10004220_pt1 | contig 14547 bp, 7 predicted proteins | sample 011ome_25_FD_179952 | JGI IMG/M metagenome (GOLD analysis project Ga0255752, IMG submission 179952) | Coastal salt marsh microbial communities from the Groves Creek Marsh, Skidaway Island, Georgia - 011512CT metaG (version 2) | ecosystem: Environmental > Aquatic > Marine > Intertidal zone > Salt...
ACCTTCGTTTCCAGCTTGACCAAGTACATGCCGCGCAAGATGTCTTTACAAACGGTCTTATCGCATCAGTAGAAGAAAGCGATGAAGACGAAGTAGCTATAGCGAACTAATGTCATATGCCATTAACCAAACTGCAATTCAGACCGGGTGTTAACAGAGAGACCACCTCATATACTAATGAGGGCGGATGGTTTGACTGTGATAAGGTTCGTTTTCGGTTTGGTACGCCTGAAAAGATAGGCGGCTGGGAAAAGCAGTCGTCAAACAGCTTTTTAGGTACGTGTCGTGCGTTGCACCCGTTTGTAGCACTTTCTGGGGAGTCCTATTTAAGCGTAGGTACGCACCTGAAGTATTACATTAATGAGGGCGGCGCTTACAACGACATCACACCCCTTCGTGAAACAACGGCAGCGGGTGCGGTGACGTTTTCGGCTACTGACGGGTCTTCCACAATCACCGTGACAGATACAAATCACGGTGCATTAGAGAATGACTTTGTAACATTTAGCGGAGCCGTAACACTTGGGGGCACTATTACTGCGGATATTCTCAACCAAGAGTATCAGATTACCGCGATTGTAAATTCCAACACTTACGAGATTGAAGCCCGTGCGGTAGCTTCTTTGGCGGATATCACAATAGATGGTCAATACACACCAACTCTTGTAGTAGCTAACGCGTCGGATACCGGAAACGGCGGCGCGTCAGTGGTTGGTGCATATCAGGTAAATACTGGTTTGGACACAACCGTAGCGGGTACTGGTTGGGGCGCTGGCACTTGGGGACGTGGTACGTGGGGTTCGGCCGCTAGTTTGACTGCTATTGGCAGCATCCTACGGATTTGGGGTCACGACAATTTTGGCGAAGATTTGGTGTTTAATATCCGCGATGGTGGAATTTACTATTGGGATAAAAGCACGAGTTCCGCACCTTTTGCTCGTGCAGTAGCGCTTTCCGATTTAGCTGGTGCGGACCCTACAACACCGACGATTGCGAAGCAGGTGCTTGTTTCAGACAGAGACAGGCACATTATTGTTTTTGGGTGCGACCCAGAAAATGATATCGGCGTTCAAGACCCGCTATTAATTCGGTTTTCGGATCAAGGCAATCCGACTGTTTGGCAGTCTCTAGCGACAAACACCGCGGGGGATTTGCGGATTGGTTCAGGGTCTCAGATTATAACGGCGGTAGAAACTCGTCAGCAGATGCTGGTGTTTACGGATGTTTCGCTTCATGCGATGCAGTTCTTGGGGCCTCCGTTTACTTTTGGTATTAACGAAATATCTACCAATATCACGATTGCCGGTCCTTTAGCGTCTATTGCTGTAGAAGATACGGTGTTTTGGATGGGCCGGGAAGAGTTTTACGTCTTTAACGGACAGGTTCAAAAACTGCCCTGCTCTGTGCGTTCTTACGTTTTTAATGACTTTAACGAAACGCAGGCTGAAAAAGTAACCGCGGGGGTCAACAGCAGCTTTTCTGAGGTCTGGTGGTTATATCCATCAGCGGGGTCGGACAACATTGACCGCTATGTTGTGTACAATTACCAAGAACAAGTTTGGTACTACGGCACTTTGGCGCGGTCGGTTTGGCTGGATCGCGGCATTAACCAGTTCCCCCTAGCGGCAGGTCTGGACGGTTACTTGTACTTGCACGAAAAGGGCTTGGACGACGGCAGCACAACTCCGGCAGTGGCAATATCTGCCTATATTGAGAGCAGTCAGATGGATATTGGCGACGGAGAAAACTTCGTCTTTATGCGCCGGTTGATACCAGATTTGACGTTTGATTCGTCTACGGCGGCATCTCCGCAGGCAGATTTTACCTTACAGACCAGAAACTATCCGGGTGGTCCGTACTTACAGACTAGCACGGACGCTGTTACGCGAACGGCTACAGTGCCTGTAGAACAGTTTACCAATCAGGTAAATCTAAGGCTTCGGGGTCGGTCCTTTGCTTTAAAAATTGCGTCTAGTAATACGGGTGTAGCGTGGCGGTTAGGGTCGCCCCGAGTAGATATACGTCCAGATGGTAGGCGCTAATGTCTAGGGGTCTGGTACAACCGCAATTTCCACTTGCGCCTCAAGCATATACTCAGAGGTATATGTCGGAGGTTGTGCGGTCATTTTCGGTGTTTTTGCAGCAGGTAAACAATCCGGGGCCTTGGCAGGCTTCTTCGTTAGCTCTACCGAATTTGCAGCAGGATAACGTCGGTCTTCGCATAGGAGATGTATTTCAACATGGGGACGAGTTGCGGATAACGGTGGCAAATAAGCCTTATCCGCGGGGTTCCGCAGCAACAGGGGCCGTGGGTGTCGTCACGGTATCAACACCATGAGTGAAACAATTATTATAATGGCGGACGGATCTAAGTGGCGTCCTTCTACAAGCAGGGACGTAGTAAGCTGTGTTTCTTGCGACAACGAGGTGGATACCCCAGAGGAAATTTTGTCCTATCCAACCGGTAACTGCCCAAATTGCGGTAACCCGTGGACTGGAAGTGAAAAAAGAAGTACAATGATTACGGTAACGATGCCGGAAGCGTTATCAGGTGGAGTGAGCTAATGGCAAATGCGGCTATGAAAGAAGAAATGGTGATCCCTGATGGGGGCATTGCGGATTTCTATTTAGAAGACAATGAAATTGAAGCGCTAGAGCGTGAAGAAGCTAGACAGGCTTTTGGTAATGCGGGCATTGCCGAGTTTAGTGAAGTAGCTTCGCGTATGGCTTCGTATGGCCGTGGTGGCGACGACACAATCGCACACGTGGCTACGGGCGAAATTATCATACCTTTACCGTTGATTGAAAACAATCCACGGATGAAGGCCTCTATCTTTAACCATTTGCGTGAGCTTGGCGTTGAAGATCCAGAACAATATGTAGTGGGCTCTTCTGCTAACTCTATCAACCCTGAGACCGGCCTTGCCGAATTTGGTTGGTTTAAGAAATTAGTTAAAAAAGTCAAAAAAACCGTTAAGAAGGTCGTTAAAACTGTTAAAAAAGTTGTTAAAAAAGTAGCGCCTATTGTTCTTCCTATTATCGGGTCTATGTTCTTGGGTCCTATCTACGGTGCCGCGCTTGGTTCGGGTATCGCTACCTTGATAAATGGAGGAGATTTAAAAGACGCCTTTAAGTCCGCTTTGATTTCTGGTGGCACCGGTGCGCTGTTCTCTGGTGTATCTGGCGCTATTTCGGGCGATGGATTTATGTCAGGTATTTCTAACGCGGCTAACCCAGCTAACTTGACTGAGGGCTTCTCAAACATCGGTAAAGCGTTTACTGGCGACTTCTCCGGTGCCTCTTTTGCTAACATGAAGGGCGGCCCTGCTTCAGAAGGCGGCACTTCATACAAGGCACTGACAGAAGGCGCTCAGCTTTCTGGGCCAGAGGCTCCGACTTATGACGTGGCGGGTAAGACGCCGGTGTCTACACCAACTAGCACTGACCAAATCGCAGACACGATGATTACCCGTGATCCGGTTACAGGAGCGCTTAAAGAAGTCCCTGTTAACACGCAGCAGGCGATGACTCAAGCCTACACACCCCCTAGAACGGTTGGTGAGTCGTTCACTGATATGTTTACGGACATCGGACCGGGCGATAAAAGCTTCCTAGATGCAAGTAAGGATCTGTTCATGCCCGCAGGCCCGACGCCCGCGCAGGTACAGCTTGCACAAAACGAGGCGTTTAAGACGACGCTAGCACAAACGGGTAGTGAAAAGGCTGCACTAGAGGCGATGAAAAATGTAACCGCCTCCAGCATTGGTCCCGGTCTTCTCCGCACATACGGCCCAGCCGCAGCGGCAGGCACTGCGCTTGCAGCAGGTGCAGGCTTCTTCGACGCTCCAAAAGAAGATCCAGTAGACACTCCGCCGACAGGGGAAGAACTTATTGCGGCTGATCCGGAAAAATACCGGATTGCTGACCTTGAGGTTCGCCGTTCAGAGGGTCCAACAGAGGTTGCGTCCCCCTACACGATTGTCCCCGGTCAGGGCACATTTGTTAACCCCTTCTATCGGCCACAACAATACGCGGCAGAAGGCGGCGAGATCTTCCCGCGTCGTGTTGGCGGTATTATGCCAAATGAAGGCATTCCGGGTCAGGATAGCGTCCGCGCTATGCTTATGCCGGGTGAGTTTGTTATGACGACAGATGCCGTTAAAGGACTAGGTGGCGGCAATATGCGGCAGGGCATCAATAACATGTATGACATGATGCGCGGTCTTGAGTCTCGTGGAAAGGCGATGGTGTAATGGCAACAGAAACCCAAATTGTCCGCGAAGCCCCCGAAATTGAAGCCTATAAACTTGGGCTTCTAAAGGATGCTAAAGATCTTGCCGACAAAGGTATTACGCTCCCTACCCAGCAAGTAGCTGGGTTTACGGATCTTCAAGACTTAGCCTTCAAAGCCGCTCAACAAGAAAGCGGAATTGGCGGCTATCAGCCCTATTTAACGCAAGCAGGCTATACAATGGGCGACGCCGAACGGCAGTTGCAGAGCGTTTATGGCGCGGCGTCTCCTTATATAACTGGAGCGATGCAAACCGCAGACCCTTATCGGCAAGCCTCAGAAGCAGCGCTTTTGTCTGCAATGCAGGGCGTCCCAACTCAGGTTGGTGCAGCGCAGCGCGGGATAGAAGGCGCACTTGATTATGGTCAGGGCGTAACTGGCGGCGCGTTAAGCGCGATGGACGCAGCGTCTCTCGCGGCCCGCGGCCAAGCGCAAACTGGTATTGGCAGCATTATGGGTGCTGCCGGGTTAATTCCGGGTCAACTCAGCACGGCACAAACCGGAGCTCAGCAAGCTATTCAGGGCGCTCGCGGAATTACGGCTGGAGCCGCACAAGACTTAGCTAGAGCAGGCCAGTTTGGGCAGGCTGCGGCACAACAGGGTATTGCGGGACTAGCGGGAGGTGCCGCGCAGTTTGACCCGTCCACTATTTCACAGTATATGAGCCCCTATGAGGACATAGCAGTTCAGCAGGCTATGCAGGATATTGCACGTCAAGCGCAAATCGCTCAACAGGGGCAAGCCGCGCAGGCGGTTGGGGCAGGCGCTTTTGGTGGTTCTCGCGCGGGTGTTCAGGCCGCAGAAACAGCCCGTGCTCAGTTGGAGCAGCAGGGCCGTACAGCCGCACAAATGCGGGCACAAGGTTACCAGAGTGCAGCGCAGCAGGCGCAACAAGCCTTTGAACAGGCTCGTGGTCGCCAGCTTCAATCAGCACAACTTCGGGGCCAGCTTGGACAAGCCGGTGCTGGAACAGCCCTTCAGGCGGCGCAACAAGCCGGTCAGTTGGGTCTATCCGCAGAACAGCTTGCCGCACAAACAGGCCTACAGTCTGGTCAGTTGGGTATGTCTGCCGCACAACAGCAGGCGGCTATGGCCGAGCAGGCAGCACGTCTGGGTATTTCTACAGAACAACTTGCCGCACAGATTGCCCAGCAGGGCGGTCAATTGGGTCAGGCGCAAGCACAGCTTGGTCTATCTGGCGCACAAGCGGGCGGTCAATTGGGTCTTCAAGGCCAGCAGGCGCAAGCCGCTATGGCGGGCCAAATGGGAGACCTCGGTCTTCAGTACGGTCAGTTTGGTCTACAGGGCGGCCAAGCCCTCGGCCAGCTTGGGTTGCAGTCTGGTCAGGCATTGGGTACACTGGGGCTTCAGCAAGCTAGCCTTGGTGAATTGGCGCAACAGACCGGGCTTCGGAACCTTCAGACTCAGTACGAGCTTGGAAAACAGCAGCAGGCTCAGCAGCAGGCTACTCTGGAAGCCAAACGTCAAAGCGATCTGGCTCAACTATACGAGCCGTATCAGCGTCTGTCATATTTGTCAGACATTTATAAGGGTGCTCCGTCCACGCAGCAAACGATTGCTACTTCAACTTCTCCCGGAGTTTCACCCGCGCAACAGTTTATGGGTTTAGGTATAGCAGGTCTGTCCGCAGCGGCAGGAGCACAGAAAGCAGGGTTATTCGGATGATGAGCAGAGACATAATGCAAAGACAGATGTTTGCTAAAGGTGGTGCAGCTTTCCCTGACATGAGTGGTGACGGGCGAGTTACACAAAAAGACATCCTGATGGGTCGTGGCGTTATCCCGATGCAAGAAGGTGGCGTAGCTCCGATGGTGCCCCCGGGAGGGGCTATGATGGGCGTGTCTAGTGTTCCAGACGAGCAGGCTATGATGATGGGTGAGCAGGCAATGGACCCCGCTATGCTGGAAGGCGCGTTGTCTCAAGTAGCAGCTAACATTGAAAACATAGATACTGCTGAAGATTATGAAAGCGTTATGAACGCAATTCGTGGAGATAATGTTTCACTTGAAGGACGTTACAACGAGCTTGCTGGGGTAGTTGGGGAAGAGGATGCCGGTCAAACCCCTGAATCCGTTTTGGCCCTCGTTCAGCCCATTATGATGATGGCAGCAGTTGACCAAGGAATTGGTGGCTTGGCCGCTGAAGAAATGACCGCGCCTGTTGAAGGTGCGATGGCAGAAGGCATTATGTCTACTGTAGCTCCTCCACCACAGCCCGAAATGATGGCGGCACCGCCCGCGGCCCCCGGCCCTATGATGATGGGAGGGCCCCCGCCCGTAAATTTTAATCAAGGCGGGCTGGTCCGCCGCGGAGACAACCAGCCAGTCATAATGATGCAGACCGGTGGCGATCCTATTGCAGCGGCGGGGCGTCTTGGTGAACTGTATGAACAGAAGATGCCTTTGTATCAATCTATTGTGGGTGATCAGAGCGCGGCGCTTGAAGAGCAAAAAAAGCTGACTCAAGCGCAAATGCTGTTTGACGTTGCGGGGGCAGCCCTTGCTTATGCAAACCCTACTCAGGCGGAAATTCAAGCGGGCCGTAAACTGAGCCCAGCAGAGCGTCTGGCTGCGGCCGTGACGGAAACTAAGCTGCTGCCTACTATTAGCGCTCGTGCAGGCGAACAGCTTAAAGCTAAGCAGGCCGCAGAAGGTAGAGACACTCAGATGAAGCTGTCCGCATTAACTGCGGCAGAAGCTGGATTAACTGCGGAAGCAAAAGCTAAATCAGAGTCCGCACTCGCAGCGCAAAAAGCAAAGGCCGAGGCGGAACAAAAGGCTTTAGATAGGCAAGCGGAGACTTCCAACATATTGTTGAAGGGCTCTGTGGACATGGAGATGGCTGAAACTAAAGAAAACTGGAGAGCCGCGGCGGCGGATACTCAAAGGTTGGCCGAAAAAGAAGCCGCCACACTGTTGGCCTCTAGAAATTTAGCCGCACAAGAAGCCGGAAAAAAGCTTCAAAACCAGCTAGATATTTCCAAGATGCTTTTGGATAGCGAGCTCACCTTAGATCGGTTAGGCGTTGAAGATGCGTACAAGCTTAATCAGCAGAAGATTGGGCATGACTACGCTATGACGCTACAAGAGGCTAACTTAAAAGTCACCCGAGCAAGAGACGCTAACAACGTAGCGTTAAAAATAGCTGATCAAGAAATAGAAGAAGCCAAGATGCTTCAAACGGCTGATCGGGATGCCGCTATAGCTAGGGCCGAGCAGAAAAAGTTGGCGTTGGAACAAGAAAAATTTGAGCTAGACAAAGCAGCTAAAGGCCTTGAGACGTTTGGTAATACCGGCAAGAACAAGGCTGAATCTATTCTTGCTAACCCGGATATTCTTGAAGGCTACGCTAACAATACGCTCGACAAAACAAAAACCCTTGAGGTTAACAATGCTATTGACATGCTTTCTAGCAGAGAGACTGTTACCACTTCTGACGGGCAAACAATTAAAACAGGTGGCAATATACCCGAGGCGGCAAGGCAAGCAGTGATTAAACGATCGCAAATAGGCGGCGAAAACCTATTATTGCCTAGAGAAGTGAAAAGGATCACGGCCCAGCCAACTCAATTTGGTGAAGCTGTCTCTAAAATCATGTCTTCCGTACCAGATGCAAGTATTGCGTTTGGTTCAGACGCTGTCGCAAGAAACCTTGTAAACGTAGCCGTAGAAGCCGCTACTTTTGGCCTAGCAAAAGCACCTTACGAGCAGACAGAAAAAGCTATTTCTGCGGTTAAACAATTAAACCTAGATACGCTAACTCATTTCCAAGACATAAAACAGTTACGGGATAGTGTAACTTTAATGAAAAAGTTAGAGGAGCAAACTGCTAACCCGAAAGAGTTTCTAACTGGTGACACTAGAGCTAAAAACAAAACAAAAACTATGCTGAACACCATAGACGAGTTGCTTTCTGTATTAGACCTAAAAGTTAAAAATGAAAGTGACGTGGAAAAGCTTAACGAAGCTAATTTGGCTAAACAAAAAGCGCTTCAGTTAAGGGCCGGTTTTGTGGCTATAGATAACGCGTATGCGAGGCTTGGGTCTGGCGGAAAAACTGTAACAAGCTCAGATGAAGCCGAACAAGACGCTATTTTATTTGGGGACAATAAGTAATGGCTGATTTAACGGTAGAAGATGATCTTGCTCTAGGGCCGCCTTACGCACTGGCAGAAAACAGGGGCGACTCTGATGAACCCGAGGCTTTGCCCGCTCCCGCAAAAGGCCCGCTTTTTGGAAAGCCTATTACCTTGTCAAAAGATCAAATTGATCTTTTTTATGAGCGCTTTGGGGATAGCGAACTGCGCGATGCGGAAGACAATGTTTACGCAGAGGGCCCTGACGCCGCTTTGGCTAGCTCGTTAGTGCGGCAATTTGCTCGGGAAAACCCCGCCATGTTTCCCGGGGGCTATGAAAACCTTGTAAAGACGCAGCAGTCTGGTGAATTTAAATCCCACCCTCTATGGGCCGCGGTTCACGGCCCTTTTGAAAACTTAAAAGATAAGCCTATTTCGGACGTGGACATTATTAACTTATTTGCCCGAAATGAAGAAGGCCAGAGATTTGAAGAAGGCACTTTTTTCGGCGGCATGAAGCGAGAAATAGGCCCTTCTGTTTTTTCTATGTCTGGTGCGGTAGCCGCGGGTAAAACCGCGTCTAGACTTACCGCGCCAATTCCTGCGACCACCCCTGTTACAGCAGCGATAAAATTTGGTGTTCCGCTTGTTGCTGCGGTGGGTGGCGGCCTTACTGGGTATGAAGTAGGGGAAGAGGTTACCGATTTCGTATTAGGGGAGGAGCAAGCAATTAGCCCCGGAACCCGTGTCCAATATGAGATGGGAAAAACTGCGGCCAGCGGTTTGGGCTGGTTACCCACACCTTATCTTATTAGTTCTAAAGTTAATTTGGGTGGGGCGGAGTATCTAACTAATCTAGCGGAGCAACGTGCTAAACTTTTAGGATCGAAACCAGAAGACATTTCTCTTGTAAAACCTAAATCCAGCTACGGGTTTAGACTGCAAGACACTACGTTTGTACCGTATCTTAAAGGAACAAAATATGTTCAAGATCAAGGCCCACGCGCAGCCCGCATGGTCCGTTTTGCGGAAAACATGCTGTCCGCCACCGGGAAATCCGCAAAAATAGCTCCTATTCCGCTAGCTGCGGGGGAGATTTCAGCAACCGTGGGGGCCACTGTGGGCACCGGTGTGGCGGAATCGCAATACCCGGGGGAAGCTTTACCTAGAATAGGCTTTGAACTTTTGTTTGGTACGCCCTTCGGTTTGGCTGGCGCAGGCACAGAAAAAGCCGTGGCCGCATATGGCGCTGCAAAAGAAGGCTTTAAAAATTACGGCGGTATAAAAGGTATACTTAAAGCTTTTTCTGTTTCAAGACAGAATAAAGGTGCCCAGCGCATCGTAGAAATTTTAGAGGGTCAGGGGTATAAGTCCGAAGATATTGAAACAATAGCTCAAAAACTGGCGGCAGATGATATTGACGACATGCTAGTAGATTCTGCGGGCAAAAAAATATCTTTAACTGCGGGAACCAAATCTGGCGACCCTGTAATGATGGCTATTGAAGCGTCTATCGCCCAAAGCAGCCCTACTTTAGGGCGAGCGAGAGATACCGCTGCTGAAGAAACAGCCAACATGATTAAAAATCAAATTAATGCTTTGGTTTTAGCAGCAAAGGGTGGAGATCAAGCCCTTAATCAAGCGGCGTTGCAAGAACTTGCGCGCGTAACTCAATCTGTGTTTGAGCGCGGCATGGTTGAAAGGCTTGGAAGAGCCACAGATGACACACTTGCGGCTGCTCAACGCGTCAAAGGCAAAGACATAGATAATGCTGCGTTAGGGCGGCAGCTTTTTAATGTTGTTGACACACAAATGGAACTTGCCCGTAGACAGGAAAAAGCGCTTTGGGCTGCTGTTCCAGATATTGAAATAACAACTTTTAGAAACGCTGACGGGGAAGAAGTGGATGTTCCTAACTTTATTTCAGCTTGGGATAACGCTGTTCCGCGCACAAAAGAAGCTAGAGACGAAGTAGATAATCTTTTGTCTCCTCTTGCTAAATTTGTCGATCGCAAACGGAAAGAGTTAAACTTAGACCGCGACCCCATGCCGGAACTGGATATGGGCTTTCAACGCCGGTTGTCCGAACTAAAAGAAAGAACGCAAGGGCTTTCTGCCGAGGCGGCGGCAAGAGAAATAAAAGCGGAGCAAGACACTTTAATACGAGTTGACGCGGGAAGCCCGCAAGGCGATTATTTCCAGTATTTACAACGAATGATGGACGATCCTGCGGGAGAGGTAACGCCTCTTACTTTAGTAGAAGTTCAAGACATGAGACAAAAAGCCTTATCTCTCGGTCGTCGTCTTAGAAGCAGTGGAGATGATAACGAAGCGCGTATTGCTTACGCTTTTGCGGAAGGGTTGTTAGATGACTTAGACGCGTTGGAAGCTGTTGCGGATGCTTCTTATCAGACGGCTAGGTCTTATTCTAGAGCCTTAAATGATACCTTTACCCGAACTTTCGCTGGCGATATCTTAGGAACGGCAAAAACAGGGGAAGCTAGAATTGCGCCTGAACTATTAGCTAACCGGGTTCTTGCAGGCGGCGTGGACCCAACGCTTCTCCGAGTAAATCAATTAAAAAATATCGCCACTTTCATGCGTACCGAAGGAGTTCCCGGGGCAACCCCCGAAGAAACTCTAAACACCGTCTCTGGAAGCATAGAAGACATGCTTCGTAATGCTCGCGCCGAAGCTTATCGGGAGGTACGAGACCCAGAAACAGGTGCCATAACTCCGCGCATAGATGAAACCGCTCTGCGGGGGTGGTTAGAAAAAAACAAAGAGCTTCTAGGGGAAGACGGCTTTGCGGCGTTACGCAGAGATTTAGAAGATTCTGAAAAAGCTGAAGTTATTTTAAGGCAGACCCAGCTAAAAAACAAAAAAAGAACCAAACGCCTTAACTCTATGAAGGTGTTTCAGGATATTTTACCGCAAACAACGGACAGCCCCATTCATGCAGTAGGGGACGCAATTAACGGTAGAGCTCCGGTAAGGGATTTAAACCGGTTAGTAAAACTGGCTAGTAATAAAAATTTTTCAGAAAGCCAAAGAGAAGCCGCCAAAGAAGGTATAAAGGCCTCAATATTAGAGTATGCCTCGGTTAAATCCGGCCTAAGTAGCGGCACCGGGGATGCTCGTACTATGTACAAGGTGCTGTTTACGGGAATGAAGGGTTCCCCGTCCAACATGTCACCGGTGGCATACATGAAAAGCAAGGGCTTGATGACCGACAGTGAAGCTCAAACAATGGAAACTTTTTTGACGGAATTAGCTAGGGTAGAAACTGCCGCAGTTAAGGGGAACCTTGTAGATATTGCAAAAGAAATGGGGCCGATGGTCGATTTCTATGTGTCCATTGCAGGTTCTGCGGCGGGAACTAGAGCATATAACATGATGACTGGCGGCCAATCTGGCCCGGGCGTCATTACTGCGGCTTCTCGCGGTCAAGAGTTCCTGCGCCAAATATTTTCAAAAGTGCCAGAGTCTTTAAAAATGGATGTTATGGGCGAGCTTATGACTAACCCAAAACTTTTAGCGGACTTGCTTAGAAAAACTCCAACGCAGCGGGAGAAAATAGGCCTTTTATCTAGTATAAAAGAACAGTTTCAAGAATTAGGCTTTATTCGCCCTGTTCGCAGAGAGCTAGGCTCCGCGTTCCGGGAAGCTGATGACGAGATAGACCAGCAAATTATTGAGTCAGAGTTGGAAAAACAAAGCTCTGCCGCACCAACCGCTTTGCCTGCACCGCAACCAGTTCCGACGCCTGCGGCACAACCCACAACCGCTATGGCGTCGGCTGCTCCTGTTCAACCACAACCCCCCGCGCCTCCTCCCGTGGCTAGCGGGCCTGTGGACAGGAGCCGTTATGCCGCCCTGTTCCCCGGTGACATTGCATCTAGCATGATCCGTCAGCAGGGTATCGGGAGCCTCATGGGATGATCGACGACGTAATAGCCCTAATGCTTAAATCCGATCTGCACAGAGACTGGTACGTCCACGATCTGGAGCGCTTGGTCACGCCCGCTATAGAGGCCAAGAAAATGAGCGTAGTGTACGAGGATAAACTTACAAGCAAAACGGCCATGTTCCCGCGGCCCACGGGCCTATACAGCCACGCTTTTTTGCCTCGTGACATACAAAAAAGATATGAATCCGGCTCTAAAAAGTTACCACCAGAAATATGGAAATATGGACCAAATGATGGTACTCTGTTTGTTATAGACTTCATAGCGCCGTATCAGAACGCTCTTAAAATTAGTAAATTTGCACAAAAGGAACTGACGGGTCGCTATTTAGAAGTTTATCCATACGACGGAGCTAAGTTTTTGCTTCAGAAAAAAGGCAGGCGAAAAGGCTTTGCTACTTTTGCCCAAGAGGGCCTTCAAATGCGGAGATTTAGCTGTGTTTAAAAAAAGATGGTCGGATGGGTTACAAGATGATTTTGATCATCTAAACGAATTTGAATTTAAGCTCGGATGCTTTGGCGGTGACGGCGGCGGCAGTAGTGGCGGCGGTTTCGGTGGTAACCTCGGCAGCAGCGGTTACGGTGATGGGGACAGTGACACCGGAGGACTGGGGTCTGCGGACGAGGATACCGGCTTTGGCGAAGGCGGCGGAGGCGGTAATGACGCCGTTAGTGATGCTTTAGCAGATGCGCTTAGCAACAATATTGGCGATTATAGCGTTGATGATACCAATGTAGACATGGCCGATACCGGACAGTATGGCGCTGAGCCCTCTATTAGTTCTTTCGCTGATTTACAAAGTCAAGTAAGCAATCTTGCAAACCAAAGCCTTGCTAGTAAAAACAGCACCGCGGTAGCTGATTTCCAAAACCAAGTGGCTTCGGGGATGTTTGCCTCGCCCCCTTCTGCGCCCCCTTCTTACGGTACACCAGCAAGTTACGGCCCGAATGTCGGAGCACCTACCGGTTATAGCGTAGGTGTACCGGCAATGGACTTGGATATAGGTATTAACTCGCCGATTAGTGACAACCTTTCCGGATACACCCCTACGGGAACGCCGACAAGCGTTTCAGACGCTCTGGCGCAAGCCCTTGGTATTAACAACAACATTGCAGGATTTAATATTGCTCCGGGCATGATTGGAAATGCGCCGGGTTTAATTGGGACAACTAAATTTAGAGAGGGCGGTGCGGTAGAGTATCCGGGGTACGGTCAAAGCATGTCTGGCGGTGGCGGAATCATGTCGGTGCTGGAGCCTTTTGGTAATTATCTGACTGAGCAAATTGACACGCAGCGCGTGGATCCGTTTTTGGAGACTGTGTCTAATGCCGCGTATCAGGAGTTTGGAATCAAGCCCGACCAAGGTGGTGGATTTTTCTCTGGCGGCTTTTATAAAGATGGTGGCAGTTTGCCGGATAGGGATATCTTTGGTGGCGGGGGTATGCCCCATGCTGATGAAGGGTTTGACTTTAGTAACCCGTTTCCTAATATGCCTCAACCAATATATGAGCGCCCTACACCAAATTTCCCAGAAGGTTTGTTCGGCGGCGGCCCGCTGCCTAACCCCGATGGGCGGCCTCAAGACGACCCCGTGTTTGGGTTTGGCGGCCTTACGCCCGCGGTTCAAAACCCGGGAGCGGACAACACTAATGCCTTCCAAGTTGCTAGCCTATCTAATTTTGGCCCAGATGTTGGTAAAGGCTTTGACGACTTGCCACAAATTAGCCAGCCCGGATACGGCGGTCAGCCCATGCAGTTGCCCTACGACCCAACACCTATGAACCCACTTATTATGGATAGCTTTGTAGCCGCGGGCGGCACCCTTCCTGATTTTTCAGGGAGCGCTCAAAGCTATTTTAATCCCGGTGATGGTGGTCAATCCGCTTACGGGCCGATAGCTTTATCGCCAGATCGGTTAGTTCAAATCGCTCAAGGCCGTTTAGCACAACGTGATGTGAAACCGCCAGAAGTTCAAGCTTATTTAAGCCACATCGTTCAAACCGGCGGCAACCCGACGATGATGGCACCTCCGGCACAAACGAATACGACCAACCTTGCCGGTAATTTGTTATCGGCGGGTCCAATGAATATGGCAGATGCTGGTAATTTAGCTGCCTTTAATTTAGGAACAAATCCGCCGCCGCAGCCACTAACCCCCGCGTCAGTTGTAGGTGGTTTCGTAGATGAGTATG
>Ga0255752_10004228_pt1 | contig 14525 bp, 22 predicted proteins | sample 011ome_25_FD_179952 | JGI IMG/M metagenome (GOLD analysis project Ga0255752, IMG submission 179952) | Coastal salt marsh microbial communities from the Groves Creek Marsh, Skidaway Island, Georgia - 011512CT metaG (version 2) | ecosystem: Environmental > Aquatic > Marine > Intertidal zone >...
CAAAACCATATCTGAATTAGCCTCGCTAGCAGTCAATGGCGAGCTGCCAAAAATAATGAGAGATTTTTGGTACAATAAAATGTGGAGGCACTCCGATGTTGCTTGGGCGATTGGAGAAACTATTTTAATGGCTTTTTTGGGCACATTTGGAGCCGCCTTGGTAGCCTTCCCTCTTGCTTTCTTGGCAGCAAAAAATATTACACCTCTACAGCCCATCAGGTTTTTTTTCCGGCGGATATTTGATTTCACCAGAGGCCTAGATCATTTGTTATGGACAATAATCTTGGCACGTGCTTTCGGACCCGGACCACTAACTGGGGCCCTAGCCATGGTTGTTACTGACACCGGTACGTTTGGAAAGCTATTTTCAGAGGCACTAGAAAATGTCGACAGCAAACAGATAGACGGAGTAAAGTCAACGGGAGCGCGAAATATACAGCGCTATCGTTTTGGAATTATCCCGCAACTTACCCCGGTTTTACTCAGTCAAATTTTATATTACTTTGAATCAAATATTCGTGGAGCAACCGTCATCGGTGCGATGGTCGGTGGAGGTATAGGCCTGATGCTTACTCAGGCAATTATCACCCAAAGTAACTGGGAAGAAGTGACTTATTACATTATATTAATAATATTTCTGGTCACAGCTACTGACTGGCTATCAGGAAAAATCCGACAACGATTGATCAAGGGGTCCTTGGACAGTTAAGTTCATCTCATCAGCATAATGGCAAGATTAAAACCCGAAAGCCCGTACATTCATTCAGATGTCGAATTTATAGACAGTACCGTTGGGCGCTACTGTGAGATCGGCAGGGGCTCGAGAATAAACAACTCTATAATTGGTGATTACTCATATTGTGACAGATACACAGACATCGCCAACGCATCTGTGGGAAAGTTTTCAAATATAGCAAGCTTTGTCCGAATAGGCGCTTCTGATCATCCTTTAGACCGCGCAAGTCTGCATCACTTTCAGTATCGTTCGGATGACTATTGGGATAACGCAGCTGCTGATAATGCATGGTTTGAAAAAAGAGAGAACCGCATTTCATATATCGGGCATGATACCTGGTTGGGACACAATGCACAAATTAAGCCAGATATAACAATAGGACATGGTGCCGTTATAGCCTCGGGTGCGGTCGTAACGAAAAGTGTTTCCCCATATACCATCGTTGCGGGGGTCCCTGCCAAACCTCTTCGAGTTAGGCTTGCCCGCAGATTAGCAAACAAAATGATTGAATTGGCATGGTGGGACTGGGATCATGACAAAATAGAAGAATGCTTGCCGGATTTTAGAAATTTATCTGTCGAAGCATTTATATACAAATACGGATAGCTACCTTTGAAGCAGCAACAGTGCTTATGCCAATGTTTTGAAAAGACTTTCCATAAGCTTTCCACTCACAAATGTAAACTTTCCTTTGCTAACTGTAGCCTCGATAGCCGTGTTAGATCGATCAACGATTACAATATTTGCCCGTTTGTCAAAAGCTAGTTCACCCACGTCACCAAGCCTCATAATACGAGCAGGATTACGCTAAATTAAATCCCAACTTTGTTCCAAGGTAAGAACTCGTTCGCGCACAAGTTTTAATGCAGCTAAATATAGACTGGGATTGTCTAGCTCCCTATATTCGTCCATTGATTTTGGTTTCTCTAATAAGGTTTCTGGTACGGGTGGGCGCATGTTTAATGCGTGATAAGGTCTGATCTGGTTGTATTGCATGAGTCAAAAATTGATAGCTTTGCAAGCATATTGGTCGGCCATAGTGAAAATGATTTTTGGCGGTGTTACCCTGCTAGTCTCAGCTAATAAAAAGCTTAAATATCTTTTATTCGAGGTGCAATTTTTTTATGCCCTTCAGGGTTAAGTCGATGCTTCGTCAAACTCGTAACGACGTCGGGGTCAAATCAACGCCAAAACGGGTTGGACCATGCGCGATTTCCAGCGGCGTCGATCACCGTGACGCGCAACCAGCCGCTGTTTTTAAATCGCTCTAACGCAACCCCGGTGCGCGTCATAGAATGACCGTGCATCGCGACCGCGGCAGACCCTTGGCCTTGCACAATCACTGATCGCACGGCTGAGCTTTCAACGATTACACTCCTGTCCCCCCAGTGTAGGCCGTACAGCTCCGGTCCGGTCGAGCTATAATAACTTCCGGCTTTCAAGGCTTCTAGTAATGCCTCGGGTGTATTCTCTTTGGATTTAACCATTACCCATCCGCCAAAATGGTCCGGTTCAGAAAAATGTGCGTCATCGGTGGCACACAACGTCAACTTGCGCCCTTCTGTTAACAATTGATCGAGCGTGTAAAAGCCGTGGGGACGGTCGCAGCCAGTCGCACAGCCATGGTTGTAAACTTCGACTGCATGAGCTGCTTCGATGCTTCGTGCATCTGCCGTCGTCAAGCCCGACCATTCCGGGTGTGCCACAGCCACAAAGGCTCCGGAGGCGCAAGCACGTGCAGCCAGTGCAGGACCGCTTTCCTGATAAGGCGTGGCGTAAAAGTCAGGCGCGTCAGGCCGGGCAAAATCAGGAGGTAATCCGACCGCAAGAATATGCCAGAGCTCCCCATTTTCCATGGCGCCCGAATGCAGTTCAGCACCAAGAATTGTTGTGAAATCTACATCCCTGAAATCGGTCGTATCGGTGATTGGATAATCGTAACGACCAATAAAATGGTCCGTCAGCGCAATAAAATCGTAGCCTTCGGCTTTATAGCGACGGCATACTTCTGCAGGCTCCAGCACCCCGTCAGAGCGTGTGGAATGAGTATGAAGATTGCCGCGCCAGAATTTACCAGGCAGTGAAAAAATATCAGTCTGCATTACGAGCCTCTTTTTTATCACTCATTCATAACAAAGCTATGTGAAATTGGTGTGACGAAATGACAACCAACGACATGAAAGACCATAATTCTCCGCCAGCTCTGCTGGCCGCAAAAGACTGGCCTACGGCTGAGCGCCCTAGGTAATTTATGATGAACGTGGGCATTTCGACTTTTAATTGGACTGTTACATTCAATGCAAAGCCAGTTGTCACGATCCAAAATCTGTAATCTGGTTGTTCGCCAGCTCATAAACGGATGCTCTTAAATAGGAAAAATGCAATCATCATCGTCGCAGTCTTCATCGCCATAGTCTATTTGTGCATTTGAATTTTCAGTTAAGGTTTTTAAAGCGTCATAAATATCACTATTTTCCACGGTGAATTTTTACGCAGTAAATCCCAATTCAGTGCATCAAAGCCTGCGAGTATACGCATTAAAAAACGTTCAGTTTTGGTTTGATCCATAACTTGGTTGTCAAGAAGCCCCTGTTAAGTCTGTTAAGAGTATTAACTAGAGACAATTAAATTAACAGAATTAATAGACTTAACACCCTACTTTATAACAACCTGCTTTCGAATAGCCTGTACGGCAATGTGCGATTTTCGCGTGTAATTCGTTCTTCGTTGAAAAGCTTTTGACACGCGCTAGTGGTTTGGGGCCCAGAGCGCTCTAATTGATTTTCTATCTCGAAAACCCTAAGCTCGTTGTCTTGCAGCAGTTTTAAAATTTTTGCTTGTAACGGTGCTTTATCTTCCAGCTCAGCCGCTATGCCGGATCTCTCAGAATAAACTCCGCCCTTAAAGTCTAATATGAGATTGCTTGAATAAATAAGCTGCCCCTTAGTACTTAGCTTCGTGTGCTCATTGCTCTGAGCGAGAACCATTAAGTTATCGGGTACGCCTTTCAGCGCTGTAAAGCCAATAATTTTTTCAAAAGGATCATCGCTGTCGTTGGCTGTGGGCTTGCCTGGATGCGTTAAAACAAGGCAGTCTATCTCGTGCTTATCAATAAGCTCTTTTATCTCTGCCATAGCCTGATATTTAGCGTCGTAGTGGCCTGTATTTTACCGTTTTAATTTAACTTAAATCTCTACAATGACTAACTCGGGTTTGTACTTTAAAAGCAGATTATCAAACTGATATTCGCCTCTTTTACCAATACGATCCATTTGGCCCTCAACGACAATATGTACTTGGTGCAATTCGGTAAAACGCTTAAAGTGTCCCTGCGCCATTCGTTCGTTATATTCTTAGGCAAAAATAAAGAACCTTCTTTTCAAGCGATACTTCTTTAGCAATTTGCTCTGCAAATGTGGATTTGCCTGCTTTTGTTGTTCCGCCAAGCAGCGTTAGTCTGCTAGTTGACCAAGGATGTAGCCGTTCTCTGGGCTCCAAGCGTTTGGCTAATAGATCCTGCAACGGTTGACCAATGCAGAGAGTATCCCAAGGGTCGCCGTCTGAAAAAGGACAGCGTAGGCATAAAGCAATGTGCTGTGGCCAACAATCTGGGTCACCCCGAGGCCGATGGCGGGCAGGTAGTCACGGTTCAGTCGGGGCAGTTTCATCAATCAGACCCTGGGCGACTTGTCATAATGGGTCCAGCCATATCATGAGTTCACCAAGATCGATGACTGTTTTGGTAAGGAAAAAGACTTGGTTTTCAAGCTCAACGGCATTAGCTCACCTTGTTGCCCTGACTCCATACGCCGCGCAGCAGGGGTATATTACCGAGCTTGCACGCGCGCAAAACATCCCCGCGTAAGCCTTTCTTCAAGGCACCACGGTCAACGAGCTGCACGGCATGCGCAGGGTTGGAGGTCACTGTTGAGATTCCGCGTGGCAGATCATTCCAGATTTCGGCCAGACGGAAGGCAGACAAAAGTAGCGCCGAGGGCACGTAGTCTGACGAAACGATATCCAAAAGGTCGGCTTGCGCAAGGTCTTGTGCTGCGACATTGCCAGAATGGGACTCGCCGCGGATCAGGTTAGGTGCACCCATCATTACGGCAATTCCGTGGGCGCGACAGGCCTGCGCGGCCTCGATTGTCGTGGGGAATTCCGCAAAGCCCACGCCGTTTGTCGCTGACGTAGCGACGTGGTCGGCGGTTGTATCGTCATGGCTGGCCAGAACCGCGCCAAGACGATCCCCATGGGCAACAGCACCACTTTTGTGCTCAGACCCGAAGCGTTTTTGCAGAGCCAACAGGTTCTCAACGTGGTCTTTGAATTCGACGTCGGTCAAACCACGCTTTTTCGTCACATAGGTTTTTAAGGCAGTTAGGTCGCGAAATTGGCGCTGTCCCGGCGTGTGATCCATCAAACTGACGATCCCCACGCGGTCCTTTGGTCCGAATGCGGCCAGTTCTTCGAGCAATGTCTCCGAGCATATTTCAGCCCGAAGGTGGAGGAAGTGGCTGATCTTGAAAATGCCTGCTCCGCGGGCCGAAAGCAATTCATCCGCGATTTTGCGGGCATAATCGCTATAGCGTGCCTTACCACTGTGGATCGATCCGACGCGCAGCGCATCAAATACGGTCGTAATACCCGTTGAAGCCAGCTCTGCATCATGGGCTATCAGCGCAGGAAGATGTGGCCAGTCAACTTCTGGACGAGGCTCGATGTGGCGTTCGAGGTTGTCGGTGTGCAATTCCACCAGTCCAGGAATGACATAGTCATTTGCGCAATCGATGGCGCCGGTTGGGACCTGGTCCCCTTCACGAATGTCGCAGATCGTCCCATTCTCAATCGTCACCGTTCCCTTGATCACCTGATCGGGCAGAACAAGCTGCGCATTGGCAAGACACAGGTCGCTTGACACATCACTGTCATACGCCTGTGTCACTGGGAGGGCAGGAAAAGGGGAATTCATGTCGTACTCTCGATTTGCGATTTACTATGTGCCGCCTGCCGGGCCCTTGGCTGATTTTGGAGCGTCTTGGCTCGGATGGGATGTGGTGCGTGGGCGTGAGGCAGCTCAACTGCCTATGCCCGAGTTGTATGACATCACGATGACACCGCGCAATTACGGGTTGCACGGGACATTGAAGCCGCCCTTTCGCCTGAAAGACAATCGGACGATGGCCACGCTGGAACAGGCGACAGCAGACCTGGCGGCGTCGCTGGCACCTGCGGTTTGCGATCCATTAGATTTGACGACACTGGGTGGGTTTTTGGCCTTGACGCCACGGGGCGAAACAAGCGCGCTTCAACGAGTGGCTGCGGCGTGCGTTCGTGACCTCGACGGGTTCCGTGCCCCTGCCAGCGCCGCAGAATTGGCCCGTCGCCGCGCCGTAGGGCTCAGCGTCTGTCAAGACGCCTTGCTTGTGCAATGGGGTTACCCTTATGTAATGGAAGAGTTCAAATTTCACCTGACCTTGTCGGGCCGCTTGCTCAAAGAAGACGTCGACCATTGGTCCCAGACGGTCCGGCGCGTGCTGCCGGATTTGAGTGCACCTTTCGTCGTGGACCAGATTGCCCTGTGCGCTGAACGGGATGACGGTCGGTTCGAGCTGATCCAACGCTACACGCTCGCCGGATGAAGCAGCGCTGCACCACGAGCAACAGTCTGTGACAATGGGCCATCATTGGCTAGGTGGACCACCTCGAGACCTTCAGGCAAGGGTTTATTGGCTTCTTCAAGCCTCTTGGAAATTTCTTCTGTTGTCTCTCGACCCCGTGCGACTAGACGCCGGGCCAGAGTCTCTGGCTCTGCGGTGATGTTGAGAACCAAAAATCGTGGAAAGATATTTGACGCATGCGCGAGAGCTTTGCGCGAAAAGTTCACGAGGCAATCAGTTCCCTTGCCAAGCTGGTATTTCACGGTAATCGGGATGCCGTAATGTAGCCCGTGTGCACTCCAATGGATAGCAAATGCTCCGTCTTGAACGAGAGTCTCAAATTGCTCAACAGACACTGCGTCATACTCCTCGCCGACTAGTTCAGGCGCGCGGGTGATGACGCGGCGCACCAAATGCAGATAGGGCATCACATCGCAGAGGCCCGCCATGACACTGTCCTTGCCAACCCCCGAAGGACCAACGACTGCGATCAGTCGCCCTTTGGAGTTCAAGGCGAGTGTCATGCAACCATTCCAGGTGTGAAGCGGCTAATATCAATTTCGCGATCACATACGCGGCTTCGTGCGGCCTCATCATGAAAAATGCCGATGATCGCCGCACCACGCGCCTTGGCGTCTTCGATTAGGGACAGCACGACATCTCGGTTGGCCGCATCAAGACTTGCGGTCGGTTCATCCAGCAGTATCGCAGGGAAGTTATAGGTAAAGCCACGGGCGATATTGACGCGCTGTTGCTCGCCGCCCGAAAAAGTTGTTGGTGAAAGCGACCACAACCGCTCTGGGATGTTCAATTGGTGCAAAAGAGCCGATGCGCGGCGCTGCGCATCCACCGCCGAAACGCCTAATAGGCGCAAAGGCTCTGCCACCACATCCAGGGTCGGGACCCTAGGTACGACGCGTAGGAATTGGCTGACATAGCCAAGCACATCGCGGCGCAATGTGATTATTTCACGGGGTTCGGCTTGCACAAGGTCCAGATCGTCAATAAGAATTTGACCAGATTGGGTCAAGTAGTTGCCGTATATCATCCGCATAAGCGTTGATTTACCGGCACCAGATGCCCCTGTAAGCGCGACACATTCGCCGGCGGCCACGGCAAAGGAAACATCATTGATGACCTCAATTACCGCACTGCCTTGATTATGCAGCGTAAAGGCTTTGGAAACGTGTTTAAGTTCAATCATGACTCACACCTGTAAAACGGAGCTGACAAGAAGCTGGCTGTAGGCGTGCTGGGGATCATCCAGCACTTGATCTGTGAGACCGGCCTCAACCACATGACCGTCTTTCATAACCATCAGTCGATCCGCCAACAGCCGCACCACAGCCAAATCATGGGTCACGATGATGGCCGATAAGCCCATATCGCGCACTAATCCGCGCAACAGATCTAGCAGGCGCGCCTGAACCGATACATCCAGTCCGCCGGTCGGCTCGTCCATGAACACAAGCCTTGGGCCCGTCACAAGGTTACGCGCGATTTGCAAACGCTGCTGCATCCCACCTGAAAAGGTTGTGGGGCGGTCATCTATCCGAGAGGCGTCAATCTCGACCCGGCCCAGCCAGTCGCTGGCCTTATCGCGAATATCGCCATAATGCCGCTCATCCAGGGCCATTAGCCGCTCTCCTACGTTGCCGCCCGCGCTGACACCCATGCGCAGCCCATCGCGAGCATGCTGGTGAACAAAGGCCCAATCGGTACGGCCGAGCATTCTACGTTCGGGTTCGGACATGGAGATCGTCTCGCGGGGACCATCACAGCGGGTGTCAAACACGACTTGGCCCGCATCGGGCGCCAAATTACCTGCCATGCAGTTAAGCAGCGTAGATTTACCCGATCCACTTTCGCCCACAATCCCCATCACTTCGCCGGGATACAAGTCAAACGACACATCCGTACAGCCAATATGGGCGCCGTATCGTTTCGTTATCCCCTGAACGCAAAGCAAAGGTGTCATGCCGCGTCCTTTCCTTTATGACCAGCCGCTTGACGGGTCTCACAATAGTCCGTATCCGAGCAGATAAACATCCGCCGGCCCGCATCATCGACAATCAGCTCATCAAGATAACTATCTGTACTGCCACACATTCCGCAGGGATGATTGGCTTTAGAGGCTTCGAATGGGTGATCTTCAAAATCGAGGCTGATGACATTTGTATAGGGTGGCAGCGCGTAGATGCGTTGCTCACGGCCTGCGCCAAAAAGCTGGATTGCCGCCATATCGCCCAGTTTGGGGTTGTCGAATTTCGGGATCGGCGATGGGTCCATGACATAGCGTCCCTCTACCTTGACCGGATAGGCATAGGACGTAGCGATATGGCCATGGCGGCTGATGTCTTCGTAAAGCTTCACATGCATTAGCCCATATTCTTCGAGGCTGTGCATCTTTCGAGTCTCGCTTTCGCGCGGTTCCAGAAAACGCAGAGGTTCGGGAATAGGCACCTGATAGACAAGGATCTGGCCTTCGCCCAAGCTCTCTTCGGGGATGCGGTGGCGGGTCTGGATCACCGTCGCATCCTGTGTTGCCGTCGTGGTCGCAACCCCCGCTGTGCGCTGAAAAAAAGTGCGGATTGACACGGCGTTCGTAGTATCATCAGCGCCTTGGTCGATCACCTTGAACGTGTCTTCAGGTGTCAATACTGCTGCTGAAACTTGCACACCTCCCGTGCCCCAGCCATAGGGCATTGGCATTTCGCGAGAGGCGAAGGGCACCTGATAGCCCGGAATAGCGAGCCCCTTAAGGATCGCACGCCGGATCATCCGTTTGGTTTGTTCATCGAGATAAGCGAAGTTGTAATTGTCTTGGTGTGTCACAGTACTATCTCAAAATAGGTGTAAGCCCCAAAAGAACCAATTTCTATAGTATGGGGAACGAAATGTTGAGTTTTGGATTTGGTGTTTTGATTGCACTTGTAGGCTTGGCCGTATTTGAACGGCTCGTGGCTTGGGTGCTGCCCTACCTCGTGCCGGTTTTGCCCAATGACTACTGCGGGCCAGATGGTTGGTTTATGGACACAAAGGCCCAGTCCGGTGTGTTTGATCGCTGACCGTCCTGACCAAAACGGATCTGATTTCAAAGGGTAAGGCGTCATAGCAGCGCTCTTTCATTCAAACCTGCCCGAAGGTCTGCGGCGTTGGTAAAGTGGATGGCATCCACGCCAGCGGCTCGCGCTCCAAGGCAATTGTGAAGCCCGTCATCGATATAGACGCATTGATCAGAGGGCACTTTCGCGTGGGTGCAAAGTGTTTTGCCGATTTTCGTACTGGGTTTCAAAACGCAAAGCTCGTCGGGCATGACGGTTGTACCAAAGACCTCACCTAATTTAGGCTGCACCTTTAGGCCCTCAGGCCATTTTTCAGCGGACCAATCGGTGATGGCATGCAGCGTGACGTCTTTGTCTTTGAGCGCATAAAGCGGGTCCCAAGTTGCAGACAATTTATCTGGGACAGTGCGGGTGTAGCGGTGAATATATTGCGCCACCCGCGTGCCGTTTTCGCCTAGGTCATCAGCCCAAGCCAGATGAGGCTGCCAGTCCACAAGGACACCGCCAATTTCGAAGACCACCGTATCGGCAGTCATTCCGCTGCCTTCTGAACCTGATCGCCCAGGGCTTCTCGGCGCAGCTTGCGCACCAGCTCTAGCTCAGATTGGAAATCGACGTAATGTGGTAGCTTGATATGCTCAAGAAAGCCCGTCGCTTGGATATTATCAGCGTGGTACAGCACGAATTCCGCGTCCTGTGCTGGAGCCCCGACGTTGTCCTCGCCCAGTTCTTCCCAGCGTAACGCGCGATCGACCAGTGCCATTGAAATTGCTTTGCGTTCGGTCTGACCAAAGACCAGTCCATAACCGCGCGTAAATTGCGGCGGCTCTGTTTTTGAGCCAGTGAACTGGTTAACCGTTTCGCATTCGGTCAGGGTGACTTCGCCGATCTCGACCGCGAAGCCCAGTTCGGGGATGTCCATCTCAATCGGAACGGACCCAATACGCAGCTCGCCAACGAAGGCGTGGTTGCGCCCGTAGCCACGCTGTGTTGAATAAGCAAGGCCAAGTGTAAAGCCTTCGTCCGCGCGGGTCAGGGCCTGTAGTCGTAAGGCGCGCTTGGCGGGCATTTCCAAGGGTTCGCGGGTCAAGTCGGGGGGCGGTGTGTTATCCTGAGGGGCCTGTTCGATCAGCTCTTCAAGGTTCAGAAATTCGGCAACATGAGGCACATCGCCTTTGACCACGTCGCGGCTCGGAGCTTCAGCCACTTCACCGTCTGCGGCCAGCTTGAAATCCAGCAAACGGTGGGTGTAGTCAAAGGTTGGTCCAAGGACTTGTCCTCCTGGCAAGTCTTTGAAGGTCGCTGAAATGCGTCGATCGCAGGCCATTGCACCCGTGTCCACCGGCTGGGATGCGCCAAAGCGGGGCAAGGTGGTGCGGTAAGCACGTATCAGAAAGATTGCCTCGATAAGATCACCACGCGCCTGCTTGATCGCAAGTGCTGCAAGGTCAGGATCATAAAGCGAGCCCTCGGCCATAACGCGGTTTACTGCAAGGCTCAGCTGCTCGCGGATTTGTGCGATGCTGAGTTCTGCGACACCCTTGTCCCCCCGGCGTTCTTCGGCAAGCCAGGCATGGGCATTCTCGATGGCGCGCTCCCCACCTTTGACAGCTACGTACATGTTACGAGACCTCCGTGGTACGGGGTAGCGCCGCGATTTGGTGGGCGGTTGTGAATATGAAATCCAACCCCAGCGGGAATAGCATCCTATTGGCTTGAAATGCGGCACGTTTCGGTAAGGAAAGCATCGCTTGATCCTTGATCCCGGGGCCAGACAGCTTAGCGCCCAATGAGGTAAGTTGGGGCGTTTCTACAATCAGAGTGGCAGAACGGTCCGGATATTCCGACGTCCCAATAGGGTAGGCCGACAGCGGCTCAAGCGCATCCCATGAGCCTACCGCAAACATACAGTTCGCCGGACCAACAAAGGGAGAACCGATATGGAATGATAGCCACTCACGAACATCAGCGCAATCTATCGCGCCTGCCAGATAAATTGGCGTTTCAGTGTCACAAAGGGTCAGTAGGACAGTTCCCGCCGCAGACGACAATGAAGCCGGCGGCTCTGCACCTTCGATGTCTTGAATGGTCCCAGGACGGGCCATCGCCTCCATCACAGATCGAAAGGCATGTGCTGACTGGGTTGCAGGATTAGTGAAGCCGCCAGAGAGGGTGTTTGCCTGCATCAGTCTTTTCCTCGCGTCATGGTGAAGAAGTCTACCTTTGTTGCGGCCGCTTTGGCCGCGCGGGCTGCTTTGGCCGCGTTCATTTCGGCTTCCAGCGGGTTAAGGACCGCTTGGCGTAAGCGCGCTGCTTTTTCGGTTTGCATGAGTGCGTCGACGAGGGCTGCGGTTTCAGCATCCGCTTTTCGGCGTCCCTGAATGTAGGCGTGACCTGTTTCGCCGGTTTCCAAAGTCAGGGCGCAGCGGGTGATGGTCATCTCACCAAGATTAAATGGGGCGCCGATCGCCCCGGCACGCCCGCGCACCATCGTGCTGCCAATCTCAGGGGCACGCAGCCACGTGAAATCGGGGCGCTCCATTTCACCCTCCAACAACGCAGCAACACGGCCTTCGGGAGCTTTCGCCAGCAAGCCCATCCACGCTTTGCGAGAGTTATTTTCGTGTCCTGTGTCTTTCATCTCGACAACTTGGCTCTCCTCTCCACAACTGTACATATCGTATCAACCATCATTGTCCATGATAGAAGAGTTTTGTAAATTTTGTGCGACAGCCCCGAAGAGACTCTGAGATGGAAAGCCATTGCAAATGCACTGCGCAGCGAATTGGCGGAAGGGCGCAATAGCCCCGGTGACAAGTTACCGACCGAGGCGGCGCTATCGGCGCATTTCGGCGTAAACCGCCATACAGTTCGTCACGGGTTCTCTGTTTTGATTGATGAAGGGCTGGTTCGCACACGGCGCGGTGCGCGCGCCTATGTGGCTGCGACACCGAACGATTATCCGATTGGGCAACGTATCCGGTTTCATGAAAATCTGATCACTGCGGGACGCCAACCGTAAAAAACGCAATCTGACACTGGATACCCGCGCGGCAACCGCAGAAGAGGCGCAAGCGTTGCACCTATAAACAAGCGATACGGTCTGCGCTTATCACGGGCTGTCCTTGGCGGATGGTCAGCCGATCGCGGCTTTGGAAAGCCTGTTTCCGATCACAAAGCTTTCTGGAAGTGCTGCAGCATTATCCGAGACAAGCAGCGTCACCGAAGCGCTGAGCATGGAAGGTATTTATGACTATACGCGTGTCTCAACCCGAGTCACGGCGGTCCGCGCACCCGCGACCTATGCGCTGCTCTTGCAGGTCAGCGAAAGTGATCCGTTGTTGCGAACGTCCAGAGTGAATGCGTCCGAGGCTGGTGAGCCTGTCGAATACGGTCGCATATGGTTTGCGGGGGATCGGGTTACACTGACCCTTTGACACCTTTTTTGCGCGCGTAGGCCTAGGCCTGACTTGCACGCCATTTTGGCAAAAGTGGCACAGTATTGTCCTGTTCACGCCCGTTTCCGGCAAGTGCAAGCGCGGCGTAATACAGCATGGTGATCGCTTCCTCATGCTTGATGGGCAGGTTTTTTGCCGCAATCGGAGTGCCGATATCGACTCGATACCTCTGGCGCTCCTTGTTGAGCGTTTCATGAAACAAGGTAATGTCGCGCAGGCTTGGATGGATCAAATCAAAGAGGTAGAACAATACCGAGTTGCGCGCTTCTATCCGCACAGGAATAATCGGCAAATCGAATTTTCGCGCCAAGGTCACAGGCGACGCCATCCATGGGCGTTCATGAAGCCGGAAACCGCGCCGTTTGGCTAATCGCCCTGACGGAAAGATAACGCCAAGACGCCCCGACTCGACCGCCTGTTTTGTGTAAATCATCGTTGCGCGTGTCTTAGTTTGGGTGCGCCGGTCGACCCGCCATTCGACGGGGGCAATCATATCTTCCATCTGTGGAAGGAGGCGCAAAATATCGCTATTAGCGAAGAAATATGTATCGGGCCGCTTCGTCGCAAGCAGTCGGTGCAGGATGATCCCGTCCGCGATCCCGGTTGGATGGTTAGCCACAATCAGCCCCGGACCGGATGCGGGGATATTCTCAAGCCCTGAGCAGGTCACACGCTGGGTCAAAAGCCGGCCGAGATGGTCCATGATTTTGTTGCTGGGCCAGTCATGCATCTGATTTGTGAGTTCAAGGGCCTTTTCATAGCTCAACAGGCGATCAAGGCAGGTGCGGGCCACGCGCGCAAAAGGCCGGTTGACGGACAGCCATTTTGCGCGTTCTTCAATCAATGGATCAATTCGATCTTTCATATCGGTTTATTTCCATAGAATTGAAACAGCTCTATGACAGTTAAGACTTTTCCGCCGTTCCTGAGTTATCGTGCGGGTTTGGTTGAAATCAGGGAGCCCCCGCCCAAAAAGGCGAGGGCCGAGAGGGCTTTGTCAGGCTGACGGGAGGGGGAGGATCAATGCGTTACGCGAAGGTAAGGGCCTATTCAAGCCCCATGCAGCTTGTGTAATAGGTCACTGTTGCGGACCAATCAGAGAAGATGCCCACGACGCCAACATCCTGCGCCAATGCGTCGATATATTCATACATCACTCCATCACTATTGGTGATGTCTGCAATGGACTAACAGTACCAGACGCCACCGGACATGAGAGGGCCAGGCCGCTCGATTGTCAATGTGATGATCTCCAGCCCGCCTGCTTTGGCTTGCACAGCCAACTCTGACGGTACGATTTCTCCGTCTGCGGATGTTGTGACCAGCATCCATGTTCGCGGTGCGATGTAGTTCACACCCATCGATTTCAGCTCTTCCATGGTGTTGGGTGACGTGCCCGCAACCATGGGGGAATAGCCCTCGCTGTTTTACTCATCCATCAAATAAACCGCCTGCGCACCGAGTTCCGGTTCCGCTTCGATCCAATAGAGCACATCTTCGAGGTTAAGAGATTGAAGCCAAACACCGTCCCGCATCTGATCAATGAGGTAGTAGGGGCGTGGACCATATTCCATGTTTTCAATCATTTGTGCTGTGACTGGCAAAG
>Ga0255752_10004242_pt1 | contig 14503 bp, 18 predicted proteins | sample 011ome_25_FD_179952 | JGI IMG/M metagenome (GOLD analysis project Ga0255752, IMG submission 179952) | Coastal salt marsh microbial communities from the Groves Creek Marsh, Skidaway Island, Georgia - 011512CT metaG (version 2) | ecosystem: Environmental > Aquatic > Marine > Intertidal zone >...
CCAATAGGAAAAAATCAATGAACCAGGTTGCAAGTTCTGATCTTTAAACGCTTCAGGGATGTTCTGTTTGTTATCCCATACGAAATACGATTCAATCATGTAGGCATCACGAACCTTCTTGCCTGCATCATGCATCAAATTCACATTATTGTGATATCCGCCTTTCGCGAATTTCTTCATGATTTCGAACGTGTCTTGTTTTGACAAATAAACGTCGTATTCGTAACCATCCGGATCACGTCGATAAATCAGTAAATTTGTAGCGATTGCAACACCTGTGACTACTTGCTTTTCGCTGTTGAACATTGTTTTGACCTTGATTTCTCGCGGTGCTTTGCTCATTGTGGTCCATGATTTTCCGTGCGCAGGTGAATCAACCAACGCCATGAAATCCATGCCCTCGGTCATTTCGTCAATTGCCAATCGATAAACTGGTCGCTTCATGTTATTAAGAGCAACACGAAAAAAAAATGTTTCTTTTTTGGTTTTGTTATTATTATTATTAAATTTGATCGAAATAATTAAAATTTAAAACATGGACAGAACAAGCAAAATCACACAAAAGTACTTTCACGCTTTGAAAGATTTACACGAATTATTGAAATGCACCGATCAATTTCATGCAACAAAATTCGAAAGTCAAAGAAAAATTCCGCACAATTTTATTTTTTGTGCCGCTAAACACAAGTTAATTGAACGATCCGGAACAAAAAGAAATTATAAATACAAATGGAACACTATTGAACCAACTTTGGAAATGGCTTGGGAATTGAGATTTCAAATGAATAAATACCAAGTGCAACTAAAGGCTGAACGTGAAAAATCTGAAAACCAACACGAAATTCAATACCAATCGAATCACAATCAGAATCAGAAACAAAAAACCAATCTTGATCCGGTAATTGAAAAAGAACACACAACGCAATCAATTCAAGTCAATAATGATTTCGTCACAAAATCATTTTCGATATTTTGGGGAATGTTTAAATTCGAACGAAGGATTGAAAAATAATTTGTATATTTGTCAAACGGTCACGGGTTCAAAATAAGGTGATCAAAGAAATTATTAATAAGCCTGATAATGAAAGTAGCTTGAACCCCTACTGGATTTATCGGGCTTTTTTTATTCAATATGGCACAAGGAAAAAAATCATTCATATTGTATTTAGACCAACGCGGTATCTTTGACAAGTTGACCGATGAACAGGCAGGAAGATTGATCAAACATATTTACGCCTATTGCGCTGATGAAAATCCTGGATGTGATTTTGTCACCGATTTAGCATTCGAATCGATCAAGCAGGCTCTGAAACGTGACTTGAAAAAATTTGAATCAATCAAAGAGAAACGGAGCAAAGCAGGAAAAAAATCAGCAGAAAAACGCGCTCAACAAAATACAACAAAATCAACACATGTTGAAAGTGTTGAACAAAAGTCAACAAATCCAACTGTAAATGATAATGAGAATGTTAATGTTAATGTTAATGTAAATGATTCTTTAAATAAAGAATATAGTCAGAACGTTTTGCAAACGTTTGACGACTGTCTAAAATTATTTGATGATCATCTTCATCCAAAAACAAAAAAGCAGTCTGATAATTGGAAGGACACGATTGAAAAATTAAATCGAATCGAAAAGATTCCTTTCGAAAACATTTTGGATATTGTCAGGAAAACGCGTGACGATCCGTTTTGGTCGAAAAACTTTTTGTCACTTACCAAATTAAGAAAAAAAGATTCGGACGGTGTAATGTACGTCGTGAAGTTTAATGAACAAATCAAATCAAATGCAAAAAATAAACGAACTAATTCAAGCAAGCAAGCCGTCAGCGACGAACGACTTGCAGAAATCTACTCAAAGGTTTTCGCTGACAAAAAAGAATGATCACTTTGAACTGTCTGCATACAATGACGAATTGACACCGCAAGGGTTGATCAAAGCTGTCAAACGTGTAAAGCAATCATTCCCATCATTGCACGATGGTTTTCATGAAATTTTTGCAGAACGAATCAAAGAAAAAGGATTCACGGACCGACAATTGATTGATTCGGTGAATCATGTGATTGATAACTGCGAATATCCAACGCCAACAATCGCCAAATTCCTTTCGTTTGATAGCCGGATCAAATTGCTGAATTATGAACAGTACATTAAAAAAAATGAAGAAATGCATGGACAGGCTTCACGGTTTTATAAATCTGTTTTCATTGTTGGATATGACAAACCGTTTTGGTGCCATGAAAATGACATTCGAAAATTCAACTTAACACTATGGAAAGACAGAAATCAAACGCGATGAAATACGCATTCAGAAACCTGAAAAACAAATACGAACATTTGTTGAAAGGTAATGACTATCACGAATGCTTCACGGATTTAGACGGCTTGTATTTTTACCAGGTATTCACAGAATCGGGATTGATTCAAGTGACGGATGAAGATAAAATTCAAGTTTGGAAACAAATCACGGGTGACGTGAAATCATGGTGGACCAAATCAGATCGCAATCCACGAAAAGCGGAATTGATTGCACAATCGAAATCAACTATCTTCAGGAATTGGATTCAAAACAAAGCTGATTCAAAAATGAAATTGGTTGATCTTTGGAATTTAATATAATTATAATTATTATTGCATAAACTAAAAACAAGATTATGACAGCAACAATAACAATGTCTATTGCGCTTTTCATCCAGTCCCCCATCGAATTAGACAGGGCAACGACTTACAACGCGGAAGTAAACCAATGCGATTCTGATCCGTTGACGACTGCGGATGGTAGTCGAATTGACTTGGATAAACTTGCAAACGGTCAATTAAGATGGTGCGCTTTGTCAAGGGATTTGATTTGGGATGAAGAACGGCAAAAACTACACGGATACGATACAAGCGTTTTCAGAGGCTTTTTTCGTTTCGGTGATACAATTGTCGTTGAATCAATTTCAAGCCCACAAATCAACGGAAAATGGGTGGTTCATGACTGTATGAATAGAAGATACACTAAAGCGATTGACTTTTTGTTTGATCCGCGAAATAATAGCCCAAAGTTAGGCGTATGCCCTGACGTTAGGATTTTGAATAAATGAAAATAAAATTCGCAATCCTGGCGCACCTCTTTCTTCTGTTCAAATTACAGCGTTGAAATATCCGCAATGTTCGAAAGTTCGTTTTGTGTCTTGTTGATTTCAACTTGACTGATCACGACTGTCGGACCTTGATTTAATAGTGCATCTGTGTCGGTTGTTATTTCGTCACCTCCACCGCCTCCAGTATTGTTTCCGGTATCGTTTCCAAGATCACCCGTGTCAATGTTTGGCGGTGTAAATGATGGCGGTGTAATCGAACCTGCTGAACCCTGGAATTTTTTGCTTGCTACCAATGCCGATTGTGTGATTCCGATTAATCCAGCTGTTGCAATCGCCGTAATTGCCAAAGGGTTTGGAGGCGGTCCGAATTGTGCAATACCTTTGACAATTGCCTGCGCTGTATTGATTCCAATTTCAAGCAATGCGATCGCTTTGTTTCTTTCGAATTGACGTCGGGCGATCTTATCTTCCTCCTGCGCCGCTTTCTTTTTGATGTCATATTCAGCCTTTGCAGATTCAAATTCGATCTTTGCTTTATCATAAGCCGCTTGCTGTTCTATTTTTTTACGTTCTTCGGCTGTCCAATTTTCATTCTCTAATTTGACAGCATTTATTTTTTCAAGTTCCTGAAGTGATTCGTTTCTTTTTGCGTTTTCATAATCAAGTTCCTTTTGTGTGTTTTCCTGAATATTTTCGATTCTATGTTCACCGATGTCGTTCAACGTGTCGTTGATTTGCATGATTGAATCCAAACCGAACGCAACACCCTCCTGAACCTTTCCAAGCATTTCTTTCATTTCTTCGGGAATGTTGTCGATTCCTTTTTTGTATGCCTGACCGATTGCAAGAACAAATTTATCGAACTTGCCGAGCGTTTCTTCCATTTGAATTTCCATTTCAGACATGAATTCCTCATCATCGACAATGTCATCAAACGAAATAAAGTTTTTGTCCTTTATGTTCTGACTGTATTCCGACCAACTGTCGGTTGATTCCTGGAAAAATATTTCTTCGGCTTCAAGTTCTTTATCGAATGAATCTTTTTTGTCTTTGACACGTTGTTCGAATTGTTTTTTTCGTAGTCCTGTGATTCGTGCTTCTGCTAATCGGACGTTGTATTCGTTTTGTTCAAGTAAATCATTTGCCTGTTGTTGTAATTTATCTAAATCAATTCCTTGCGCTTTCATGGATTCTTTGAAATCATCCATGTCCTGACCACGTAAGGCGGCTAAATTTGTGTAGTATTCAATATACGAATCAATCTTTTGTTTGTTCGCATCGAATATTGCCTGTGCCTTTGCAAGTTCTTCATTCAATATTTGTTCGGTAACTTTTGCGGATTCCTCACCTTGCGCCTCTAGCAATGCTTTTTCCTTTTCAAGTTCCGTGATTGTGCCGTCAATCGCTTTGACTTTCTCATCAAGTTCATCTTGAATTTGTTGCATTCTTTTTGCATGTGCCTGATCAATTTCCTTTTGTGCCTCACGTCGTTTCTTCATGGCGGCATCTTCAGCCTCCATTTGTTCGTATGTTTTACCTGTCCACCATTCCATGAATGCTCGAATCGGGAGAAAATATTCAGCAAGTTTCCCGAGTGCCTCGGTTGATTTTCCAATCCATTTCGTGAATGATTCCCAATTCGCAACAAGTAAACCTATACCAACAACAATCGCACCGATACCCGTTGAAATCATCGCAAGCCTGAACGCCTTCATTGCTCCTGTTGACGTTCCAACGGCGGCGGTGTACAATGCTTGTCCTGCTGCTGCCGCCTTTGCTGCAATTCCTTGACGGATTTGCGCCGCAACGCTTGCATTTGTGTCAACCGTCACGCCTTTTGTTGCTGCTCCAACAAGTTTTAACATCAACGCGCTTTCCTTCCTTGTGATGTTGTGCAATTGTTCAATGCCCATCATTGCGGATTGCGCCGCTTGCAATTTAACAAATGTTTCCTGCAATTTTTCATTTTCAACACCTACCAATGCCGCAACGCCTCGAAATGCTGAATAACCTGCTAAAACTCCTTGACCAATTTGCATGGATGCTTGCAAATTGACTGAATCATTAGAAAGGTTTTTCACCTCTTTGTCTAGGTCATCAAGTCGATCGCGTAAAGTCGCCGCCTGTTGCAATGCCTCCTTTCCAACTGGTGAAGTCCTTCCGGCAGCTAATGCAATACTTTGATAATCTTGCATTGTTTTCCGTAACTGTCGGAAATTCAATTCGCCGCTATTTACTTGTTTGTTGATTTCATCAAGTTTCTGCCTGAAATTGTCAACGCCACTTGTTTCGTTACCAATTTTTTTGACTGATTCGTCAGTTTTTTTTGCTTGCTGGTCGATTTGTTGCAATTCACTTTCAACAACCTGTGCGCCTTGTTCAAATCCTTTCGGATCGAGTTTCAAACTGACCGTGATTTCTCTTTCTGCCATTATAAATATGTGTTATCAACAATTAAAAGTTCAAATTCAACCGCAATCGATGCCGTGCCGCCACTTGTGTAACTTGCTAAAAATCCGATGTCTGTATATTCGGGATAAGATTCGTTTGCCTTATGTTGAAATTGATAAACATTTGATGCACCTGTATAAATGCTTTCGGCTTTCATTATTCCCGTATATGGCGATGACACATCATTTGCATCTGACCTATTAAAAAAATATAGGTTTGCAGATTTATTTCCATCAATAGAAAAAATTTGTGATAATATGAAAGCGGTGAATCCTGCCGGGACTGTATATGCCCCAATTAATGATTGACCTGCTCCGAAATTCGTCGCAATCGTTGGAATTGTCGCCCATGTAACGCCACCGCCTGCGCCTCTCAAAGTTAGTGTTCCCCTTTGCGATGCTTGTGCTTGATTTGCATATCTTCCCGATTCGCTGACATACATTTCAAAAACACGAATAAATTGATTTGATAATGCAACTGGTGTTGTTCCGCTTAATGTGACTTCTTCTGTTTGCACATTCCAAGACGAATCAAGCCCCTCGACAATAACTTTGTGCGCCCCGTTGCCGCTTGGTTGATCTTGTAATTGATCGGATAAAATTTCAAGACTTGCCGCCGATGTTGGTGTTTGATAATTACCACCATTGCAAACAGGAGCAAGACTTGAACCTACTGCCGTATTTTTGCCGAATTGATGAACGATTGAATGTCCTGGTACCTGTCCTTTTGAAACCTGAACTAACCAATCTGTTGTGCCGTAGTAACTCATAATTAAATTAAATAATAGTTGCCCCCATTCATTTGAATCGTGGCGGTGTCGTAATCGTTTAAAATTTCCAATGTCGCTTGACCGTTGATCAATGCGCCGTTTTGACCTTCCAAAATCACACGATTCGCCCCTGCAACCTTTGTGATATGGAAAATCTGTCCTTCTGTGTTTCCACTGTATGGGATTGTCGGCGGATTCGGATCACCCGGAATGACTTGGAATTGTTGTGGTGTTAATCGAACGGTGACATCGCCTGCGGTTGTATCAACCAAATACGATTGCTGAAAACCAATTGTGTCAAAATCACCCGTTTCCGCTTGCCCTCCTGACGTTGAACCGCCGTTCGGCTCAAATGGAACGCCCGTGTTATCAAGACCTGGTATGTTGATTTGTTGTCCTTCCAATATTCGAAGCAATTCAACTTTCACGAGATTTCCGCTGTTTGCAAGATAGTCGGTGATCAGGTTTTTTCGATACACAACGCCATCAATCAAAGCCAGTCGCCTCATAAAATTATCGTACAAATCAGATTCGTCTAATTTGAACCATGCTGTGACCAACTTTGAATCACGCCCGGTCAACTGTCGAATAAATCTATTGTGATACGCCGTGAAAAGATTGTTTGCCGTGTACGCATCCGCATCGTAAAATACATAATTCGGGACACCGAAATTCAAATCAAATGAAGGTGCCGAAATATCATCCAAATGGTGCGCCTGTGGATAAACCGCTTCTGTTGTTTCCGCATCTGTATCGGAATTAATCAAAATCCATCCAGTCGTTGTTGCTGTTGTTCCGTTGTTAAAAAAGAAACGTGGCTTCCCTTTGTGCGGTTTGACTACTCCAGTCGCTTCATCTTTTTGGAGTATCTGCGGAATGATGATGTCAGTCAATTCAATTTGATTCGGGCATGACTGCGCTGAACCTAGTTGATACACCTTATCACCTTTCTTGAATGTTGACGGTACTTCGTAGGTATAATCTCCGTAATCCTCGCCCTCTGTGTCAAAATAAAGCTGTTTATAATAGTCACGATCCTGCGCCCATCTGAATCGGTAATTTTTCCCCTCAATGTTAACGCCTGAAACGATTTCAATGTCCGATCCTCTGTCAAGTTTATCCGTCCAATTGTCGGTGTCGTCCGTATCGAAAAAATAATCCTGTTCTGAAAGCATTATGACCTCACCGTCATTGTTCGGATCGGAAATGTAAAGGTTGAACATCGTGATGATGTCGTTCATAAAGTCACGCGCTTTCATGCTCGGAATATAATTGGCAACGACAACCGTGTCACCGTCAACAATGTCCGTTTGAACTGCTGAAAGTTGCATCGTGTTTGAAATCAAATCGAATTGAATCCTTAGTAAACCCGTCGTATTCTTAAATCTCGCTTTGCTGATCAATCGATAATCAACTTGCACAATGTCGCCGACTGTCAAATCAAGTTCCTGCGATAAATTAATCGCAACAAGTCCCGAACTGCCTGCGGTTGTATCGTAGATTGAAAATGTTTCCGTGTTGATCACCGCGCCATTAACAAGAACACGCGCAATCAAATCGATTTCATACTCTTTATCTGTTGCAAGTGCGCCGACCGCCTGATAAATGATTCGAATGTTTGAATTGAAGTCCATTGAATAGGTTCCAGCATTCGCCACAACCATGAACCCCGTTGATTCGTCCATTTGCGACAAATCATCCTGAACCTGAACTATTGAAATGTAGTCGTTATCGCTGTATTGATACGCCCTTTCTGATTCCATCACGGACCAAAAGGCAAGACCGACGACGTCAACATCAGAAATTGGAACATCAAATGTGTCTGTCCCCGATCCCGTGAATGAAATCAATCTTTCGTCGGCTTCATCTGATGATATGGTCACCTGATTTCCACCTGAAGAACCCCATGTCAATTTGTTAAGCGGATCGGAATCAAAGAACGCGCCTGACAAAGTTAACCCGGCATATTCAAAGCATTTTTCGATAATCTCTTTGACATAAACATACGGACGTAATTGATTCGTTTTGATTCGAAGTGGATTTTGAGAATATCCGAAATGGATGTATGGATACCAATAACCCGAACCGACTGCGGCGGTCCAACTGTTTTCGATGTTGGCAACGCTCAACGTGTGATTGTACGCCGACCATCCTAGTTCGCTGACCTTAATATCGCCTAACGCCTGAAACAAATCAACAATCTCCGAAAATAGGTTGATGTGAAATTCATTTTGTCTGCCGTTGGTAACGTCTGAACGTGTCACGGCTTTGACCAATTGCGCCGAACCTTTAAAGATAGGCTTTCCATTTCTCAAAACTCTCGCAGGATACCTCAACGTCGGATCAAAATCGAATCCAATCAAATCACCGTAAACATCTGAAATGTGCAAATTGTATGCAGATTGAAAAAACAAATTATTCTTCCGTGTTCCTGGAATTTTGATTGTCTTTGAAAAATTCCGTTTCCGTTTTTCGGGATTCTTTGCATCCGCTTGTGAAAACGTCAACGGAATGTCAATCCCTTCGCTGATGTCAATCTCTTTTTTATTTATGAACAATTGAATCATAAAACCGCGCTTTTGTACGTTGGCAATTTAACCATGATTTCCTCAAGAAAGATGATGTCGTTTTCGGTTGTCTTTTCCTCAATTGTTCTGTTTTTGACCGCTCGCCTGATCAATGATGCATCTGTCGGATCTTCTTCCCAAACCGCAGGCGATGCGATGAAATTATAAATTATCCAATTCTGAACGGCTTGCGGCAACCAATCGGTGACACATTTCATTTCGCGTTCAATTGTTTTCGAATAATCAATGTCACGCCCGTTTTGATCGCCAAATTCGAACGAACTCCCATTCCATGAACCGAATGTCCTGATGTATCCTTTCGATTGAACAGAACCCATTCGACGCGTTAAAAGTCCAATTGAAAGCGAATCGATTGAACCCCATTGCGAAAAGAAATGGAAACGTTTATATGTCGAATAAACCAGTGAACGGTCAATGTCAATTCTTTGCGTTTGCATTCCTGCTCCTGCATTCGCAGATATTTCGTAATATTCAGCCGCTTCAAAATTTGCTGTTGTGATTGCTAAAGCTGAGGCAACAATGACCGCAGGTGAAACATTGCAAATCAGCAATTGAAACGATGTCGCCGTGAAATTAAGTGTGTCGGAAACGATTGAAACACCGTCCGAATCGAATAATTCAACTTTGAACGCCGTGATTGATGTTTCGTCGTTGATCATCAACAATCTGATTGATTCGTTTTCCTCTCTGACCTTTGGTGTGTATGGCAAATCATTCAGCCACAAACCAGGTGCGCCATAAACGTAATTAGTCGAATCCCATGCGATGAAATCTCCATCCGTCATTCGTGCCTTCCATGCAACAATGTTTGTTCCTGCTGTGCTTGCTTGATCGGTTGCCGGTGTTCCGTATCTCTCAACGATTGTGATTCGACATTCGCAATAATTGGCCGCGTTTGCAATAAGGTCCGAACCGAGCGCAGGTAATGTGCAATAATTGGAACAATGATTCGATGCATCATATCTTGCGTAAATTCCCGATTCAGGGAAAACGACTTCATTTGAAATCAACGTGTCATTGATGTAAACCTTTACAACAAAATAGAAATTATCCTGTGCCGTTTGATCGCTTGAAAAAGTCCAAACGACGGGATTGTCTGAAGGTGTGAATGAATCAGGTGTCTGATGTATAGTGACCGCCATTTTATATTATTTCGTTTAATTTTTCCAAAAGTAACTGTTCGAATTTTTGAAGTCTTTCGTCTGAGAAAGCATCGTTCACAAAGTTGGACGGTTTTATACCGTGTCTTTTTGTGCCTCGTGCTAATAAATAAGCAAGTGAATTATAGTCACCATCTTCAGCGATGATTCCTTTTTCAGCCATCCAATTTTGCATTGATCCTTGACCGCCATCTTTGCCGTAATTCGGCGCACCTCCAAACGCTTCAACCATTCTAGGCGACGGATTCAATGTTTTAAATGATTGAACAACGCCTTCCTGATTTGGAATTGCTCCCGATGATTGTTCAACACCATCAACACCACTATTCAAATAGTCCCAGTAATCATCAGCAAGGAAATTGATCACAAAATTTCCATCTTCAAACTTTATAGGTTCATATCCGATTGATCTTTGCATCGTTCCGTTTCCGTAACGCACAGCCTCTTTCATTTCCTGAATCGTTTCTTCAGCAAATTCACGCACCAATTGACCAAGCAAACTATTTTCTGTGGTTTTGACTTGCTCTCGTGCTGTTCCGAATTGTTTTAGATATTCTTCTGTCATCTATTTAAAAGAGTGCTGAACCCGTGATTTGTGCAAAAAAAGAAAGGAAGCCGACTGACCTCCTTTCCAACTAAAAACATGAATAGAATAAAACTAATCAATAAACGGTGAGTTCAAATATACAATTATTTTTTAGACTTCAACCGTTCTTCGTTAATTTCGTCCTGAATGAAGTCACATTTGTACATGAATACGACAATGTTCCAGGACACAACGTCCTCCCATGTTGTGTTGAATCGCTTTGCTACATAGTCGATTGATTTTTCCCAATCCCATTTTGCTTCTTTACTAGTTCCTTTTGACGTTTGCTTGAATAAGGTCTTAACCCTTTCCAACTCTGCAAAAAAAAAGCCTGCAAATCTAGGAATTGAGCAAGGTTGAAATGCTTTACAAGTTCGTCACCTCGTTTTTTTCTCGGATTCTTTATCTTGTTGGCTTTGTCGATTTCATTGTACACCATTCCTTTTTCAATGTAAATCAAACCGATCATGTCAACCGCTCCCGTTTTCGGATCGATTGATTTCATGTCACGATGAAATGATACTGGTTGATCGGTGAAGTCCGTGTTCAAAACGTATGTCACGCCGTTGGACTTGATTTCTGCCCTTGGTTTGCCTTCTTTGTACTTTGATGCCGATTCAAGAATGTTCGACAATACAACACGATTCGAATGGTCCGTGTATCTGTCAAAATGATCAGGTTCGGTTTCAAAGAAAATCGCATTCAGATCAGAAACCTGGACCGGTTCTAATTTAGAAAGGAAATCAGGTTCGATTTTGTCGCCTGCTAATTCATTTAACTCCATGAAGAATGCCAATTTGCTGACGGGCATATCATGAACCGTGTCAGGTATTTTAATTTTTTCAATCATCTGTTTAATTTATAAATTTGATCCGCGATTTCATTCTGAATCCGACAATCTTTCGATTCGGTGTCGAATATTGTTTCGCGGTTGTTAATGTGGTTTATCCATCCGGCTTTGTGCTGAATAACTCCGATTTGTTTCTGCTCTTTTGCCGCTTCCAAGCTGAATAGAAGATCAGACATTCGAAGCCGTGAATCACTTGCCAATTTTTTCGGATGGAAATATCTTGTGTCAAATGCGGTCACACCTGTTCCAGCAACGTCAATGACAATACTTTCCTGAACCGTTCCAAGACAATGAAATGATTTGTGCGCTTTGTAATAATTCAACCCCTCACCAATAAGCAAACGCCCATGCAAGGTGATGATGCAATCAAATTCCTTAATCGCTTTGATCATCGTTTCAACGTAGTCAGTCGGATAAATCAAGTCATCATCAAGCAAGAACATGAAACACGGTTCGTCAATGTGATCAAGCGCATGAAATTTCGCATTGTCGGCTCGGTCTAATTTCGTGGTCGAATTGTCCATCAACCAAAATTCATCCAATTGCGGTTTAATCGAATCAATTGATTTCTGTCTTGTGTTGGCGCGCTTTTCGTATGTTGCCATGCATCCGATTGCTTTCATCAATGATAATCCTCCTTATTTAAAATTTTGTCTAATACGATCAAATCTTCATACGTCAATAGAAGATTCTCACCGCCTTTGATTTTGATGTTAACGTCAATCAATTCCCATCCGTTTTTCAGATAAGTAAATTCAACACGAATCATTCCTTTTTCGTGAATCTTTTTGATCGTGTCCTTTTTCTCCCGTGTTGATTCTTGGAAGTCTTTTAGACCTTGAATGTCTACTTCAATTAAATTCATGTTTTCGTTAGTTATAGAAATCTGTCCAAGGCTTTTCAAGAATTGTGTCCTTGTTTCCCCGTTCTTCGATTTCAAAAATCTGATAGCCGTTTCGACGTGCAATCCGTTTGATTCTGTTCACGTCTTTAGTCAAAGATAATGAATTCGATTCAAATTGAATCTTCCTGATGTCGGGAATGTTTTCAATACTGAACATGAATTCCAATATTTTACAGTCATGACCTTCCGTGTCGATCTTCAGAAAGTCAACCGATTCAATACCTTTAAAGATTTTGTTAATTGTCACGAAATCGACTTCATGCGTTTTGACAAGTCCAGGAATGTGGCTGAACATTTTTTCAACTGTTGGATGTGGATTGTTAATCGAATTGCATCCCTTCAACCATTCAGGTAACTGTTGCGCCTCGATAACGTTCGGATCGCAATAATACACCAAACCCGTTCCGTTCGTGTCTGAAATCGCCGCGTTTATCTTTGTCAATCCTTTTCGGTTTGGTAATCGGTTTAAGTAAACCAAAACAGGTTCGATGCATATTCCAACCATATCAGAATGCGCCAACGTTCGGAAATCACTTGTGCCGATTTCAATGAAGTCAAGGTTTTTCATTTCGTAAATTTATATCCTTTTTACTATGAATTTTTTTATAATCCTTCGTTTTCTCTAAAAATGCAGGACTTGGCTTTGCGTACCACCACAAATCATTTTTATTAGAAATAATATAAAATCTTTCTTCTTTTCCTGATTTTGAACCCACCTTAAACCGTTTTACTTTGTACTTTTTTGGTTTGACATTTTTTTCAATAATATCAAAATAAGGCGTTTTTATAATCTCACGGCAGAATTTTCTAGCCTCGTTTAAATATTTGAATTTGAACTTTTTATTTATCTGAAGAACAACACCATCAACACTATATTGTTTAGCTCTACCCAAGCAAGATGTGAAAAAAAGTTCTTCAGCACCTAATAAATCAATTTTTTCAAAATCACTTTCAGATGTACCGTGATAAAAATTCAATTCAACCGTATAATTTTTCATTTCGTAATTAATGGATTTTGCTTTCTGTGTTCTCTGTGCATGACTGATTCGTGATCGCCATGATAGGCAAGTGTTTGAATAGGTTTCAGCATCGGACATCCTAACGCCGTCAGTTTCTTTGTAATCTGATAACCGACACCGCTTGAAATGTCGCTACGATTAAACCAAGATTTTGAAACAGGTTCGACCTCAAACGCTTCCAACGTGTGACGGTTCGTGATAAAACACCCGTCAACGTAACAACATTCCTGAAACGTTTTCCCATTGATTGTGATGTCAGGTTGTCCCGTTAAACGTTCGCCCCATCTGAACCGTTCACCCTCATTCATCAGATTGAAAGCAAACAACGAATCCCATCCCTGCGTCTGAATCATGTCGATTGTTTTCAGGTCTAGTCCTGTGATGTCATCAGGAAGGAAAACGAAATATTCGTGACGTGTTCCAAGTGCGATCTGTTGCGCGATTAACCAATTCTTCCAAAATCCGCATTTGCCTTCGTGATTTGTTCGAATGTATTGAATTTGCGTTCCTGGACTGAACCTGAATCCGTGCATCCAATCAAAACCGTCAGACCATTGCGAACCATCATCGATGATCAAAACCTCACGTCCGGAAAGTTCTTCAATCAACGACATCAGCATCGTTTCACGGTTGTATGTTGTTATCACGAATAGCATTTCTATTGTTTTGGCGGTTCAGGTAATGGCATCCAATGCGATACAGGGTAATCATCTGAATGCTCTAAATCTCTAATCCATGTATTTTCAATTGGACAGTAATATCCTACAGTAATAAAAGAATAACACGGCTCGGTCTCGGTCTCATCAATTAACAAAATTAATACAGGTTGATTATTTTTAGGTAATTTTTGATTTACTTCTATCCACTTCATATTAAATTGTTAACAGTACATAAATCGAATATACAATCGCAACCGCGGCAATCGCAAACGAAATCAACGCCATGCATCCCTGTGCTTTTGTCGGTTCTTTTTTGTCGTTGCCTTGTGGCACTTCTGCATTCACTTTTTTCATTATTAAATAATTTTAATATCATCAAATATAATAATAATTATAGTGCTATCGATATTTGCCGTCATATTTTCCCTCC
>Ga0255752_10004244_pt1 | contig 14500 bp, 15 predicted proteins | sample 011ome_25_FD_179952 | JGI IMG/M metagenome (GOLD analysis project Ga0255752, IMG submission 179952) | Coastal salt marsh microbial communities from the Groves Creek Marsh, Skidaway Island, Georgia - 011512CT metaG (version 2) | ecosystem: Environmental > Aquatic > Marine > Intertidal zone >...
GGTGTGGATCGGGACCGGAATCGCACTCTACGGCGCAGCGTATTTTTTGGTCCATGATATTTTCATCCACCAGCGCTTCAAAATTTTCACGCGAACGGAAAATGTCTACCTCATGGCCATCCGCAAAGCGCATAAGGTTCACCACAAGCATCTGGGCAAAGAAGAGGGCGAATGCTTCGGGATGCTATGGGTTCCGTGGAAGTACTTCGTTGATGCGCGCAAAGCTATACGCTCGAAACGCCAAGCACAAGTTAGCTGATGGAGTGGTACGCATTCAAGGGGTTGTATCTGACGGTGGACTTGTGCGTCCTCGCGTTGCCCTTGCTCTTGAGCTTTGATAAAAACGTCCAATTCTACAAGCAGTGGAAGTATTTCCTGCCGGTCAACCTTTCGGTCGGTGCGTTCTTCATCATCTGGGATGTGATTTTTACAAAAGCCGGGATCTGGGCATTCAATCCCGATTACTTGTTGGGTCCTGAACTTTTTGGCCTGCCCATCGAAGAATGGCTCTTCTTTTTTTGCATCCCGTACGCCAGTGTGTTCACCTATTTTTCGCTACAACATTACGTCAAACGCAACCCATTCAAGGATGCGGATACCACGCTCAATTTCGGGGCCATCCTCATTTGCGCTGCGCTCGTCGTTGGATTTTTTCCGAGGTACTACATCACCCTGACCAGCGTATACACCTTGTTTTGGTTGATTTGGGCGACCCGCAACACCAAACCGTTCATGGCAGATTTGTGGTTGGCATATTTCGTGTTACTCGTCCCGTTTGTGATTTCCAACGGTGTTTTAACCGGTCTTTCATTTTGGGAATTTCCGGCATTGCACCAGCAAGCCGAAACGATTTTGGACCAAATTGTTTGGTACCACGCAGGTCACAACACCGGTTGGCGCATCTTCACCATGCCGGCGGATGATTTGGTGTATGGATTTTTGCTTATCGCCATGCACATCGCCGGCGTCGAACGGCTGCGTGAGCGAGCAGCAGCGAAGCCTTCCAGCGTTTGACTCAATCCTCCGAAGTCGCGAGTTCAAATACCGCGCATACTGGGCGATGATCCGACAACTCAACGTCCCCCGTGATGTATTGGCGCACATGCAATTCCTCGCTCGCCCAAATTTGATCGATGCGCAAGAAAGGCAAATCTCCAATGTACGTCGAACCCAGGAGCGAGGCGTTTTGCGGGCGGACAGCCGCAAATGCATCATTCAATTCGCACCGCATTTGTTGTGAAGCATATGAAACAGGGGTATCGTTGAAGTCTCCTGCAACCACGGTGGGATGCGGACTGACCAAGATGGCATCTCCTACCACCTCCGCTTGCACCGCTCGTTTGTTCCAAGCATTCGCTAGGCGCGTAAAAAGGCGAATGCGATTCGCTTCATCTCCCACGTTTCGCGCCGCCTCATAATCTTCCTTCTCGAATCCGATGCTGCTCAGATGCAAATTGAACACCCGCACGGTATCTCCGTTGATGAGAAGGTCCACATGCATCGCACTGTTGTTCTTATCGTTATCAAAACGAATGGCTTCCTTGTTCAAAATCGGATACCGCGAAAGCACCGCCAACCCAAATAATTTATCTTGTCCGCGACCAAGCTTGAATTCCTCCTGCCAATGCGAAAGTCCGGTTGACTTTTTGAGTCGGTCGGCGGACATCCACGGATTCCGACTGTCTTCCAAAAAACACTCTTGCAAGCAGATGACATCCGCCTCCTGAGAAGCCAGGTATGCCAACATGGAGTCGCGCACATCCGCGCGCTCAATCCAACCATACCGGTTGAATTGCCTGACATTCCAAGTCAACACACGCAACTCTCTGTCCCCATCCATCGATTCGATGGTGGGAGAACTCAGCCCACCCCAAGTCGATGTGACTTGGGGCAAGCAAATCACCAACGTCAACAGACCGATCATTCCCCAAGTCCACCGTCGCTTCACCCAAGCGCCAGCCGTTCCGAGCATCAACACGCCGCTACTGAAAGGAAATACCAAACCAAAGAGGGCCCAAATCGCAGAATCCACTGGGGGGACGTAGACCCCCACGATTCCCAACCCCGACCCGGTCAATCCGGTTAGGCACAGGAGAATAGGCCAAAACGCCTTGGTTTTTTTAGATCTCTTCGCAGCTGTCATGGATTCGATTGCCGAAACAAAAATTCCTTCTCGTCTGCGGTCAAATTGTCGTAGCCGTGCTTGGAAATTTTATCCAAAATCGCATCCATGCGCTCGCTTCGCTCTCGTTTTTCTCGGTTGAATTCATCATCGCTTTTGACTCGCGTGGTTCGTGAATCTTTAACCTTTCGAAATCGCGTTTTCTTGCGTCTTTTGGGAAAACTTCCGCTTTGAAAAAGCCCCACGACGGCATCCATCAGTCGCTCAAACCATCCCACGAAGTCACGCCCATTCGCCGCTTGCTTGATCATCACATAACCAAAGGCCGCCCCTCCCAAATGCGCCAAATTCCCACCTGTATTGGCCCCATTACCGAGGGCAAAATAATCCAGTAACACCCAACCAATTGCGAGGTATTTCAGCGGAATCGAACCGAGTAAGAAAAGGCGTACGGTATAGTTGGGTTGTGCAGTGGCGGTGGCGGTCATGATCCCCATCACCGCAGCACTCGCCCCATATGCGTACGTGCCTTGCTGCAGTCCAGGAAAAACATTGGACGCCACAGCGTAAAGGACAAACCCAGCCAAACCACTGACAAAATAGGTGCTCAGCAGCCTCCTCGAACCGAACTGCACTACAAACAATCGGCCCATCCAATAAAGCCAAAGCATGTTCATGGCCAAATGCCAAATATCCACGTGTACAAACATGTGGGTCAACACGGACCAGGGACGCTGAATCAAGACATCACTTCTCCAGCCCGTAGCCAGCCCGTAAACACCAATTACATTGGACTCATCGATCACACCCAAAGTTCCGAGCAAACGAAGCGTCAGGATCAACGTGAACACGCCCACGTTGACGAAAATCAACCGAGTCAACAGCGAACCCGCATCCCATTGTTTTTTCAGATCATCCCACATCCTTTGGCTAACCTTACATCAATAAAATGTACCTCGCTCTTTCTGCCACCGCTTCAATAAAAGGTAGCCAAACAACATGCCACCCAAGTGAGCAAAATGCGCCACGTTATCTCCTGAAGCATTGTCCAAAGCCAAGCTCAACTCCAACACCCCATATCCGATCACAAAGTATTTGGCTTTGATGGGAATCGGAGGAAACAACAGCATCAATCGGGTATTCGGGAACAGCATTCCAAATGCAAGTAGGATGCCAAAAACGGCTCCTGAGGCTCCGACTACCCGTCCAAACTGCGCATCCAAATTCATCGACCACATGGCGTCAGAAACCGTCGATGGACGGTCGAATACCGGAAAGAACGTCCCGTACGCGTTGTACAATTCCATCCCGACCACGAGCTCATGCAAGAAAAACCCTCCCAATCCGCAGATGATGTAGTAGTTAAAAAACCGCTGAGGACCCCACAACCGCTCCAACTGTCCACCGAACATGTAAAGAGCGAACATGTTGAAGAAAATGTGCCCCAACCCTCCGTGCATGAACATGTGTGTGATGACCTGCCATGGGTAAAAATTGGGCGATCCCGGATAGGTTCCTGAAAAATAATGCAGCATTTCATACTCACCCAAGGCAATGGTGGCGAGGTAGAACAAACCATTGATAATGATGAGGTTCTTTACGACGGGGGGCGCGTTATTGAGCATCAGCGAAATCGTTGTTCAAGTTCATTGGAATCAAAGGTAACAATCACCGTTCTTCCGAAAGGGTCGAGCGTCGGAGCCGAACAACCAAACAAGCGGTCCACCAGGTCCACCATTTCCTCGGAACTCAGCGACTTTCCAACCCGCACGGCGAGCGTTTCTGCCAATCGCGCTGCCACACGTTCCTCCCTGCTGATTCCCGCCACAGATTCCTGACGTTCTTCAAGCACCGCTTGAATCAGCGCTTCCGGGGTATTTTCCCCTTCCACCGGCATGCCCTGAACTTCAAGGCCGTCGTCACTTTCCGCAATCAACAATCCAAATTTGGCCAACCAATCCCGCGATTGAAGCAAGAACAACTGATCTGCGGAATTCAAATCAATGGCAGCAGGGAAAAGCAATTGCTGTGTTGCGGATTGATTGACGTCGCTTTCGAGCTGGCGAACGAGGGTTTCGTACAAAATCCTCTGATGAGCACGGTGCTGATCGATGAGAATCAAGCCCGATTTAGTGGATGTCACAATGAAACGGTTATGCAATTGAAACATCGGCCGTGCCGCCGTGAAACCCGAGGTTTCAAAGGCCACCTGCTGCTCGGTGTTGCCAATGGCCGATTGGCGCATCGAAACGCCCTCGTCTCCGCCCTCGTGCGCTTGGGAAGCCCCATCCTTCCAAGCAGAATCGTACAGGGTCTTCCACGCATCGATTTGACCGCGACCTGGCCGCAACCCGCCACTACCCGTGCCACTCGAAGAACTCCCGGCTTCCGCCGTATGGAATGGATTGTAATCCGGGTTGATCGAGACCGTCGGCTCCAATACGATGCGATCTTTCGGAACGGGCGTGATGTTGAGCCCCGTCTCTTGGTCAAAGTCCAACGATGGTGCCACCGCATATTTGCCCAATCCTCGACGAATCGCGGGCAACATCAACGATTGAATGGTTCGATCTTCGTCGAACTTGATTTCTGTTTTTGTGGGATGAATGTTCACGTCCAGGCGCGCAGGATCAATGGTCAAAAACAGAACATACAGAGGATATTGGTCACGCGGCAGCAAGCCTTCATAGGCTTCCATGATGGTTCGATGCAGCAAACCGTGTTTGACGAAGCGTTGATTGACGAACAGGAACTGTTCCCCCCGGGTGCGTCTTGCGAATTGAGGTTTGCCCACAAATCCCTTGACACTCACCACATCGGTTGATTCTTCAACCGGAACCAGTCTTTCGTCATATTTGCTACCAAACACCCCGACCACACGTTGTCGTTGCGTCGTTGCACGCAGATTGAACAGCTCGCTGTCGTTGTGGTACAATTTAAAATGAACGCCCTCGTGTGCCAATGCGACGCGATGGAATTCATCGATGACGTGCCGCATCTCCACCGCATCAGATTTCAAAAAATTCCGGCGCGCGGGAACATTGAAGAACAGGTGACGCACGGCGATCTGGGTTCCCACGTCCATCGCACAAGGTAGCGCGTCGCACACTTCGCCACCCTCCAGGTTCAATTGAAATCCATGGTCTTCACTCCCGTGCATCGTTTTCAATTCGACGTGCGAAATGGAGGCGATGGATGCGAGTGCTTCACCTCGAAATCCTTTTGAGACGATGGCGAACAGATCATCCGCCGTCGTGATTTTGGAGGTTGCATGGCGGTCAAAGCAGCGACGTGCGTCCGCTTCTACCATTCCCACGCCGTTGTCCTTGACTTGAATCAAAGTACGACCCGCGTCGACGACACGAACTTCTACAGCTGTAGCACCTGCATCCACAGCGTTTTCCATGAGTTCCTTGACAGCTGAAGCCGGGCGCTGAATAACCTCACCGGCAGCAATTTGATTGGCTACCTGGTCCGGTAACTGTTTGATCACCTCATGCATCCTCCATCCACTTTAAAACACCTGAAAAATCACTCGTTTCTACCCATTGAATGCCCTTCCACGCCATCCAAACCAACACGACAGCAATCAGAGCAGCACGGAGCATCGCATACCGCGCCCCCTTGATTTGACTGCGTCGCTGAGCCGAACGGCCTTCGTTTGTAAGGCCCGGTTTGCGCAATCGAATCGGTCGTTGGCTACCCCCTCCTTTACCATCATCCCCTGCCAATTCCGCTTCGATGCGCTCCTTTCGCTCGGTCCATTTGGAATCCAAATCGGGCAAATGCCGCGATTTGAATTCGAACCGACGGGGATCGGTGCGAACATTTCGAAACATGGAACGTAGGCGTGGCGCTTGCATCAAGCAACGAAAATAAGGCAGACACCCGGCAAACTCAGGCTTTCGCTGCCATTCGTTGTTCAAAATCCGCTAACACGTCGTCCACAACTTTTGAACCGGGATAATGCTCCAAAATCGCGTGCATCACCCGATCCACTGTGGCATCGGGACAGGATGCTCCGCTGGTCACCAAAATCTTCGGCACCCCTGTCCCAGGCACAGGCCATGGATCCAAGGTGCGTTGTGCGACGCCTGTCCGCCAATCATAGTGGTGCAACCAGCCGTCAGCTTTGAACTCTTGCTCATTTTTGACAAAAAACGTCGGGACAACAGCCTCGCACAATTCCACCAAATGTGAGGTGTTCGAACTGTTGTACCCACCCACCACCACCGCCGCATCGTGTGTTTGGGTGGTCAACGCAGTTTGGGTCGCTGTTTGATTGTCATTGGTGGCGTAACACAGCGTGTCTCGTGTATTTGCGAAAGCTAGATCTGCATCATCACGCGACTCAATGGCCAGCCGAATGCGATCGCTGATGGCCTGGGTGTCAGAAGCCAGCATCGTCGTTTGGTTGACCACACCGACGCGATTGAGGTGAGTCGAGGCGTCAAATCCCGGTGAGGTGCGACCGTTGAAATAATCTCCAAATTCGACCAAAGGCCGCTTGCCGGTAATGAAATCGCAAAGCACCTCGGCTTCTTTCATGTCCTTGATCACCAGGGCGTGTCCTGAACCCCGGGCATGACTAAATGTCGCCCGCGTTTCTTCGTGTTGAGGTTTCCCGTGGATGATGATGGTATAAGCCTCTGTGGCCAATTTCGCCGATCGTTTCCACACCTTTTCGACAAAAGGACACGTCGTGTTGTATCGCTCCACGTCCACCCCGATTTCGCGCAGCTTTTCCTCCAATTCGAGGGTGGTTCCAAAAGCTGGAATCAGCACCACATCATCCGCTTGCAATTCATCCAAAGGCGTCAAAGGTTGGCCTTCCGTGTCTTGCAAAAACCGGATGCCTTGTGCCTGAAGATCCGCATTGACTTCCGGGTTGTGAATCATCTGGCTCAAAAGAAATATCCGCTTCCCCTCATTCTCTTGAAGCGCCTTGTAGGCGATTTCAATCGCGTTTTCTACGCCGAAGCAAAATCCGAAGTGACGCGGCAAAACGAATTGGACGCTCCCAAAATCAAGGACCGTTGGTTCAAAATCTTGTTTACGCGGATCCCGCACCTTCCGCAGGTGTTTCACACGAGAAATGATGGGCGATCGATAAAAATCTGGTACCTCAAATGAGCGCATAGAGTTGCAATCTAGACATCAAACCTAACCTCTGCTCGGTAAAGATTGTTGGGTAAAAAGACGAAAAATCTGGATTTCTTCGATTTCTCTGAAACTTCACCGCCAAAGAACCCGTAAAGCGGAATATGAAAACGATTCCATTGCGCTTTTGGGCCTTTGCCATTTTGATGTTCATTGCATCGGTGACGACGTTTGTCTTGGCCTGAGGTACGTTTTGACCCGGCGGTATTTCAGGGCGTCCGAGCGACGGACTACTTTCCGCAACATGCTCAAGAGAGCCTCATCATCTAAGGGTTCTGAACGCAATTGGGCCAAGGCCATTCCCTGAATCAAGGGGGTCTTCAATTCTTCATAGTACCGCAGAATAGGCCATTTTTCCGATTCTATGCGGATGACCACATCCGTGGAATTGGCAATCCATTCCAACGTGAGCGCATCCACCGCTCTGCCGCTTTCTCCGCAGCAGTCCAAGCCGGTTCGCATCCTCCATTCAATGGCTTCTTCCACCCAACGGGCATCCACATTTCCATCCACAGGCCATTCAGGTGAAGCCCCGCAAAACCAACAGCAAAAGAATACGCCGCTGCTCAAGAGCATAGCCGATGGGTTTCTTCGAAACGCACGCCCAATCGCTCCAATTCGGGCAGCAGCACCTCGTAATAATCCCGGTGCATGGGCACTTGCACTCCGGTTTGCTTGAATTTACCTGCGAGCAGCGCCTCAGCAGCAATGGCTACGGGCCACCCCACAGTATCCGACATGCCCGTATACACCGAATCTCGCCCTTCGAGACGTAACGAACTGGTAATCTCATGCAATTCACCCTGAAGCTCGTACTGAAAACGATGCCACATCACGATCATGTCACGGTCATTGGATTTCAGAAGCCACTTGGCTTCGAGCAAATCTTGAAGTACTTGAGCAGGAGTGCCTGCTGTCCGCTTGGGCCCAGAATCGCTGTCGAACAACCCCAACCAAGCCAGGCGATCTAAGGTCGCTTCAGAAGCTCCGGTGCATTCCGCAACGGCCAATCTCACATCGATGCCTTCCGATTGAGCAGGTAAAAAAGTACGCAACCAATCCGCCCAAGAAATGCCAGCAGCCCACTCCATTTTCGCATCATCCCGCACACAGCCCAATTGCACCAACGCATCCCAACCTGCGCAAAATCCATCGCCCCTCAATGTGCCACGGATCAGCGTTTGGATTCCTTTCAAACCGTAGATGGATTCGTAGGCCACCGAATCTCGATTTGGATAGCCTTCAAACAACATGCCGTCCACCTCGATGCGCTTGGCATGTTGAAAAACCCGATGCGGAGGCACCAGGCGTGCGCTGCCACCTGACAAGAATGTAGCCGCACCTCCTTGCCCAGCCAGCACCACATTGCGCGGGTTCCAACTGAATTTATAATGCCACGGATTGTCGTCTGATTCCGGAGCTATCAACCCGCCGCAATAGGACTCAAACTCCAACATTTTACCGCCACTTTGTTCCACACGGTCCAGCACCGCCTTCGCACTGAGGTGATCAATTCCTGGATCCAATCCAATTTCATTCAACACCAACACATTTGCCTCAAGAGCCCTTTCATGAAGGGCCTGCATTTCAGGACTTACATAGCTAGGCGTGATCACCGGCACTCCCGCTTCAATGGCGACCTTCGCGATCTCCGGATGCATGAAAGCTGGCACCATGGAAATCACCAAATCCGCACCCGCGATGCGCTGATTGCGGTCTTCAACTTGCTCGGGATCAATAGCAAAAGGACGTGCCGCTGGGTGTTGCCTGCACTTTCGTTCTGCGAGGGCCAAATCCACATCGCCCACATGCACTTCCCAACCATTGGCCCCGGAGCGATTCAACAATTCGGCAATCAAAGATGAGCTTGACCGCCCCGCTCCCAATACCAATACCTGCTTCATTCCGTTCAATTCATTCTAGTTGTGGCCCAAATGTAATCATGCGGCCGAGGTTGGCATGAAATTGGCTCAAAACGTTCCCGTTGACATGAACGTTGACATTAACTTGCGCCTTGCTAATCCGACCATGTTTACGCTACGCCAATTCCTTCTTCTCAGTTCTTTAGCCTGTCTCATCGCCATGAGCAGTTGCTCCGGTTCGAAGGCCTATGTCAAACGGGGAATCAAGATGGAAGAAGTCGGCATGATGGATCAAGCGGCTAATTTCTTTTACACGGCCGTCCTCAAAAACCCAATGAATACCGATGCTTTGGCAGGTCTGCAGCGTGCCGGTCAGTGGGTCTTGAACGACCGCCTGCGCGCATTTGACGAGGCACGCATGGTGAAAGACCGCGCCCGCGCCGTGGCGGCCTATGAAGAAGCCGAGGCGTATTACGCCAAAATCGAGAAGCTCGGTATACGCTTACTGTTCATGGAGAGTGCGCGCACCGCCTACGAACAAGTCAAAAACGCCCACCTCGATGACCTTTACGCTACAGGCTTAAAAGCACTCGAAACGGAAAACTTTGAGGAAGCGCTCGCCCAGTTTGAGGAGGTAAAGCGACTGCAAGCAGACTATGAAGATGCAAGTCATTTGGCAGATGTGGCCTATTGCGAACCGCGCTACCGAACGGCCGTTGCAGCGATGGATGCCGCACAATGGCGCACCGCGTTCGATGCACTTCAGGCAGTCGTGGAGCGCGACGCAGGTTTCAAAGATGCGGTCGAATTGAAAGCCGATGCCTTGGAAAAGGGGCGCTTTGCGATCGCGCTGGTTGGTTTTGAAAACGGGTCCAACCGGTCGGGCATGGAAACCAAACTTCGTTCGTTCGTCCAGCAGTCCGTAGCAGAAAGCCAAGACCCATTTTTGGTGTTGGTCGATCGCGAAAACCAAGCACTCATCTTACAAGAGCAGCAGCTTGCGCTTAGCGGCGTGTTGGACGGGAACACTTCCGTCGAGGTGGGCAGCATGCTCGGAGCCAAGGCCATCCTCAAAGGCACCGTCATTTCCTGTGATGTGCGAACCTCGAGTTTACAGAAAAGAGACATCACGGGGTTCGAGAGCTACCTGGTGGAAAAAGTAAACGAGGAAGGAAAAAAAGTCTATGACACCAAATACCGTAATGTGGTTTACCAATCGTATTCAAGGAGCCGAGCGGTAGATCTGACCATTCAAATTCAGTTGATTTCTCTGGAAACCGGCAAAACGGAAATGTCCGAAATTCTCACGCGGAGCAACCGGGACAATATCGAATACGTGCGTTACAGTGGGAACGCCAAAAACCTGTATCCGGCCTCGACCAGCGGGAACGTTAACCGTGCCGGTCGTCGCGCGCTTATGGCTAAAATGCAAGGTCGCACAGAGTTGAATTCCGAATCGAGCATGGTGGATGCCTTGGTCGTGGACTGCGCCGCCGGCGTTCGAAGTTTGGTGGAAAACGAAATGAAGCGCCTCGTACCATGACCCTTCGCTTGCCAAAATTCGTCTGGGTTTGGTCGCTTTTGGTGGCAGGAACATGGAGCGGATGCTCCGGTGCTAAACAATGGGCAGAGGCGCCTGATTGGGTGACGTCCAGACCTTCCCTTCCCGGATATTACATCGGCATTTCAAGCGCTGGCAAATCCCAGTACGGTGAGGATGCGGCCGCCACGGCGCAAAAGCGCGCCCTTGCTGATTTGTCTGGGCAAATTCGAGTGGTGATTGAAAGCACCTCCATCCTGCACACCACACAATTTCAAGGGGTTGCTGGCCAAAATTTTTCAGAACGCATAAAAAGCGCCAGCACCGAGGATTTGGAAGGGTATGAATTGATCGGATCGTACGAAAACGAAACAGATCATTGGGCGTATTACCGACTGAGTCAGGTGACGTACGAACGCATAAGACAAGAGCGCAAACGCGCAGTTTTGGATGTAGCAGGCGGGTATTGGGTGGCGGCCAACGAGGCTCGTGAAAGCGGACGTCCCGCTGCGGCGTTGGATTTTTATGTGCGTGCGTTGGAAAGCATGGAGGCGTATTGGGGAGAACTCAATCAATGGGAAGCCCCAGGAGGAAGTGTCAATGTGGATCGAGCCTGCCTCGATGGCATCACCCAAACCCTGGCATCCCTCAAACTGACGACTCCGCAGCGCGAAGTCAATTTGTCCTTTGCCGATCGATACAGTGACCGACTAGAATGCACGGTGCTTTTTGATGACGCGCCCGCTGCCCAAATCCCGATTTGGTCGCGTTACAATCGCGGCACCTTGCCGAAAACCGGAACAGTCTCCACCGATGCAGCCGGAAGGTGTTCAATTGATCTCGGCCAATTCGAACCCGGCGTCCGTTCTTCGGAATTGCGCTTGGAGCTGCGGTTGAGCGATTTGGTGCCCCGTTTGGCGGAATCTCCGGTCAACATACTCATTAAACAATTGCCCACCCCCAGCCTCACCGTGCCCATTTTCTTGGCATCTCCTTCAGTCTACTTGTCCACCACGGAGCGCGTCAAAGGGACGGCAAATGGCGGCCAGGTGCTGCGCAACGCCGTCGCGCAAGGGCTGAGCAACCGCGGCATTGAATGGGTCGAAAGTCGCAATGCGGCTGACTTGATCCTCGAATTGGAGGCCGATACCCGCGAGGCGGGGTCTGCCGCTGGGTTTTTCACCGTGATGTTGAATGCCACTGCCGTTTTGAAGACCCCAGACGGTCGCCCGGTGTTGCAACAGAATTTAGAGGATGTCAAAGGTGTGCAGCTCAATTGGGAAGCAGCTCATGCTGAAGCTTACCGCAAAGCTCAGCTGGAAATCCAAGGATCGTTTCTGAAAAAATTGATCCAAGCACTCTACCAATGACCCTGATTGACCCACAAAAATTGGCACGTTAATTGACTACCTTTCACCACAGCAAATGAATTCAGAACCCATGAAAAACAAATTCTCAACGCTCGCCTGGCTCGCTGCAGGCACTGCCCTTGTATTGTCTGGATGCAAAGGCAACAAAGAGACCGCATCTACGCCTGAGACGCGCGGAGAAGTGCGCATTGTTGAATATTGCTCAGGTCCCGATTACCTGACCAATGGTGAATACTTTCGAGCGTCTGCTACGGGAACCAGCCCACAGCGTGAAATCGCAAAAAAGATTGCACGCCAAAACGCGGAAGCCACACTGGCCCGTGCTGTTGAGGCTACCGTTGAAATTGTTGCCGAAAACCAAGCTACACAACTCGGCTTCGGCACAACTGAAGAGGCGACGAGCAAGTTCAACGAGCTTTCACGCACCATCGTCAACAAGAAACTTACTGGCGCCATCACCATCTGCCAAGAGTTGACCATGACGGAAGACAAAAAGTACATTGCCTACTTGGCCGTTGAACTGAGTGGAGCCGAATTGGCTGATGCCTACGTAGAAGGTTTGAAGCAAGAGGAACGCATCCGTGCGGAATACAACTACGACCAATTCAAGGAGACCTTCGAAGAAGTCATGTCGAATTACCGAAATCAGTAATCCTACTTATTCGGTCTTGCCAAACCCCAGTTCCCTCGGGAAGCTGGGGTTTTTTCATGCCCAGCGTTTTCGCTAGGCTCCAACTAGTCTTCCTCGACAGACCCGAGCCAAACCGGAATGGCCGACCGCTCTATCGGATGTTGATCTCGGAAAGCTTTCACGCGGCCAATCCACGTGCGGATCAGTTGCTTGCCGACGGGAGTCAAAACCGACTCCGGATGAAATTGAACTGCTTCAATGGGCAAATGCCGGTGCGTCAGAGCCATGGGCAGCCCGCTTGCGTTTCGAGCTGTTATTGCGAGGTTCTTCGGTAATTCATCGTCCTCCACCACCCAGCTGTGGTAGTGACCAACTTGCAACGGGGCACTGAGTCCTTCAAAAATACCTACGGGCTGAATGGAGGTGAGTTGAGTGGCTTGCCCGTGCAACACCTCATCCAAATTGCGAAGGGTCCCACCGAAATGTTCAGCAATGGCTTGCATGCCCAGGCACACCCCCAAAGTCGGAACTTGGTGAGCCGCAGCAATGGGGATGATTTGCATCAACTGACCGGCTTCGCTTGGCAGACCGGGGCCGGGAGACAAAACCAATCCATCGAATTGGACCACCGCGTGCGGATTGACGGCATCGTTGCGGACCACATCCACTTCCACACCGGCGCTCACCAACATGTGCTGCAAATTCCACGTAAAGGAATCGTAATTATCTACCAACAAGATGCGCATCTGCGAACTTCGAAGTGCAAAGGTGGGAAATCCCTGCGTAGTTTCGCACCATGTCAGATCGCATTTCATCTTCCGATGCAGCGGCACCTGTAGCCGCGTACAGCCAAGCCGTTTCCGCAGGAGATTTGGTGTTCGTCAGTGGACAAATCCCATTGGATCCCGCAACCGGTGAGCTCGTATCCCAATCGGTCGAAGCCGCTACCCGCCAAAGTTTGCGCAATGTCGAGCGCATCCTCCAAGCCGCTGAATTATCCCTTGAACACATCGTGAAGGCCACCGTGTTCCTCATTGATTCAGGGGATTACGGCGGAATGGATCAGACGTATCGGGAGATCATGCCCGAACCCTTTCCCGCACGCGAAGCCGTTTTTGTGGCCGGCCTACCCAAAGGCGCTCGTGTCGAAATTTCAGTCATTGCCCACCGGAATCGATAACCTTCAGCCATGTTCTTCAAGAAAATACTCTACTACCTGAATCCTGCCAACCTGTTTCATCGCGACCCCGAGGCGGGCATCAGTTTGCGGATGATGCACGGAGTCAATAAAATCAGTTTCTTGATGTTCTTGGTTTGCCTGCTGGTGATGGTGGTCCGATGGGCTATGCGCTGAGTCTAAAACGGCAAATCGCTATCCCGGAACTCCAACTTCAAATCCTTGAGCATGGAGGCTTTGATGTTCAGACGCACGTAAAAACTCCTGCGTATCCCAAAGGGCACCCAATTCACCGAAAGTTCCCAGCAGTGTAGGTCGAGGTACATGTCGAGCTGTGTCGGTGTAAGCTCGAGGTCGACCAAATCGAAACCTCCATTGACGTCAAACCGCAAGCGATCCGCAATTCGAACAGAACCGCGAATTCGAGCTGATTGGGACATGACCAGGGTATCTTGTTGGGTTTCCGCGAACCAATTCTTTCGCAAATCGAGGTTGTAATCCACCCGACAATCCCAAGGAAAGTCGGTATTCTCTCCACCTGAAAAATTACTTCCAAATGCGGCATTCGCCTTGGTCAACCGCAGCAGGCCCTCGCCCGCATCCCACAAAAACACGTCGATGCGCTGCCCCGTGGAATC
>Ga0255752_10004265_pt1 | contig 14464 bp, 21 predicted proteins | sample 011ome_25_FD_179952 | JGI IMG/M metagenome (GOLD analysis project Ga0255752, IMG submission 179952) | Coastal salt marsh microbial communities from the Groves Creek Marsh, Skidaway Island, Georgia - 011512CT metaG (version 2) | ecosystem: Environmental > Aquatic > Marine > Intertidal zone >...
AGGAAACGGTGCAAGTGCGAAAAGCATAGTAGGCATTCAAGGCATTAGTTCAAACGTTATCACATTTGCAGAAACAGGCACATATGAATTCCAATTTCACACAGATGACGGCGGAGCAGCAATATTCTTAAGCGAATTAACACGTCCAAGAGACACATTAACAAATCCAATTAAACTTACAGGCTCAGAAGATTTAGCTGATGCTGGCGCTGCCAGTTTAACAAAAACTGCTAGTTACTTTACAACCGCAGCCGCTGAAACTAGCACATTAGCTGCCGGTGTCGAAGGTCAAGTCAAAGTACTAGCAATGTACGGGGATGGTGGCGACATGGTCACCACAGTGACCAATGCAGGATGGAAAGCATCCGGAACTGGAACTATTACTTTTGCTAACATTGGCGAAGCATGCACTTTAATGTACATCAACAGCAAATGGTTTGTGATAGGCAACAACGGTGCGGCATTTGCATAAAGAAGAAAATAACAATTGACATACCAACTCCTTTACTATATAATTATTGAGTAAAGGAGTTTTTTAATGACACAAATTGATCTAAACAAATACAAAGAGTTTGTTGATGCGGTTACCAGCGATGAAAGCAAAAGCAATGATGCATTCACACATAACTGGGCATCTCTAAACAATCAACGCAAAGCAGACATGCCAAGACTGTTGACTGCCAGTTGTGGATTAGGTGCTGAAGCAGGAGAATTCACTGAAATTGTAAAGAAAATGATATTCCAAGGCAAACCACTAACTGACGAGAATGTCTATCATATGCAACGTGAACTCGGAGATATCATGTGGTATTGGATGCAAGGTTGCATGGCACTTGATATAGACCCCAATAAAGTAATTCAAATGAACATCGACAAACTAAAAGCACGTTATCCTGGTGGCGACTTTGATGCATATTACAGCGAAAACAGAAAAGACGGTGACATCTAATGTCGATGGAACATCCATTGATTGGTAAAATTGACGACCTCAGTGAATCAGAACTGTTGGATAAAATTACCGAACTAAATGGAAAACTAACTATTGCAATGCGAATGGGCAATAGTTCACTTATCAATCAAGTGAACCTTGCAATCAACACCTATCGCAACAAACTCACAGAAAAGCAGAAAAAAGCCCGTTCTGGAGACAACAACAACTTTGAGGATAAGATAGATATATCATGAGTTATGTAAGAATAGGTTGGAGTCCAACATTTACCACTGGCGTGTACTTTGACACTGGAGTTATAATGAACAGTTACAGTGTTGATTTACAAATAATAACAAAATCAACAAATCAAGTCGATCAAAATATTGCAATGGAAAGATGCAAGTATATTATATACGAACAGTTTTCGGATGCTATAATTTTTGGTAAAGCACACAAAAGCCTTACTAAAAAATATGAAGAAGTAGATTTTCGAACCATTGTGTTACCAGACGAACCTGCTGATCAAATAGTTGGCCTAGCATTATATTGTAAACTACAAGCAGTTACCGAAGATGTAATGGACATACTTGATATCAGCATACGAAGTACAATGGGAGGCGGTATTAGTTATTTGCATCATGATGAAGAAACTGTAGGCCCATTTGAAAACATAGGATGGTGGACAGATTCTGGACCAGGTTGTATTACAATACCAAAAGCAGGTAAAAAAGTCGTTACATTGAACAATCCTACATGGAAAAATTTAGATTTGGATTGGGATGACGGCGAGGCAGAAGAACCAGTGATTGAAATAAAACTTGAAAAACAAGTCGAAAAGGTTGACAACACTGGTGAAAATGTAGTAGAATTCAAACCTAATGATAAAAAATAAATTTGGTGAAATAGTATACAATATCGAAGACGTAGTTGATTTAATTATGAAAGAGAAATCAACTGTTGGTATCACTGTGGATACCTCAGTAGACTTAGAAGGCACAAGACCTGAGACTGATATATCATTGAGTGTTGATGAGTATGATCTTATGAATCAGCATCGCTGGCTCATGCCTGAAGAATACCAACAGTTAGATATTGCCCAACATGTAATCGATTGTTGTAAAACAGAAGACGAAATGCAACGTGCCGGTCAAGAACTGCTGATGTTTCAAGAAAGAAATTTATTCAATCTGTTACGATATTTAAAATATCTAGTAGATACCATGAGAGCAAACAATATCATATGGGGTGTTGGTAGAGGATCTAGTGTTTCCAGTTACGTGCTTTACCTACTAGGTGTTCACAGAATAGATAGCATGTACTATGATTTAGACCCAGGTGAATTTCTAAGATAAATATATTAACTACGCAGTTAATAGGAGTGATAGATGGCTGGAAAAATGTACAGAAGTTCGCAAGGTAAATCAATAGACCTAGGCAGTCTGTTGTTACAAAATGAAAATGTTAGAGCAGTCGGTAACATGGGTGTAAATGCTCGTGGTGATGTTATTAACAACAAAAATAAATCAATTGACAGTCGTGTAAATCAAAAAAAGCGTCAGTATAATAAACAAATTGGACCTCAAGATGTAGTTCCATCTGAAAGCAAAACCAAACTTGCAGCCGCAGTTGCTGATGAAGTTGTGGTTGATCCTGTTGTTGTAGAACCGAAGAAAACTATTACAAAAAAACCAAAAACATCTAAGACCAAAGTTACAAAACCAAAAGTTGCAACAAAAACAAAAGTTGCAACAAAAGAAAAAGTTAAATCTGCAGATATTGATATCAACGATCTAGACAACATTGAATCAAATTTAGAAAAAGCAGAAGAAACTAAATCAAAGCCAATGGGCGGACTTGCTGATGCAATCGCAAGAGCAAAACGAATCAAACAAGAAGCAATTGTGCCACCAAAGGAACGTGCAAAACAAGCAGAAGGAGTTAAAAAAATATAATGGCTACACTTAATCATGATGCATACAAGGTTAATAGAAACAGTTTCCGAGCTCTACGTGATGACGTAATTGTTGAAGAAATGGCTTTCAAAGAAAGAAAATTACAAAGTGGTATTATATTATTAGACGACGACGGCAAAGGACATGGTATTCGTCCAAGATGGGGCAAAGTATATGCAATTGGTCCTGATCAGACTGATGTGGTTCCTGGACAATGGATCATGGTTGCACATGGTCGTTGGAGCAGAGGTGTCAAGATTGAAGATGAACATGGCGAAACAACCATACGTAAAGTTGATAACAAAGACATTCTACTGTTAAGCGATGAAGATCCTGGGTCAGACGATACTCTGGCAGATGCAATAGACATTTACCAAAGATAAAACTTCTAGTTGACTTATACACCGTTTGCATGTATAATTAGGACAACTTAGGAGTATTATATGAAGCAACTGTGGACTGAAAAATATAGGCCGAATGACATTGACGGATATGTTTTTCGTGATGAAGAACAAAAAGCACAAGTTAAAACTTGGATAGACGAAGGTGCTATACCGCATCTACTGTTTAGTGGTGCTCCTGGTGTTGGTAAAACTACACTGGCAAAAATACTAATCAAACAATTAGAAATAGATGATTTTGATGTGCTAGAAATAAATGCATCAAGAGAAAATTCAATTGACACAATACGTGACAAGATCACAGGCTTTGTGCAAACAATGCCATTTGGTGAATTTAAAGTTGTACTGTTAGATGAGGCTGATTACATATCGCCAAACGGACAAGCGGCACTGCGTGGTGTCATGGAAACCTATCATGCCAGTGCAAGATTCATACTAACTTGCAACTATCCAAACAGAGTTATTCCTGCATTGCATTCAAGATGTCAAGGCTTTCATATTGAGAAAGTAGACCGTACAGAGTTTACTGCAAGAGTTGCTACAGTGTTGGTTGCCGAAAACATTGAAATAGACATCGAAACACTAGACACATATGTACGTAGCACCTATCCAGATCTACGTAAGTGTTTGAACTTGTGTCAAATGAATAGCACAGATGGCAAACTTGCCAACGTAAAAGGCGATGAAGGTAACACTAGCGACTGGCGTGTTGATGCAATAAACTTGTTCAAAGCAGGCAAGATAGTTGAAGCACGTAAACTTATGTGTGCAACTGTGCGTCCAGAAGAAATGGAAGATGTGTTTCGTTGGATGTATGACAATTTAGAACTATTTGCAACTACACAAGAAGGACAAGATAGTGCCATAATGGCAATACGTACAGGACTGGTTAATCACAGTTTTGTAGCAGATCCAGAAATAAATCTAAGTGCAACAATGGTAGAGCTATCACAGATCAATGGGTGAAGTATTAGAATTTAAACCACGTGAGCAGGTGTTTGTACTAAAGTTTACTGCACCGCGACCTTTACGAATGACCAAGACTGGCAAAGAACGTATTACCGTATCGCTGGAAAAAGTTGATGAATACACAGGCATAGGACAAGCATGGGTACCAGCTTCAAATCTACGTGCGGCTAAAGAAAAGTTGTGTGCAATGATTGAAGTTCTTGAGTTTCAAGAATGACAAAAGTTGCTTTTCACGGATGCAGTTTTACCCAAGGTGATGGATTTGATGTACACGAAAGAGAGATCTATTTGTATCCGCAATTGGTTTGCAACCATTTCAACTGGGAATATGATAACTTTGCAATCAGAGGCAACAGTAATAAAAGAATATTTCATGCCGCCGCTAATAGTATAGATTGCGAAGATTACTCAATGGTATTTGTACAATGGAGTGAAGTAAGTAGACTATGGCTAAGTCCTCATAAAAACGTTTGGTGGTTTGCAAACGATAGGAGCAATGCACCTTACCATTCTGAAACACTAAGTCTTGATACTGAAACTCATACAAAATTTAAAAAAACACTCGCATTATTAAATGGTGATTATCAAAATCTCAAAGATCTTTGTGAATATTGTGTGATACTTAATAATCTAGCAAAAGTATATGAAACTAGAGTAATTTATATCAATGGCATGGTAGATTGGATACAAGATGTAGATCTGTACACTGATCAAAGTTCGTGGGTCAACCTTGAAGAAAGCATGCGTAAAATGCAAATAGATTTTGCTCCAGTTGACAATATACATCCTGGCCCAAAAACACACCAAATAATTGCAGATAAAGTCATAGAATATCTGTCTTGACAATCCAGATAAAAGTGTTATAATACACTTATGATTGAAGATTTGTATCAAATATGGAATATTGATCCAGCACAGATTGAAAGTGATGAGTTCACTGGTTATGAAAGTGTCTACGATCAACTAGATGCCTTTGATAAAGCACAGTATGATCGAGATCCAGAAGGTACAATTGAACGTGTTTATGAAATCTACCGCAGTATTAATATTGTTCCTATTGTTTATTTTACACACAAGGGACTGGTAGAAGCAGTGCGTAAATTTAGCAAACTGTCGTACAACAACGTAGAACAAGGCAAAATTGGACTTGGAAACAACAGAGGCCAAACAATAAACAGATTTTTGTTTCCAAATATGATGACTGCTGAACCAAAAGGCAGAGGATCAAACAGTCTACGTGATAGGTTCTACGATGAACGCAAACTTAAACGTGCTATACGTATCTGTTTCGAATTTAGAACTGGTGATAGACTACTAAGGCCTACTCAGTTAAGAACTGCACTTGAACTAGTAACAGGTGAAAATGTTACTAACTTTAAGGCACAAAATGCCAAAGCAATAGCGGAACATTTATGTCCTGTGCTTTGGGGTAGAGTGTATGACTACAGTTGTGGATATGGTGGTAGGCTATTAGGAATAGGCAGTAGTAATTTCAAGTATGATTATGTAGGTGTAGAACCTAACACTGAAACTGTAAAATACCTAAATTATTTAAATGATATCGTCGATGAAGCAACTGGTGTAAAGGGTACTATCGTACAAAGTGTAAGCGAAGAATATCAGCCAGAGAATGTAGATTTAGCATTTAGTAGTCCTCCCTATTTTAACTTGGAGAAGTACAGCAATGAAGAAACACAATGTATGGTACAGTTTAAAACAGAAGATCAATGGTTTGAAGGCTATGTTGCTCCGACTATGGAAAATATTAAACGGGGCCTTAACGATGACGGAATCTTCGCCACAAACATTGCTGATTACAAAAGCTATGATCGAGCCGAGCCTTACGAAGTCACGGAAAGGTGGATCGAGACTGCAGAAAAAATAGGATTCAAACACATACAAACAATTAAAATGATGTTGAATACACGTCCAGGTGTAGGCAATGATCGTAAACAAGGAAGAGAAAAATGGGAGGGTGTTTATGTCTTCAGGAAAAACTAAGCCAACTGATTACATGCGAACTGTTCAGGATTATCCTGTAGAAGGCGTAAACTTTTACGATGTAAACAGTTTGTTTGCACAACCAATATGGAATCAAGTTGCCGCTGAAATGGCAGTTGTAATTCAAGATCAATTCAATCGCAATGGTGATATTACACACATAGTGGGTATTGAAAGCAGAGGTTTTGTTGTAGGAGCAGTGTTGGCAGCTACAATAGGAGTGCCTTTTGTTATGGTGCGTAAAAAAGGAAGCAAGTATCCAGGTAGTTTGTTGCAGGAAACCTATGCACTTGAGTATGGTGAAGATACGTTAGTGCTACAAGAAGGACTGTTAGGACATGCAAATAGAGTGTTAATAGCAGATGATCTGGTTGCAACAGGTGGAAGTATGTTAGCAACAAAGCGATTAGTTGAACAAGCAGAGGCCCGTGTAATTGGTTTTGCAAGTATAATAAATCTATCATATCTTAATTCTGAAAACATGAAAAAGGAATTGCATATAACACAAGAGGAGATAGAAAAATGAGTGACGTCCAAGAACGCATGCGAGAATTATGCAAGCCAATAGAACAACAGATACTGATGTGTGATAGTCAAGAAGATATATTGATGATGGCATGTGCTATGTTGCAACATGTTAAAACAATGATGGATTCACAAATTGGTATCGAAGGAAGAAAACAAATCTTAGAGGAGGCAAACAATGACTAATAAATTTGACTGGGCAAGGATGTACAAAGACGAAGAGCATCTAGAAAGAGAAGCACAAAGTTGTGTTGAGCATGCTATTAGTACACACTTCAATGTAGAAGACATTGATGAATTAACCCAAGAGCAATGGGACGAGATTATGGCGTGGAGAGAAGAAAACGTCAATGAATATTCACCTATGTATGGCGGCTTTGCTGATGTTTATAACATGTGGGAAATGAACCAAGAATAAAAATTCTACCACCTATTTCTAAGATGGTAAGTATTTTTTACAGCGCCACTTACTGTGACGTCGGAATAGAATAGGACGCTTGGCTAACACCTTTACTTGACAAGAACGCCCTTCCGTATGGTATTGTCGATACCTAGATTTTTAACTACATTTATAAACTTAGAAGAGAGTAATAATGAAAATTAAATCCCTTATCGTGAGTCTATTTCTCATGTTATCAGTTGTTGCTTCATCAGCAATGGCAAAAGAAATTGAACTAGCCTTATACTACAAACCAGGTGGTGGATCAGATAGACACAGTTCTATACTTGCAAAATCACTGGCAACACAAGGTGTCACAGTGAACAAAAAATTTTTCAAAACCTGTGTCGAAGCAATCAATCATGTCAAGAGCACTGATAATGCATATTTGTTTGGAATTGCCACTGACCTTAGACCAGAAGCAAGTGGAAAGTGTCCTGGACTAAAAGACTATAGTACAATCAATTTATACACCACAGTTGGTGACATGCCAACAATGTTTTGTACTACACCTACAAAAGGTCATATCACAATGGACACACTTCGTACAAGTGAAAAACCAATATTGGTTGGCAACCCAACAGGCGATGCTAACTGGATTCCATTTAACATGTTTTTAGAAAATTCAAAAGAAAAACTAAACATAAAAGTTATACCATATTCTGGTGCAGGAGATACAAGACGTGCCGCATATGCTGATAATGTTGACATGGTATTTGTTGCAGGTGGAAGTTCACAATTAGTAGCAAAAGGTGCAAGTTGTTTAGCAGCAAGCACCAAAGCAAACTGGGCCGATGCACCATTTTTAGGTGACTTCACAACACTTTCGAGTTTTCCAGAAACAGGATTACAAACTGCAATTTATTCAAATGGCAATGGTGTGCCTGCAGATATTGACAATGCTATGAAGAAAGCATTAAGCAGTGAACAATTCAAAAAAGATATGGCTGACAACAAATTAGGCCATTCAGGCCTAGGTGCAGGAAAAAGCACTCAAGCACAAACTGCAGAGCTTACAGAAATCTTCAAGTTATATCAAAGCAAAGCAAAGAAATAAGCACAGAGCCAGGAATGGAAAAACTTAGAACAACCGATGTTGGCTATCAGGTTGATGGCAAAAAGTTCTACAATCCGTTCCTGGCATTCTTACATGGAGCACATAATAGTCCGCATGATACACCAAAATTTGTATGCTATGACACGGTGTTTAACACTCTTGACTGGACAGTTGAACCCACAGAAAGCATACGTGAATTAATTGATGCTCGTGCTAGACAATTGGCACAACGATATGATAAAATTATACTAGCCTTTTCAGGTGGTACTGATAGTGTAACTGTATATAACAGTTTTGTCAGACAAAATATCTTAATTGACGAAATAATAATAAGCTACAGTCCTTACACTGAGGCACATCCAGTGGTAACTGCAGACTGGTTAATAAAAAATCATCATGACAAAAGAACTAAAATTACAGTTCTTAACCGTAACGACCCAAAGTATTACACCATCTTTAAAAATGAAGGTTGGGTACTAGAAAATCAAGGCAACCTTGGATATTTTAATTTAAGTGCTCCAGGTTCCTATTTCTATCAACATTGCAGTGACCAATGGGGAAATACAAATTGGGCTATGATAATAGGTTACGAAAAGCCAAACATAATGAGGGGGAAAAACCAATGGCTTGCAGTAAAAATGGACAAAGTGTTCAAACCAAGTTTTAGTTATCCAAACTTAGAATACTTTTTTATCACACCAGATCTTCCACAGTTGCATTTAAAACAAAATCATCTATTATTGCGTTATATAAAGCAAAACTACAGCAACTTCACAGACGGTTGGACTAGTGAAACAGTATGTGGACGAAAAAACAATCAAGATTATATAAACTATGCAAAGGCCTGTGGACTTGATAGTGAAATAACAACTGGACAAAGTTTCTTACAAAAGCAATATAATCTACAAACAAGGTTGGTTGACATGCAAAAGGTTATGAATAATCAATTTGAATCAATAGAAAAAATAGATCCAGTCCTCAAAGAAAAACTCATAATAAAAGATAAAACTGCAACAAATTTTATAAATGGATGGCAAAGTTTACAAAATGACAGAACTCTTGTAGATTATATGATCAGACATGGATTGTTGTCAGATACTTCACAACCCATTGAAAAATACAATGCATTGTGGAGTGAAAAATATGTTCTGGAAGATAGATGATTGAAATTTTCAGCATGCTTGCGGGTATACTTGTAGGTAGCATAGTTGGAATGTTGCCAGGTATTGGACCGGCAATGATACTACTAGCAACCACGCCATTGATTAGTAATTTTGATTTAATAAATCTTTTTATATTTTACAGTTGTTTAATTTCAAGCAGTCAATATTTTGGCAGTGTCAGTGCTGTTGTTTATGGAGTTGCAGGTGAAATAAGCAGTGTGCCTGCGGCACAGAACGGACACACACTGTTTCGAGAAGGTAGAGGTGCTTATGCACTGTCCACAACCAGTACTGCGAGTCTTTGTGCTGGCATATGGGGTATAATGTTAATGATGTTGACCTATAGCAATATAGAAAGAATGACTTGGATATACGATATTAAAATACTGATGACTATCTACGCAGTGGTCATAATTGGAATGGTTCTGTACACTGAAAAACCTGTGTTTAGTTTATTGTGTATGGCACTTGGAATTGCTCTTGGTAAAGTTGGCTTCGATAGTTTATTTTTAGTGCATTTTTTTGTTCCTGAATATACAATGCTAGATGCTGGGCTACCTTTCTATGCAATGTTCAGTGGTTTGATTATTGTGCCAGCACTGTGGAAATATCTCAAACAAACACCAGTACTCAGTGACCAGTTTCCAAGTTGGCCACGTTTTGGAGAACGTATAAAAACAGTTCTTAGTTTGCCATGTAAAGCAAGTATAGTACGTGGAAGCATTGTTGGTGGCTTTATGGGATTGGTCCCAGGAGCAAGTTACATGTTGAGCAGTAATGTTGCAGATAGAATAGAAAGTAGATTTAATAGCACTAGGTTAAGCCGACTATTAGCGGCTGAAAGTGCAAACAACAGTGCCGCAATAACTGTACTACTTCCACTGCTACTAATTGGTATTCCTATAGTGTTTTCAGAAGGTATAATATTAGGCATAGCAGAATCAAAAGGTTTTGGCTATACTGTGAGTTTGGAATTTGTTGCAGAAAACATGCCACTAATAGCATTTATGTTGTTAATAGGAAACGTTGTAGCATGGATAAGTGCAGGTGTGTTTTACAGTTTTGCAATAAGTCTTTACAATTGGGCAAAAAAATGGATCTATCATGCAATAATTCTAGTGGTCGTGGCGTCGGTGTGTTATGCTGGATATACTGACCATAACGTTGTTCTTCCACTAATTACTTTTATAGTCGCAAGCACAATTGGCATGTTGATACCATATGAAGATAGTAAATTTGTACTAGTGTTTGGTTTCTTTCTCAGTGATAGTATTGTAGACAATGCCTATAGATTTTATGTAATGTATTCATGATAGAAGATTTTGTTAAAAAACATGTCGCAGTCAGCAGTTTAGAATCGCCTGAGCATGCAATGAGAAAAAACCCAGGTATAATAACCTGTACATGGTTTATTGGAAAACGTTGCAACTATGATTGTAGTTACTGTGCAAGTTTTTATCATGACAACTACAGTCCTCATGTAACAAAAGAATCAGCATTGGATTTCATTGATCAACTAGATGCATATGCACAATCACAAAAAAAGAAATTTAAAATGAGTATCACAGGCGGGGAACCGTTTGTTCATCCTGACTTTCTCAACATCTTAGCATATGCTAAACAAAAACCTAGTTTAACACAGCTTTCAGTAGTAACCAATGGCAGTGTACCTTTACAAGTTTATACTGAAGCAACCAAATACCTAACCAATATAACTATAAGTCTACATCTTGAGCAACCACAACAGGTAACAGACCGAACACTTAACACCATAATTGAACTTAATCGTGCGGAAGGTTTGTTTTTAAATGTGAACTTGATGGCACTACCTGGAAGACTCAACCAAATAAAAACTATTTCTAAACACTTCGCAGAACACAACGTGAACTTTGTTACTAGACTTATAGAACCACCATTTGAAGACAAAGATAATAGAGTCAAAAAAGGAGATACACAAGCAATAAAAAAAATTACAGAAACCTTTATGCCAGATAAAATACTAGGTAAAAAGATTAATCGACAGAACTTACAAAGTCGTATTATTGATTATTACAACGAGAAAGAACTAGAATATATCAGCAATCAAAAGGTAAGCTGGGAAAATATTAGGTTGCACACCGAAACTGATATACTAGAACTCAACACTGATGAACTCAAAGCACGTGGATGTAACAGGTGGCAAGGGTGGCAGTGTTATATCGGAATCGACAGCTTGTATATACAACACAACGGTGAAGTATATCGTGGTAACTGCTTACTCGGCGATAAACTCGGAGATATTGGCAGTGAAATAAACTGGCCTTCTCAACCAATTGTTTGTACTGCAACCTCATGTGGATGTAATGCAGATATGATTGTGAGAAAAACCAAAGATCCAAAGTATAAATTTTTAATTGATTGAGGAAAGATATGAAATTTGAAATAGTATATGAACCAAGAATTGAAGATCCAGTAACTGTTGCTAGATTTGAAACCAGAGAAGAAGCTGAACAACATATGGATATGATCAAAGTTAATCATCATAGGGTATATCCGTTTCACACAATAGTAGAAAAAGAATAAATTATAGTGAATTGGGTAAACAATCATGTACCTAACATGATCCAACACATTGGTCAAACACTAGATAAGTTTGGCAAGGATCGTACTGGTCTTGTTAAATATCAATTCAATCAACAAGGGTTTAGATCACCGGTGGATTTTAACTTTGTTCCTGAATATGTTTTTTTTGGAAATAGTTTGGTATTTGGTATTGGTGTGGCATATGAATACACATTTCCAGGTATGTTTAATTTTTCGCACAATTATGGACTAGCCGGAAATTATAACAATGATGATATATTTAAAATCATTGAAAATTATTTAAATTCTGATGTATATTCTAGTAAAACAAAAAAAGCAGTAGTATGGACAAATCGCAATGAAGAAAATGTAAATTCTTACAGTAAACAACTTAGTGAACAAGGATTTGTGCAATTGTTTTGTGGAGATCTAATGCCTTATAAGAATTGTTTTCGTGCAGTTGCTAACATTGATTTTGATGTATCTGGCACTCATATGGGCATTAACACTCATTTGGCTACTTGTCGACTGCTGAGTGAATCATTCAAATAAAAATTACCAAAACGAATAAAAAGGTTGACTTATCCTTAAACTGTGTTATTATAATAGCATAATAAGGAAAAGGAAACACATGTTTACAATAGCAACTGAAAGATTGGCAATCGAAGATTACGTTAGCAAAAACTATATACATGATTTTGTTTACCAAGATGCAATTGGTTTTGAAGCATTGGATTATTACTTGACAATGAACGAATCAGTAATGCTTGAGTTTGTATGTACGTACTTAGACAACCAAAACGGTATAGCAACACCGTATCCAAAGTTGCCGATGACAATATAGATAGAAAGATGACGATGAAATATAACAAATACGAAAAAACAATACTTACAGATTGCGATGGTGTACTACTAGATTGGGAGTGGGCATTTAATTGTTGGATGATACAACATGGATTTGAGACCACAGAAGGATACCAGTTCAAATATGATATGGCAGAACGTTACGGTATCACAAAAGAACAAGTTAAAAAACTAATAAAACAGTTTAATGAAAGTGCCGCAATTGGATTCCTTCCAGTACTAAGAGATGCCATGTACTGGGTCAAGAGACTACATGAACAACATGGTTACACATTTATTTGCATAACCAGTTTAAGTTTAGATGAAAATGCAGCCAAACTTAGAGAAATGAATCTACAAAAAATGTTTGGTAAAACTGCATTTAGCAAACTGATATGTTTAGACACAGGTGCAGACAAAGATGAAGCACTGAGCAAGTATGCTGGTTCAAATTGCTACTGGTTAGAAGACAAGCCAGAAAATGCAACTGCTGGTTTGAGATTTGGACTGCGTCCAATACTGATGGAACATGGACACAACATGGATGCAGACGTTGACTATCCAATAGTAAAGAATTGGTTAGAAGTTTACAAAACTGTAACACAATCTTAACAAAACTGTAACATTTATAGCCTTAAATAACCAGTAGACACAACTTTTAACAAGAGGACATTATGTTATGGATCAACTAACACTTTGGATGGCACTAGGCTTTTTATTTGCTGGCTATTCAGTTATTGCTAATGATAGTGTACAAACACTAGGTACATGGATTGCAAGTAACAATCAAAGATTTAAGTGGACGACAATGTGGGCGGCAGCAAGTGCCGTTTTATTATGGTGCCTTTGGTATGGATGGTATACCAATGGTGGAGATATAAGTTATGGTAGACTTACAAAGATTCCATTTCAAGAAATACAATGGTATCATGCGGCGGCGCCATTGGTATTATTACTGTTAACAAGGATAGGTGTACCAGTTAGTACATCTTTTTTAGTTTTAAGTGCCTTTGCAAGTACATTTATATTAGAAAAAATGCTTGTTAAATCAATTATGGGTTATGCAGTAGCAGGTGTATTTGCCTACTGTTTATGGATATTAATAGCACGATGGCTCAACGAACGTAATGACCCAGTCAAAGAAGAACACAAACGATGGTGGCGAGTAGGACAATGGATAACCACAGGCTTCCTATGGTTCACATGGTTAAGTCATGATGTAGCCAATATAGCAGTATTCTTACCAAGACAAGTTCCATGGGATATGATGATAGGTGTAAGTTTAGTATTTGTACTAGGTTTAGGATTTATGTTCCGTGAAGGCGGAGGTAAGATACAAAAGATTGTATTGGAAAAGCAACACACTCGATACGTTAGAAGTGCATGTATAATTGATGGTGCATACTTCTTATGCTTGTTCTTCTTTAAGGAACTAAACAATATTCCAATGTCAACTACTTGGGTATTTGTTGGATTGTTATGTGGTAGAGAACTAGCAATCAGCACAATGAGCAACGGATCATATAGATTAAAGAATGTGTTTCCTATTGTAGGAAGAGACTTTATGAAGATGATGATAGGCTTGGGAGCAAGTTTAGGAATAGTACTTGCAATACACTAT
>Ga0255752_10004292_pt1 | contig 14419 bp, 8 predicted proteins | sample 011ome_25_FD_179952 | JGI IMG/M metagenome (GOLD analysis project Ga0255752, IMG submission 179952) | Coastal salt marsh microbial communities from the Groves Creek Marsh, Skidaway Island, Georgia - 011512CT metaG (version 2) | ecosystem: Environmental > Aquatic > Marine > Intertidal zone > Salt...
AGCCCGTATTATTCCGTTTAAAGGATCTTGGATTGAATTCGCTACGGATATCAACCAAGTGATGTACGCCTACATTGATCGTAAGAAGAAGCTTCCTGTAACCACGTTGCTTCGTGCTATTGGTTACGAGCGCGATAAGGATATCTTGGAGATCTTCGACCTTGCGGAAGAAGTCAAAGTGAGCAAAGCTTCATTGAAGCGTTCTATCGGTCGCAAGTTGGCAGCGCGAGTTTTGAAAACTTGGATTGAAGATTTCGTAGATGAGGATACTGGTGAAGTTGTATCAATCGAGCGTAACGAGGTTATTTTAGACCGTGATACCATTCTCGACAAAGAACACACCGATGAAATCTTGGATGCCGAAGTAAGTATGATTCTTCTTCACAAGGAAGATATTGAGTCTTCAGACTTCGCGATCATCCACAACACCCTTCAGAAGGACCCAACAAACACGGAGAAAGAAGCGGTTGAGCACATCTACCGTCAGTTGCGTAACGCTGAACCACCAGATGAGGAAACTGCTCGTGGTATCATCGATAAATTGTTCTTCTCTGAGCAACGTTACTCTCTTGGTGAAGTAGGTCGCTACCGTTTGAACAAGAAGTTGTACAACGGCAGTGAAGAGGATTCTCAAGTATTGACCAAGGGTGATATCATTGAAATCATTAAGCGTTTGATTGAATTGATCAACTCTAAAGCAGAGATTGATGATATCGATCACTTGAGCAACCGTCGTGTACGTACTGTAGGCGAGCAGATGGCCAACCAGTTTGGTGTAGGTCTAGCCCGTATGGCACGTACCATCCGCGAGCGTATGAACGTTCGTGATAACGAGGTATTTACTCCTATTGATTTGATCAATGCGAAGACCCTGTCTTCAGTGATCAATTCTTTCTTTGGTACGAACCAGCTGAGCCAGTTCATGGACCAGACAAACCCATTGTCTGAGATCACGCACAAGCGTCGTCTTTCTGCATTGGGACCAGGTGGCCTATCTCGTGAGCGTGCAGGTTTCGAGGTTCGTGACGTTCACTACACGCACTACGGCCGTCTGTGTCCTATTGAGACACCAGAAGGTCCGAACATTGGTTTGATCTCTTCACTTTGTGTGTATGCCAAAGTGAACTCTATGGGATTCATCGAGACTCCTTACCGTCCAGTTGAAGAAGGTAAAGTGAGTGTAGAGAAGGAACCTGTTTATCTAAGTGCAGAGGAAGAAGAAGCAAAGGTTATTGCACAAGCAAACGCACCTATTAGCCCAGACGGTACGTTTATCAATGACCGAGTTAAAGTGCGCGAAGAAGGCGATTTCCCAGTAGTGGAGCCTGCGACCATTGATTTGATGGACGTTGCACCTAACCAAATTGCATCGATATCTGCATCCCTTATTCCGTTCCTCGAGCACGATGATGCGAACCGTGCATTGATGGGGTCTAACATGATGCGTCAGGCCGTACCACTATTGCGTCCTGAAGCACCTATTGTTGGTACCGGATTGGAGCGTCAAGTTGCCTCTGACTCTCGTGTTTTGATCAACGCGGAAGGAGAAGGATCGGTAGAATATGTTGATTCTAAGTCTATCAAGATTCTTTACGACCGTTCAGACGAAGAGCGCGAAGTGAGTTTCGAAGAGGATATTAAGACCTATGATTTGGTCAAATTCCAGAAGACTAACCAAGGAACAACGATCAACCTTAAGCCAATCGTTAAGAAAGGCGATCGCGTAAGCACCGGTCAGGTACTTTGTGAAGGTTATGCGACACAACAAGGTGAATTGGCCTTGGGCCGAAACATGTTGGTATCGTTCATGCCTTGGAAAGGATACAACTTTGAGGATGCAATCGTAATCTCTGAGCGTGTAGTTCGTGAGGATATCTTCACTTCTCTGCACATTGACGAGTATTCATTGGAAGTACGTGATACGAAATTGGGTACAGAGGAATTGACCGCTGATATTCCAAACGTTAGCGAAGAAGCTACGAAAGACCTCGACGAAAACGGTATCATCCGTGTTGGTGCTGAAATCAAGCCTGGCGATATCCTTATCGGTAAGATTACACCTAAAGGAGAGAGTGATCCTTCACCTGAAGAAAAGCTACTTCGTGCCATCTTTGGTGATAAGGCCGGTGATGTGAAAGACGCTTCTTTAAAAGCCTCTCCATCTTTGAGTGGTGTGGTGATCGACAAGAAGTTGTTTACGCGTTTGGTAAAAGACAAGCGTCAACGTGCAGAGGACAAGGAAGAAATCGCACAACTAGACCTAGAAATGGAAGCCGAATTGGCAGAATTGAAAGGTGTGTTTGTTTCTAAGTTGTCAAACTTGGTAAGTGGTAAAACGAGCCAAGGTGTGATGAATGACTTGAACGAAGATGTAATTCCTAAGGGGACGAAGTTTACGTTGAAGGCATTGAACGCTATCGAAGATTACAGCCGTATTGTAGGTGGTAAATGGACTACAGATGATGATCGTAACGACAAGATCGATACGTTGATTCACAACTACAAAATCAAGGTAAATGATATTCAAGGTGCATACCGTCGTAAGCGCTTCGCCATTACAGTAGGTGATGAGCTTCCAGCGGGTATCATGAAACTAGCCAAGGTTTATATCGCCAAGAAGCGTAAGCTGAAAGTAGGTGATAAGATGGCAGGTCGTCACGGGAACAAGGGTATTGTAGCTCGTATTGTACGTGATGAGGATATGCCATTCTTGGAAGATGGAACTCCAGTGGACATTGTATTGAACCCACTAGGTGTACCTTCTCGTATGAACATTGGTCAGATCTATGAGACAGTATTGGGGTGGGCAGGTAGAAAGCTTGATAAGAAGTTTGCTACGCCAATTTTCGACGGTGCTTCATTGGATGATATTTCAAGCTATGTATCAGAGGCTGGTTTGCCAGAATTTGGTCATACACAATTGTACGACGGTGGAACAGGTGAGCCATTCGATCAGAAAGCGACAGTAGGTATTATCTACATGCTGAAGCTTGGCCACATGGTGGATGATAAGATGCACGCTCGTTCTATTGGTCCTTACTCATTGATTACGCAGCAACCTTTGGGTGGTAAAGCTCAGTTTGGTGGTCAGCGTTTCGGTGAGATGGAGGTTTGGGCATTGGAGGCCTTTGGTGCTGCCAATATCCTACGTGAAATCTTGACTGTGAAGTCTGATGATGTTGTAGGTCGTGCGAAGACTTACGAGAGCATCGTTAAAGGTGAGCGTATGCCTCAACCAGGTATTCCCGAATCGTTCAACGTATTGTTGCACGAATTGAAAGGATTGGGACTAAAAGTAACGTTGGACTAATACATGAATAATCCCCAAGGTCTTCGGGCCTTGGGTTTTAATACAATCGCATTATGGCTCTTAGAAAAAGCGATAAAAACACAAACAGCACATTCAATAAGATTACGATCTCGTTGAGCGCACCAGAAACCATCCTTGAGAATAGTCACGGAGAGGTTTTGAAACCAGAAACAATCAACTACCGTACGCACAAACCTGAGCGTGATGGTCTCTTTTGTGAGCGCATTTTCGGTCCTGTGAAGGATTACGAATGTGCTTGTGGTAAGTACAAGCGTATCCGTTACAAGGGTATTGTTTGTGACCGTTGTGGTGTTGAGGTGACTGAAAAGAAAGTTCGTCGTGATCGTGTAGGACACATCTCTTTGGTGGTTCCTGTCGTTCACATTTGGTACTTCCGTTCGTTGCCAAACAAAATTGGTTACCTACTAGGGCTTCCTTCTAAGAAGCTTGATATGATTATTTACTACGAGCGTTACGTGGTTATTCAAGCAGGTAATGCAGTAGATAACGAAGGTAATCCGCTCTCGCATATGCAGTTCTTGACTGAGGACGAGTATTTGGATGCGATGGAGCGTTTGCCAATCGAAAATCAATACTTGGAGGACAGCGATCCTAATAAGTTCATCGCCAAAATGGGTGCGGAAGCAGTTCAAGCGCTTTTGGGCCAATTGGATCTAGATTCTCTATCCTACGAATTGCGCCACAAAGCCAATACAGAGACTTCTCAGCAGCGTAAGCAAGAAGCTTTGAAGCGTTTGTCAGTAGTAGAGAGCTTGCGCGATGCAAACTCACGAATTGAAAACAATCCAGAGTGGATGGTGATGAGCGTAGTTCCAGTGATTCCACCAGAACTTCGTCCATTGGTTCCGCTAGACGGTGGTCGCTTCGCGACTTCAGATTTGAACGATCTATACCGTCGTGTAATCATCCGTAACAACCGTTTGAAGCGTCTTCTCGAAATCAAAGCACCAGAGGTGATCTTGAGAAATGAGAAGCGTATGCTTCAGGAATCAGTAGATAGCTTGTTCGATAATACTCGCAAGTCGTCTGCGGTGAAGACAGAAAGCAACCGTCCTTTGAAATCACTTTCAGATTCATTGAAAGGTAAGCAAGGTCGTTTCCGTCAAAATCTTTTGGGTAAGCGTGTGGATTACTCGGCTCGTTCGGTAATCGTCGTTGGTCCAGAATTGAAACTACACGAATGTGGTCTTCCTAAGAACATGGCTGCAGAACTTTACAAGCCGTTCATCGTACGTAAGTTGATCGAGCGTGGTATTGTGAAGACTGTGAAGTCAGGTAAGAAGATCATCGATCGTCGCGATCCAGTTGTTTGGGACATCCTAGAAAACGTGATGAAAGGTCATCCGGTACTATTGAACCGTGCACCGACCCTACACCGTTTAGGTATCCAAGCATTCCAGCCGAAGCTTATCGAGGGTAAAGCAATCCAATTGCACCCGCTAGCGTGTACGGCATTTAACGCGGATTTCGATGGTGACCAGATGGCGGTTCACTTGCCATTGGGGCCAGCAGCTATTTTGGAAGCTCAAATCCTCATGTTGGCGTCGCATAACATTTTGAACCCAGCAAACGGTTCTCCAATTCAGGTTCCTTCACAGGATATGGTTTTGGGTCTGTACTACATGACCAAGCCAATGAAGAATACAGCTGAGATGCCAGTTCGTGGTGAAGGCATGGTATTCTACTCTCCTGAAGAGGTTGAAATTGCTTTGAATGAAGGTGCAGTGGATCTTCACGCCTTGATTAAAATCAAAGGTCGCGTAGAGCAAGAAGATGGATCTATGAAAATGGAATTCATTGAAACGACAGTAGGTCGCGTATTGTTTAACCAAGCAGTTCCAGCTCAAGTACCATTTATCAATGAGGTATTGACGAAGAAAGCGTTGCGTGGAATCATCGCGAACGTCTTGAAGAAGACAGATGTTCCTACTACAGCGAAGTTCTTGGATGATATTAAGTCCATGGGATACGGCCGTGCATTCCGCGGTGGTCTATCGTTCTCTTTGAATGATATCCGTATTCCAGATGCGAAGGCAACATTGATTTCAGAAGCTTCAGAAGAAGTAGATGGCATTTTCGCTTCGTACAACATGGGTCTTATCACCAATAACGAACGTTATAACCAAGTCATTGACGTTTGGACCAACACGAATGCGCGCTTAACACAAGCTGCGATGAGTACGTTAATCAACGACCGTCAAGGATTTAACCCTATTTACATGATGCTTGATTCTGGAGCACGTGGTTCTAAAGAGCAGATTCGTCAGCTCTCTGGTATGCGTGGTTTGATGGCCAAGCCTCAGAAATCAGGTTCTTCAGGTGGTGAGATTATCGAGAACCCTATTATCTCGAACTTTAAGGAAGGTCTATCCATTCTTGAGTACTTTATCTCTACGCACGGTGCACGTAAAGGTCTTGCGGATACGGCATTGAAAACGGCCGATGCGGGTTACTTGACTCGTCGTCTGCATGATGTAGCACAAGATGTTGTCGTAAATGAGGATGATTGTGGTACACTACGTGGTCTTGAGGTGAGCGCATTGAAGAAGAGTGAAGAGATCGTTGAGTCGCTAGCTGAGCGTATCATTGGTCGCGTTTCTTTGGAAGATGTTGTCGATCCGTTGACGGATGAAGTTTATGTAGCTGGCGGTGAGTTGATCACTGAAGACATTGCAAACCGTATAGATGCTTCTCCGATCGAAGTCGTAGAAGTTCGTTCACCACTTACTTGTGGTAGCAAGCGCGGTATTTGTGCAAAATGTTACGGTACGAACTTGGCAACGAACAAGATGGCTCAGATGGGTGATAGTGCAGGTGTTATTGCTGCGCAGTCGATCGGTGAGCCTGGTACACAGTTGACACTACGTACCTTCCACGTTGGGGGTACTGCAGGTAACGTATCAGAAGAGAACAAGATTCTAGCGAAATTTGACGGTAAAGTTGAACTAGAGGATGTTCGTACAGTAGAAGGAGAGAACGGTGAGAACATTGTGATTGGCCGTACTGGAGAGATGCGTTTGATCGATGTGAAGACAGGGCGTACGGTAATGACCAACAACATTCCTTACGGTGGTATCTTGAAAGTCAAAGACGGTGCGAAGCTTAAGCAAGGCGACGAAATCGTTCAATGGGATCCATATAACGCTGTGATCATCGCTGAGACAGCGGGTAAGATTGCTTACAAGGACATCATCCAAGGTACTACCTACAAGGTGGAAATTGACGAGCAAACAGGTTTCCAGGATAAAGTGATTTCTGAAAACCGTAACCGTAAGTTGATTCCTACCATCCAAGTGATGGATACTAATGGCAACGAGTTGAAACACTACACATTGCCAGTGGGTGCTCACTTGATGGTGGAAGAAGGTGAAGAGATTGCAGCAGGTAAGGTTCTTGTGAAGATTGCTCGCAAGAGTGCGAAGGCAGGGGATATTACCGGTGGTCTTCCACGTGTGACGGAATTATTCGAAGCGCGTAATCCATCGAACCCAGCAGTTGTTGCAGCGATTGACGGTATCGTGAGCTACGGTAAGATTAAGCGTGGTAACCGCGAAATCATCATCGAAAGCCGTACCGGTGAGGTGAAGAAATACTTGATCAACTTGAGCAAGCAGATCCTAGTTCAGGAGAATGACTTTGTGAAAGCAGGTACGCCCCTTTCAGACGGTTCTATTACTCCAGCGGATATCTTGAATATCAAAGGTCCTACTGCGGTTCAAGCATACTTGGTAAATGAAATCCAAGAGGTGTACCGTTTGCAAGGGGTGAAGATCAACGATAAGCACTTCGAAGTGATCGTTCGTCAGATGATGCGTAAGGTTCAAATTCAGGATAATGGTGATACATTGTTCTTGGAAGGTAACTTAGTGCACGCTGTTGACTTCATGGAAGAAAACGATAGAATCTTTGGAATGAAAGTGGTTGAGAATGCAGGTGAGAGCAGCAACCTGAAAGAGGGGCAAATCATCACTGCTCGCGAACTACGCGACGAAAACAGCATCTTGACCCGTGAGGATAAGGCGTTGGTAGAAGCGCGTGATGCACGTCCAGCTACAGCTTCACCAGTGCTTCAAGGTATTACTCGTGCTTCATTGCAGACGAAATCATTCATTTCTGCGGCATCGTTCCAAGAAACGACCAAGGTATTGAACGAAGCGGCTGTAAACGCGAAAGAGGATACTCTAGAAGGTTTAAAAGAAAATGTCATTGTGGGTCACTTGATCCCTGCAGGTACAGGTTTGAAGAAATACCGCGCTACAGTGGTAGGTTCTCAAGAAGAGTACGAGAAGATGCAGGAAACAATGGCTGCAGACGTAGAATAATTGAGCAATGGCTGAGCAGAATAACGAACAACAACAAATCAATATTGAGTTGAGCGAAGAAATGGCACAAGGGGTGTACAGCAACTTGGTTGCCATTAATCACAGCCCTACGGAGTTTGTGTTGGACTTTATTCAAATGATGCCAGGTGTTCCTAAAGCGAAAGTTCAGTCGCGAGTGATTTTAACTCCAGAGCATGCGAAGCGATTGCTTCAAGCACTGGGTGAGAATGTGGCGCGATACGAGCAGAACTTTGGTAATGTTCAGACCCATGAGCCTCCACAAGTTCCTCTGAATTTTGGTGGACCCACAGGTCAAGCTTAAGAATTTTATCAGAAATATGAACCCTCGGCCTAGGTCGAGGGTTTTTTTATTTTAGGACGTAAAAGAATGATTAAAAATTGGGTTTTAGGTTTTTTGTTATTTGCCGCAACAACGTCGTATGCGCAGATTTATCAGGGGTCTGCACAGCTGGGTAGTTCTATGAGCTTGGATATTATCTTGAATACCAATATGGACAGTGTGAGTATGGAATTCAGCGGACCGTCAAGTGGATATTATGCTGTTGGGTTCGGTGGGACCAGTATGACCAATACTTATACCTTGGTGGTGAATTCGAACGGGACCGTACAAGAGCGCAAGCTAGGCAATCATCAAGGCGGAAATGTGCTTAGTAATTCAGTCACGTATAATGCAGTGGTGGCAGGTGGTGTGAGAACGGCCTATATTGAACGTGCTAGGGCAGGTGCCTCCGGCAATCATTATACCTTCTCTTCGAACGGTGGGGCTATAAATCTTATTTGGGCCAAGGGGGGGACTAGTTTTGGGAACCACGGAGGATCGAACAGAGGGTTTGCCAGCATCAATTTGGTGGATCAATGCACTATCCCAAATACCTTGCTCGCCACTCAGAATATTTGTCAAGGCGATAGTGTTCAGGTGTTTGGGGAATGGATCAAACAATCGGGCATATATTACGATTCGCTATCCACACCACTTGGATGTGATTCTATTGTCGCTCAAGAGGTGCTCGTAAATAACGCTATAAATAACACCATTGCATCTACAGGCTTGTGTGCCGGAGATAGCGTATTTTATTTAAATGCGTGGCGTACTGATACCGGTACAGTGGTATACAACGGAGTGACGGCATTGGGATGCGATTCTATTGTAACGGGAAGGGTAGAGTACTTGCCCATGGTGGATACAGGTTCTATTTGGGTAGCCCCTTATAGTGATGTTAGTTTCTATGTTGGATTGGATACAGGCGCGACGTATTACTGGTTCAACTGCAATACAGGCGCCTTTGTAGATACGACGATGGGCGCAGATACCCTAAACCCGGGCAATGAGTTTTTGCAGGCTCCTGATACAGGATTTTACGCTGCCATTATTGTGAATCCAGGCTATTGTTCGGATACCTCGGCCTGTTACTATTTCTATATGGAGATTCCTGAATACGACTATGGGATTTCATTAAGTCCCATTCCCACAGAAAAGGATCTGGAGATTATCATAGATGATTTTACCAGTCCTATTTGCTACCAGTTGCTCAATATTTCAGGAAGGGTCTTGGAAACAGGATTTTTAAGGTCCAATTCTACATTTCTCGATGTCAGACATTATGCGGCGGGGATGTACTTGTTACGATTGGACGACGGTCGAAGGATAAAATGGATGAAGGAATAAAAAAGGCGCCCCTCAGGCGCCTTTTTTCAAATGCTTACTTCGCGGCGGGCCTGATCCTGAGGGTGAACAGCGCTGCCAAGAGCAATAACACGCCGGCAAAGGTAATGGCCTGCCTTGGGTCATTGTCCAAGAAGTTTTTCAAGATGTACCCAAAACTGAGGTTTTGGATAATCATAGGCACTACAATCATCATGTTGATGACCCCCATATATACGCCATAGCGTTCCTTAGGGATGCTATTGACCACCAGCAAATACGGAATACCCATCATTGACGCCCAACCGATACCAAAGCCGGTGATGGCAAAAAACAAGAGGTTCTTATTTTCGATATGAGGGAAGGCGAGGAATCCGGCGGCTGCGAGCAATAAGGCTCCAGTGTGCACGGCTTTGGCACCATGCTTTTTGGCGAATCCTACAAGTATGAAGGCCGTCAAAAAAGTCACGATGTTGTACCATCCATTGACCAGACCGGTCCAGCTTACAGCGCGCTCGTAATTTTCCGGATCGGAGGAAGGGGTGGCATTCCACACGGAAAGTGCGATGGACTTAGACGAATTCTGCCAATAACAGAACAGCGCATACCACTGGAATACATACACCAGTGCCAATTGCCACATCACCTTCGGCATCTCGCCAATGGCGGAGAAGATCTCTTTCAACGGACCAAGTACCCCGCTATCGTCAGCCTTCATCTTGGCGAGTTCCTCTTCACTCGGCGGGATTTCTTCCACCCCGCGCATGCTCCACCAAATCGACCCAATACTGACCACAGCGCCTAAGAAGAAGGAAGCAAATACCCAGGTCGGCAATTTCCCGGTAGTACCTACAAAGATCATGGGGAAGATGAACAGGCTGAGGTTGCTCAAGGTCTGCCCAAATCCAGTAAAGAAGCTCTGCATCTGAAAGCCCAGCGGTTGCTGCTCTTCCACAAGCGTATCGGCGATAAAGGCGCGGTACGGCTCCATAGCGGTGTTATTTCCGGCATCAAGGATCCAAAGAAGTCCGGCTGCCATCCATAGGGAGCTGGAGAACGGGTAAATAAGCAGGGCGATACTACAGATGAGCGCCCCCACAAAGAAATACGGTTTACGACGCCCCCAACGTGGACTCCACGTGCGATCACTCATCGCCCCAATGATGGGCTGAACGAGTAATCCGGTCATGGGGCCGGCGAGATTTAATAAAGGAATTTCATCCGGACTGGCGCCTAAGAAATCATAAATGGGATTGACGGCACTTTGTTGCAGCCCAAAGCTGTATTGAATGCCAAAGAATCCCACATTCATATTCAGAATCTGGGAAAAGCTGAGCTTTACTTTACCAAGCATGTGTTGTGTTTTAGAGTGAGGCGATTAGGGGAAGGTCAATGTAATCAATTCTTCCCAAAGTTGCCTCTAGACAGCATCCAAAGCGTCCAGAATGGTTTGAAGTCCTTGGCCCAATTCTTCCAAAGTAATAGGAAGCGGGGGAGAGATGCGTACGGCATTGCCGGCGAATAGGAAATAATCGGAAATCACCCCGTGCTCCTCCAAATAAGCAATGACCTTTCCAGCATCGGCGCTATCGTCCAAATGCACGCAGTACATGAGCCCTTTTCCGGTGAGTGCTTTGATTTTTGGATGGTCCAATGTTCTCTCGATCAACTTCGACTTTTCGGCTATCTCCGCCATCCACTGTGGATTGGATTCAATGACCTCAAAGGCCGCCAAACTCGCGGCACAACTCACGGGATGCCCTCCAAAGGTGGTGATGTGCCCCAAAATAGGATTTGCTTTGATCACGTCCATGATGTGTTTAGGCGCGATAAATGCCCCCAAAGGCATGCCGCCGCCAAACCCCTTGGCCAAACAAAGGATGTCCGGAACAATATCGTACTGCTCAAAGGCGAACCACGTACCCGTGCGCCCCATGCCTGTTTGAATTTCATCCAAGATGAGCAAGACGCCCATTTTAGTGCAGCGCGCCCTCAAGGTCTGCAACCAAATAGGGTTGGCAGGAAAATATCCAGATTCAGCTTGCACCGCCTCGACCACTACAGCTGCAGTTTTTGAATCAATTTTCTCGAGGTCGTCAAAGTTATTGTAGCGCATCAGGTGCGTGTCCGGCAACAAGGGATAATACCCTTGCTTAAACTCTTCCGAACCTTGTATGCTTAAAGCTCCATGGGTCGAACCGTGGTAACTGTGCTCACAACTGATTAGCCCGGTACGCCCAGTGAACTTCTTTGCAACCTTAAGTGCGCCTTCGATGGCTTCTGCACCGCTATTTCCGAAGTATACACTGCCAAAGGACGGCGGTAATTTTGAAAGTACTTTTTGTGCCAATTTCGCTTGCAAGGTCACCGCAAATTCCCCGTACACCTGCAGGTGCATGTGTTTGGCAGCTTGCTCCTGTACCGCTTGTACGATATGAGGATGGCTGTGCCCGACATTACTAACGCTGATGCCCGAAATAAGATCGAGATAAGCTTTCCCATCCGGCCCATATAGAAATACGCCTTCTGCACGCTCGATTTCGAGGCCAGAGGGCTGGTCTACCACTTGGGCGACATTTGATAGGAAGAGTTCACGGATGCTCGCCATGTTGCGAAGATAGGGAAGGGCAAGCCATTTTTGAGCCAAAAGAAACGGGCGAGATTTCTCGCGGATCGACCAGACTTTCAACCCCATTAGATGTGGTCATAAAAAGCATAAAAAAACCACCCCGAAGGGTGGTTTGCTATAGTTGGGAGGTTTAGGTCGTTTTATCGCATGGGTCTGCGTCCACTGGGGCCTCCGCGGTCGGGGCGATCGCCACCTTTCATACGCTCCATTAGGCGCTTGCCAAATTCTTTTTCCGCGCGCATCAGTTTCGCGGTCTTCTTCGCACCAATGATGTCGATGAATTTGGGCAAATAGTTTTTGCGTAACTTTTCCATTTCGATTTGCAGGTCGGCCAATTCCATAATGGCCTTCTCCACTTCCTTATCACTCGCGTTTTCGAAATCCTTTAGTCCTGCAAAGGCATCGCGCTGCGCCTTGCGCAAAGCATGCTCCTTATCTGACATTTCATTGTACACGGGCCAAAAGCTCTGGCTCTCTTCGACACTTAGGTCGATTTGCTCAGTGATAAAGGCCACTTTAATGGCTTCAATCTTTTCGCGCTTCTCCTCGAAATCACCTGGGCGACCTTCGGGCTGTGCTACAGCCACCAAAGTGGAAAGCATCAATAGGGTTAAGATTCTGTTTTTCATAACTGGTATAAATAATCGTTCGGGTTGGTATAATTCATCAATAAGTCTTCGTCAATGGCCGCGTCGAGGAAGTGAAGGGAATCGGGCTCAGTATAATCCAAAATATCCTCCACGGCCACGTAGCCGAGCTCGTACAATTCAAGGGCGGTGATCTCCGATAGCTCTGGGTCAGAAGGCGCTGTGTTGAAAAAGAAGATCAAGGCCAAGCTTGCTGCAACACCAACGGCAGCAAAGCGCCACAAGTATACCACAGGACGAACACGAGGCTTTTGCGTGTTCCGGTCCACGGGATGGGCCTCGGGAATGCCATGTAGCGCGGCTTTGAGCGCATCATGGTAGCCGGGAGGCATCGTATGTTTTGGCGTTGTTTTCATTAGTAGTAAGATGTAAAAGTTTACGGAAGGTTTAATGCTTGGGTTAATTGGTGGCCAATTTTTTCCTTGGCATGATGGTAACTCGCTTTCAAAGCGCCCACTGATGTTTGGGTGAGTTCGGCCATCGCATCGTAGGGCATGTCCTGATAATAGCGCAGTTCAAAGACCATGCGCTGTTTGTCTGGCAGTAGGGCAAGGGCAAGGGCCAATTGGTCCTCGATTTCATTCGCCGTCCAACGCAGCGCCGTCCCATCCTTTAAATCCACTTGCGCCTCCACATCTTCCATGTACCTATTCCCGCGTTTGCGCAGTTCCGACAAACTTTGGTTGCGCACAATGGCATAACACCAAGAGAAAATAGCACTCTTGCCCTCAAATTTGTGGAGGTTTTTCCAAATACTGATGAAGGCTTCCTGCACCGCGTCATTGGCATCGTTGTGATTTCCTAGAATACCAAAAGCGCATTGATAGAGCCGTTCGCTGAACTGCTCTACAATTTGATAAAAAGAAGCCTCCCATTGCTGGCGCAACAGGAGGCTTTGAATGTCTTTTTGTGCCTCCATCATTCCTTAGATGATAAGAAGGTACAAAAGGTTTAATCTATTATTTACGGGCCATCACTTTTTTGGCCGCCGCCTCAATAGCTGCGGCGTTCAGTCCGTACTTCTCCATAAGTTGCGCCGGAGTACCGCTTTCTCCAAAGCTGTCGTTCACCGCTACGAACTCTTGAGGCGCAGGATGGTTGGTGGTCAACACCTGTGCAACACTCTCGCCCAAGCCGCCATGGCGGTTATGCTCTTCTGCAGTCACGACGCAGCCGGTTTTGCCTACTGAAGCAAGAATAGCCGCCTCATCTAGTGGTTTAATGGTGTGCATGTTGATGACTTCTGCGCTGATGCCTTGTGCTTCAAGGGCTTCTGCCGCTTGAACAGCTTCCCAAACCAAATGACCCGTCGCAACGATCGAGACATCAGATCCTTCGGTCAATACATCCGCTTTTCCAATGGTGAATCCAGCCCCATCCGCAGGGGTGAAATTTGCCACAGAAGGGCGTCCGAAACGCAAATACACCGGTCCTTCGTATGCCGCAATGGCTTTGGTAGCGGCCTTGGTTTGGTTGTAATCACAAGGATTGATCACGACCATGTGCGGCAACATTTTCATCAAGCCGATATCTTCCAAGATTTGGTGCGTCGCACCGTCTTCCCCAAGTGTAAGTCCTGCGTGCGAAGCACAGATCTTTACATTTTTGCCGGAGTAGGCGACGCTTTGACGGATTTGGTCGTACACACGGCCTGTCGAGAAGTTTGCGAAGGTTCCAGTAAATGGAATCTTCCCGCCGATGGTCATCCCCGCGGCGATTCCCATCATGTTGGCTTCGGCAATACCTACCTGGAAGAATCTTTCCGGGTGCTCATCTGCGAAGGCATTCATTTTCAAGGAACCGGTGAGGTCGGCACACAGTGCCACC
>Ga0255752_10004310_pt1 | contig 14378 bp, 14 predicted proteins | sample 011ome_25_FD_179952 | JGI IMG/M metagenome (GOLD analysis project Ga0255752, IMG submission 179952) | Coastal salt marsh microbial communities from the Groves Creek Marsh, Skidaway Island, Georgia - 011512CT metaG (version 2) | ecosystem: Environmental > Aquatic > Marine > Intertidal zone >...
CAATTCAATGAAAAATAACATGTTATCGAAAAATACAATAATAGTTATTTTAATATTATTAGCCACATTCATTATTCCCAATTTTATAGCATATAAATTGGATTTGAAACGCATAGAAGAACAACGAATTCGAGAAGGCATGGGTTTCTTTGGTCCTGATATTATGAATATGTTTCCTAATTTGGGTGGATTAATTGCATCGATATTTAATAGTATTTTCGCTGTTATGAAATATGTTCTTGGGATTTTAAATCAAGTTACTACTATTCTAGCAAAAATTGCTGGATTTGCTAGAGGAATTATACAAATGCTCACTAACTGGTTTGCAGGATTAGGTGTCGTAATGCAGGTAACAATTGCTGCTTTTTCAATAGCAACACTCTCCATTTTAGTAGATATCTTTATTAAACAAATTACGAATTGGGCAACGGGTGTCGCAAATCATATTGAATGTGGTGCGGCAGAATTCGGTAAAGGTTGGGTAAATACATTTAAAACCTTGGGGATTATGTTTGAATGCTCTTGGAAGTTGTTAATCAACTTTTTTAATGGTAATTGCACGCGGTATTATATTACTGACCTGGTAATCGGTTTAACATACGGTGTATTTGTTCAACTCCCGTTAATATTAATTAACGCTATTTTTGGTCTTAACTTACAACCCATAGTAGAGTTTTTTTATAAATTAATTGTAGTTCCATTAGACGCAATATTTTTTGCTATATCGGGCTTTCATTTAGTAAATTGGCCCGATTCTGTAATTAATGATTGCTATCGATGTAAAGCAACATGGACAATACAGACATATCAAGCAAAAAGACATGAAGATGGCTCGATCGATTACGATGGAGACTATAATGTAAGGAGGGAAGTCGTTGATAAGCCCGTAACATTATATAAACCAATGAATGAATGGGCTCAGTTATTTGATTGCAGTGCTGAGCAAATTATAAACGGATTTCTCAAGGTGTTTACATCAATCGTTCCCAATGCTAAGTGGGGTGCATGGGGAGATGGTGAACATTTACCCGGTTGGGACAATGAACCCAATTTTTTGGGCATATAATTTTCTTTATGTCTAGTCATACTATATAAATGGCTAGACAAACATCTTCTGTTGGTAAAAAATGTATACCGGGCTTATTTTGCATTGAAAATATGACCATGTTTTTATTGTTCGTTTTATTAATCGTTGTTATTTATCTATATTATTCTCAAATTGCAAAAACTTCTGAACTTAGTAAACAGGCGTCCATCACTCAACCCATTGTCGTTATACCACCCGTCGCAGATGTGTCTCCACCCGGTTTAGTCGCAATCCCTGCACGCAACGACCCATTGCAAAGTGAATATGCTCCCCCCCTTAAAGCAGAAAGTTACGGACTACCTATCAACATTAAGACTCGAGGATATGAGAGTAATTATTCTCAACTGGGCATTTTAACACGCGAAAATGGAGAAAGTATGATATTACCATTGATGGGTAGACGCTCCTCTTCGGGTCGTGATAAATACCAATATTATACTATGACGAATACTGCCGGAAATATTAACACCAAGCTTCCGGTAAGTGTAAAGGGTCGAAGTTGCTCATCAGACATGGGTTGTGATGAAATATATAACAATGATGCCGTTTATGTTGAAGGATATAATGATACATTTAGAGCAACTATTTATGAGAATGCTCTCTATTCTTATATCCCTTGGTTGTAATAGAGAGATTCTATGGTAAAAATATAGACGGATATTACAAAGAATAGTGATGTCGACATTAAAAGGCGGTAAGTATCCTAAAATGATAGGAGGAAAGAAGAAAAAATTAATAAATATAATGGAAGAATTATTGGGTATTGACCATCTAACTATTGGGACTAGTGAACAATTGGAAGACCGGAAAAAAGCATTACTACTAGCCGACGAACATAAACTAAAAAGGGAAGGTGAACGTGCGAACTGGGAAGCAGACAAACTCCAACGCAAAAAGAAGGAAACAATGTTACTAGAACTAAAAACAAACGAATATAACAAAAAACACAAGACAAGTTTGACCATTGAAGGATATAAAGAAAAAATGAAAACGGATGCTGCGGATGCTGCTGTTGCGAAGAAGACTGCTGAGGATGCGGCTACTACCGAGAGAAAAGATAAGAAGGATGCTAAAAACAGGGGGAGGAGAATAAAAGACTATGGATTTACCTTTGTCGGTGATATTGAAACCAACGAGCAAACCGATATTAAGAATATCATAAACCAATTAAATGATATATTACGATTAAAGGAGATTGGACTGTATGAGGATATTCAAACTGAACCAAACACTGTTTTAATTAAAACAATAAACAGTAAGGACGGGGAAACACAAATTAGTGAAACTCCTGAAAAAATTTTTGTTGCTCCATTGGAAGAAGAAATATCAGATACGAAAAAGGATTAATTTTTACCAATAGTAAATATAGATGATAGACATCTATATTTAGCCAATGTAAATCAGAAAATAGATAATATAATCATACATATATACAGACATGTCTTCAGAAACTATTGCTTTTGATTTAACAAAAGAGGTTGATACATCGAAATCGATAAAAATTAATTATATGCCTATGGGTATTACTGGTATTATTTATGATGATACAAACCATTGGATTACAGCCCAATGTGAACGTGGAGCATCATCTAATGTGACTTATTCCGATAGCGGTGTTACTAAAGAATACAAAGTCGATAAGTTATGGATTGTTAGCAATAAGAACGGTGCTGGAAACACACCATTACAACAAGTAACAGGTAAAGAATATAATGCTGAATTGTTCATACGCAATTTGGATACGAATAATAGTGATCCAATGTATACTTGTTTCTTATTAAATGTTGTTGATCCTGGGCCCGAAAACAGTCAAATTGATGGTATTGTAAGTGCTGCAACAAAAGAGCCATACCCGATAACATCGTTAAATGTAGACTTAAACGCGGATATATTTCGTATTTCTGATGATGACGCCAAATATATACAATACAAGAGTTCGAATGGGCGCACTGTGTTCGTTTATTCTGAACCAATTAAAGTGGCTGCAGTCGCAATCTTTACTTTGGAATTGGAAAATAACATGTCCTTGTTTGATATGAGTGCTAGCGATTATTCATTAATTGGGTCACCTGTTCCTGGTGATTGGATGGAATGTGATTATGTTCCGATTGAAGGTGAAGAAGCAACTAGTTATAACTTACCAATTGTAAGTGGTATAGTGCAAGACCAGTCGGCGAATAGTTCGTTGAAAACAATGATAATGTTCATATTATTTATCATATTTATGGGAATATCATATACAATTATACCAACTGCTTATATGTATACTGCAAAAATCATATTTGATTTTACTGATGTTGAAACTTCAGATGACCAGAAAAGTCAATTGAAGAGTATTAATATCGGTCTTAGTGTATTAATTGCTGGAACTGCTTTAATCTTATTTTTCATTGGCGCAGGCGTATTTGGAAACACCGATAATATACCAAATGCTAGTTTACTACTATTAATCGGAATGAGTCTTGGTATCTTTTATATGATTGGTTACATCATTTTACAATCTAAAACCGCAGCAGATAAGGAGTGGCCCATTAACAAAATACAGGAGGATCTGGATAATTAAATCCTTGGGAACCATATCTACAAAACTATTTTCAAAAGAGTTGGTACTTTCTTCAAATGGAACTTTTTGAGAATTTGAAAAAGTTCCAAATAGGATACTTCGACATTTTATCCAATATAGGTTTTTTGGATAAAATGGACATGAAAGCATAATGCTTTGTTTTACAAATCACGAAAAAACGATTGACTGCACAACTTTTTTGTGTATTCGATAAAATAGTAATGCGAAAAATGGTTTAGGCGAGTTTTCTGTTCTATATATATAGAACATTTAGAACAAAAAATGTCGCCAAAAGTCGCCAAAAAATTTATATGTGAACAATGTGATTATAGATGCTGTAAGAAAAGTGATATGGATAAACATAAATTGACTGCAAAACATAAAAATAGAACAAATCCTAACAATAATCTAGGAAATAGAACAGAAAACTCGCCAAAAGTCGCCGAATTATTTGAATGCAAATGTGGTAAGGTGTATAAAGCCCGAAATAGTTTATGGTATCACAAAAAGAAATGCAACGGTCAACAAACACCCTCTCTTGAAAACACAATTGTAGAAGTCGAAGACAAAAGAGACAAAAGAATAGAAGAAATTATGAAGGATAGTCTAGAGATGAACAATTTATTCATGAAGGATAGTCAAGAGATGAAGAATTTACTCTTAATGTTTGTGAAAAATCAACAAGACGTTGCGCAAAAACAACAAGAAAATACCGTTGAAATAATTACAGGCGTTATGAAATCACTCCCTCCGATGGGTAACACCACAAATACAAATACAAACAGTCATAATAACACTTTGAATTTCTATTTAACAAATACGTGCAAAGATGCTGAATCAATCCATGATTTCACCGAACGTTTCGTAGCACGGAGTATCGAGTTTTTCAAGGACAATTTCAGACAGGTCGCATCTAATCAGGTGGATTTAGCATCCAGTGTCTATGAAATTATGAATAATTGCATGAATGAAAAGCCCCAAAATGAAAAATTTATTCAAACTACGGACGTCAAGAACGGTATTTTATATGTGAAAGAGAAGAAAAAGAATGAACAAAGACAATTGTATGGAGAAGCCGAATTTGTGAAACATATAGATGGTTTTGAAAAGGCGGGAATAAATCTAGAACATGCTATAAATAAGGTATTTTTACCCATGAAAGAAGAATTCACCGAACTTCTGAAGTTGGAATTCGGAAATGCACCGGACGAGGACAATTTCGAGGATGAAGAGGAGTTTGAAGAGGAATTGTATAAATATAATTCACGGGTGATGGAATTAAAACGAAACATGTGTTTACAGACATACAATACATCGACCGTATTTGATAAGAAACATATAAGAGATGAGATTCTAGCAAGAACCAAGCGAATTAAGGAGCAGGCAATGGTATAATTATTTCATAATTACGAATGAAATAATTTAAAATAAGATGAACGACTTAAATTAATGATGAACCATCAGTATTTGTAGCAACTGGTTTAAAAGATGTTTGGACAATAGATAATTTTTCGTGTTTACCGATTGGTGCACGTTCCATAACAACTTCTTCCTCTAATGTGATTGGCTGAGATGACCCAGGGTTAGCATTGCGAGGTTCTTCGTGGGGGGGTGTAGCATCGGTAATTTGTTTTTCGGCATCAGAGCTCTTTTGATTACTGGATTTGGTGTGTTGGACGTAATGAGTTGTATTTTTCACAACAGTGCTTCTGCGCAACAATGTATATGCGACAAACAAGAATAACACACCTAAACAAGGGTTGGTATAGACAAATAATCCGATTGCGATAGCAAAAATGCATAGCATACCAAGAGGTGATTCAATATAAGGGGATAAGCCACTAGGTGTTGATACTGGAAACACTAAATACAACACAAATACTGCTAAAACGAGTATTTCGGGTAAAGTAATTTTCTTAAGAAGTGACTTCAAATTCATTATATAGGATATTACTATATTTTACTCTAGATGCATAGCTATGTTATGGTTGATAACCATGTTATAAAATTGAAAATATATAAAATGAAGACTTGTGTATATTATATACTAAATGTCGACTCAATGGAAACGTAGGCAATCAATAATAGCTAAAGAAAAGAAGCGACTAGAACAAGTTGTATCGGAACAATTATCGGACAGTTGTAAAGAAACAATACGTTCGGGGTCATATCTTGGAAAAAAAGGTTACACAATTCCTCGCGAACTGTTATCTGAATCTGAACAAGAATTTCTACATAAAGACTTGTTTGTGAAACCGGTTTCAATTGGACCGTCCTATGGTCTACCAGGGGCGGAAGATGAAGGTGCATTTCCTGTTTACAGGGAAAATGCGAAGAAAATCTATATTCCTCGGTTTTATGGATTGGAACGATATGGATTACCCGATAAATCTGAAATAACACAGGGTGAAAATATTAATGTGAATTTTCCTAAACCTTTGCGTGATTATCAAGACAAAATCGTGGATGTTTATATGAAACATATTTCAGAATCTATTTGTGAAAATTCCGATATCAAAGGTAATGGAGGTATACTCGAGGTTCCGTGTGGTAGAGGAAAATGTCTTGGAATAAACACACCAATCATGATGTATGACGGCACAATAAAGATGATTCAAGACATAAAAGTAGGCGATGTAATTATGGGCGACGATTCAACACCAAGAAATGTTCTAACTCTTGCGCGAGGAAGAGAGCAAATGTATAAAGTTAAACCCAACAAAGGTGATTCATATATAGTAAATGAAAGCCATATTTTATCATTAAAATATAGTTCAACTGTAAATAAAAATACACCAAAGGGCACTGTGCGAGATATTTCAGTTTTAGATTATTTAAAACTACCTAAATCTTATCATGGAAAAGGAGGTGTTTTGGTTGGTTATCGTGTTCCTATAATATTTCCGAAAAAAGAAGTCAAAATAGACCCCTATTTGTTAGGTTATTGGTTAGGCGACGGTTCTTCAAGAGGGACATTAATTACAACACAAGAATCATATGTGTTAAAATATTTAACAAACGATTGTTTTGTAAATAAACATAAAACATTATATTTACAGTATACCGGTGCACAATATGATTATCGAATTAATTCTATAAATAAAACAACTAAAAATAGCAATGAATTTATGAAATATTTACGCGAGTATAATCTCATACAAAATAAACATATTCCATATGATTATAAATGTAATGAACGTTCAGTTCAATTAGAATTATTAGCTGGAATTATAGATTCAGATGGGTCAAACGGTTGTAATTCATATGATATAATTCAGAAAAATGAGAAAATATTGGATGATATAATATTTATAGCAAAATCGTTAGGTTTTGCTGCTTACAAAAGTGTTTGTAAGAAATCGTCTATGTATAAGGGCGAAAAAAAAGAGGGCACTTATTATAGAACAACTATACATGGAAAAGGATTGGATGAAATACCCGTTAAATGTCCTAGAAAACAGGTATCACCGAGAAAACAAATAAAAGATGTATTAAACACACGTATTAAAATCGAAAAATTAGAAATAGATGACTATTATGGATTTGAAATTGATGGAAATCATCGATTTGTATTGGGAGACTTTACTGTAACGCATAATACGGTCATGGCTCTAAAAATAATCTCCCTTTTGCAAAAAAAGACATTGATTATAGTTCACAAAGAGTTCTTAATGAATCAATGGATTGAACGGGCGGAAGAATTTATACCAGGAACTAAAATCGGTAAGATTCAAGGACCGGTATTTGACGTTGAGGGTAAAGATATAGTCATCGGAATGTTACAAACCTTGTATGACCGTGCATTACCGGAAAATGCATTTGATTGTTTTGGCTTAACGATTATCGATGAGGTTCATAGGATAGGTAGCGAACAATTTTCCAAGACATTGCTTCGTGTAGCTAGCCCTAATATGCTGGGTATTTCAGCAACTGTTGACCGAAAAGATAAATTGACGAAAATATTGTATATGTTTATTGGACCTAAAATATATAGCGAGGCACGTGAAAACGATGACCCGGTTTGTGTAAGGGCGATTGAATATATTTCATCAGACCCCTCGTTTAATGAAACAGAATATGATTTTAGAGGTCAAACCAAATATAGCACGATGATATCGAAATTGTCCGATTTTGGACCACGAAGCGACTTTATCGTTCGCGTTTTGGGAGATTTGATAAAAGAGGGTCAATCAAACGAGACGGATACGCAAGTCATGGTGTTATGCCATAACCGTTCACTATTGAAATATCTATATGAAGCAATTGTCCATCGCGGATTCGCCAGTGTTGGATATTATGTCGGTGGTATGAAACAGTCGGCTTTACAGGAAACAGAAGACAAACAGATAGTATTGGCTACCTATGCGATGGCTGCCGAGGCATTAGATATCAAATCATTGTCTGTCTTAGTAATGGCTTCGCCAAAAACGGATATTACACAGTCGGTGGGTCGTATATTACGCGTGCGCCATGATAATCCGATTGTAGTGGATATTGTAGACCGTCACGACATATTTCAAAATCAATGGCGGCAACGCAAGACATTTTACAGGAAATGTAATTATCGGATACTATCCATGGACAGTGTTCGATATCAAGGCATGAGTTTGGACTGGAAAAACGACAAGACATGGTCGAAAGTGTTCGAACCACGAGGACCCATGAAAAAAGAAGATGCGGATAAAACGCGGGGGAAATGTTTGATATCAATTAAGGATTTGGACGTAGACGACGAATCATAATTCAATAATTGGATTAGGAGTCGTCGTTTCACCTTGATATTTACGAGCTAGTTTGTTTTTTTTATAATTTTGTATCACATTCCGCATAGATACATATATTGATTCAATGGTAATAGCAGTGACTACAATCACGCCAATTGAGATTACGATTATGATTGGTATTGGTAACATATTACTAATATTATAGTATACAATAATATTATCAATTTTATTAGACTACGATTTCAACCATTTTTTTGATATATAATCGCGTCGGAATCCAAATGCGATAAGCGGAAGAACGACGACGTAGATTTGATATTTTCTCATGTAAAACATCTTTTGAGGAAATAAAATTAGAGGTCAATGAAATAATTTCATTTGACGTATTCACAGATAAAATGCGAACAAATCGCAAATGATAATCGACGGTATATCTAGAAGGATATTGATATAATACAATATGTCCAATTAGGGATTGTATATTTTCATGAGTTATTTCTGGTTGGTCAAGATACAAAAAGTTGCATAATTCCCCCTTTATATTTTGTTCAAAATAGGGGGAGTTACAAGAAAGTTGGGGTTCTAATAATACATCTGAATTCATAATATCTAATTTAAAATAAGAATCGCATTGGTTTGATATATAATTTAATAGATTAGATGAATAATATTTCGTTTCAGTCTCCATAAAGTTATAAACTCGTTGGAATATAGCAAATACAAAAATTATAACTCATAACAAGGTATAAATTATTATGAATTTAACGTTTTCGTCTTGTTCCGCGAGTTTTCTTAGAACGACCACGAGTTTTCTTAGAACGACCGTTTCCTTTACGTCGAGTCTTTAATTTACGACGTGATGAACGCCGTTTTCCTTTACCACCACAGTAAATACCGGTTCCGGGTGGAGGAATCACAGAACCCGGTGGGTCTGTGTAGGCCGCGCCGAAGCTACTCGCGTTGTATAACCCCGTTGGTTGTGAAGATATCGGGTCAAATTTGCTATCATAAGGAGGTAATACCGAAGCCATTTATATTACACATATATTTTTATAGTTGACGAATATGGACAATTTGTCCACGTCCTTGAGAAACAATGTTTGGAATCCATCGACGAAATTTATGAGAATATGTGCATTCTATTGATATTCTCTTCTCTAAATCTACAAATTTGTCTTCATTCATATCTTGGAATTCTTCTTCATCATCACTTTCTTCTAGTGAATCTAAATGGCGATTTTCTTTAATATTTCGAAATAGAGAGTTCATGTAACAGCTTGTTTTATAATTTGGGATATAAGCAATACCACAGTATATTCGTTCTGCGTTTTTACCGAACGCATATAAATGATATATATCATTCTGTAAGTCGGCTTTTATTTCAAACGTAGTTTCCCGCCTATACTGTTGTTTGGAATAGTCAAATCGAGGTAGTGCAGGGGGGATAAATAGTATATTATTTGTAGTTGTGTTGTTTGTAATGGGAATAATATTTCGCGTGAATGGTATATTCACATAGGGAACTATGTATTGCAAAGAACGATGTTGGATATGATGAACTGTGTATGGGATTTTGTCTTGAATGTGTTCGGGAATATGTTGTGAACATTCTTCATCTAATCCCCAACATACTGGTAACAAAATCGGAATGGAAGAATTGTTATTAAACCATTCGGGATAGGTTGTAAATAATTCATATAGGAAACCCAAACGTTCATTAAACGGTTGTTTTGATATCGAAATGCCTTTGCTATATAAAACGTCTTCAGTAATAAAATATTGTCCCTTGTCCGGTATTTCACATATACTTCCGTATAAAATAGTTCCAAAGGCTAATTGAGTAGGAATATCAATATCTGATAATATTTTCATAGAAGTAACCTTTTTTTCTCTACCAATTTCGAGTAATAAACAAACATCTTTATCGCGTAAGAATGTAAACCAGATATAGGCCTTTTTTCCGTATGGAATGGCTAAAGTAATATTATAATCAGAGGAAACTTTCTTATGTGAAATCGTTTCATAGGAAAGTTCAAAACTTGGTAAGCGTCCGATTAATTCATTCATAAGGTTCGGAGATATGGACATATTATTCATCGGTATGGTTATAAATATAATGCAATAATCTCTATGTCGTTTTTAGAATCAATTTATTACGTAGGTGATAACAGTTCAGTTTGTATCAATGATTCTAATTCTTCATTCATATACAATAATTCATCTTCACTTAATTTTACAGAAGAAGGTTCGTCGACACTAATCTGTTTTTTATCCTGTATTTGGTCCAAAATAGATTGGTATTTTTTTATATGAAACCCAACAACGTCCTTTGTTTTCTTTGTAGTATAAGTATCTCTAAAATACTTGATTAGGCAATCTAGTAAATAAATGATAATGATGGAAAAAAATATTGTTTGGAGTATATTGCTCATATATGAGGGGACGAGAATACTATTTAGTTATACAAACTAACACGGTTTGTATAACTAGGTCTATTTATTACGGTGTTTTTTTGTGGACCGACGACCCTTTGTTTTACCACCTACACCAGGCCTCTTCGCTTGAGAGTCCATATTGTCGATGCTCATGGGGGAATTGGTATCGGGACTCATGGAAGGACTACGCATGCTCATGGGGGAAGTCACTGGGGGATATTGTATTGTATTGCCGTCAGTCGTATTTTGTTTTAAATCAAGAATTTGTTTTTCGAATACCTTAACTAGTTTATCAGATAGTTCCTTAATAGTTTGATTTAGGTTATCGATTGTAGTATTTTGATTATCGATTGTTTTATTCTGGTCGGCAATTATTTCCATTAATTTTTTTTTATCGTCGTTTTCATTGTCTTGTTCGTCATCGTCATCGTCATCGTCATCGTCGTCTTCATTGTCTTCATTGTCTTCATTATCATTTTCATTAATAATATCAGGCGAGTTAACTGCAGCAGATACTTCATCTGCTGTATTTGAAACAGAATTTGAAATTGTATTACCCACACCTTTAGCAGTTTCTAATGCTGTATCAAATAGACTAGGGCCTTCTTCCTTGTCTGTTTCGGACAATGAATTATCTATGTTTCCTTGTCCATCAATATTGGACTCAGGTTCCTCGGATGATGTCTCATCGGATGATGTCTCGACGGGTTCTTCGGGTGATGTCTCGACGGGTTCTTCGGGTGATGTCTCGACGGGTTCTTCGGGTGATGTCTCGACGGATGGTGTTGGGACAGGTTCCTCAGAAGTTGGCTCAATGCCGGAAGAATTTGATTCATTTATTTTTTCAGGGTCGCCGCCACTAAAAAAATTTCCTAACTCTTTCAAAATTCCTCCTCCATTCATTTTATCCTTTTTCAGAAGTTTATAAATACGTTTTTTAGAAAGACGTTTACCTTCAGTAGGATTATAAATAGACTGTTTTTTGCTATTATTCTTAGGCATGTATATATATATATAATTGATAAAATTAAACAGCTTATGTTATAATTAAATCAATATAAATAGTTTACTAAATGTATTTACTATTACAATGGTGTCTATTATAATTGTTGAAAAAACAGGTTCTCTTAAAGAGGTTGCGCTAAAAAACTATAACGAAGGAGACTTATATAAGAAAGCAGGTCTTAAATCGGCAACTGATTTTGGTGTTCAAACAACGTGGAAATTAGGGTCAAATGTAAATATTCGTTTATTTGGTAAGACGAGTGGTCGTGCTGGTCAAGAAAACAAATATGATTTCCCTCCACCCGTGGATAATAAACTATTTTTCGGAGGTTGTGTTTTGGTAAATATTACAGATGAAAATATTCCACTAGATTTAAGTATCAAACAATGGAAAATTGTGTATGAAAAATTATTTGGTGGTTTTGAGGATATTGGAGATGAGGATAGTGAAGATGAAGAGGACGAAGATGAAGACGATGATGTATCTAGAACAAAAGAAGGATATGTTAAAGATGATTTCATTGTAGACGACGAGGAGGAAGATGATGATGATTATGACGAAGATGAAGACGATGACGAGGAGGAAGATGACGATGGCGATGATGACGACGAAGATATAATCCCAAAGCGTAAATCAAAGCCGGTTCTTCGCAAATCTACTAGAGAAAAGAAGAAGAAGGTGGTTGTGGAAAACGTTTTTACTGCAACTCTTGATACTGCTGATGAATTTCTAGATTGCACGAGTGAATTAAGCGAAGAGGAATATATTTAAAAAGCACAGTGTTTGTAGTAAATATTGATATTGGTAAAATTGATTTAAACCATTCTTATCATTATACTATAATCAAATTACTATTTAGAATGAGTAAACTATCCAATCCCACACTATTTCGCGACAATGTTCGTATCAAGTTACAAGATATGTTACCCAATGCTAGTGAATCGACTGGAGTGAATATGGAAAAAGGAGTATTTAATTATAGTATTAAGGAGGCGACGCGTAGAAAAATCGTAAAAAAGTGGGAAAACCCTCAATTTATGACTCTATACAAGGACCGTCTTCGTTCGATTTATATTAATTTGAAATCATCACCAAGATTGTGTGAAAATTTACAGTCGGGTGAAATATTGGCTCAAAATGTGGCGCATATGACGCATCAAGAATATAATCCGACCATTTGGAAAGATTTGATTGAAAAGAAAATGAAAAGGGATGCGTCAAAATATACTGAGAATATTCAAGCATCTACAAATATGTATACTTGCAAAAAATGTAAGTCAGACCGATGTTCTTATTATGAAATGCAAACCAGAAGCGCGGATGAACCGGCTACTATATTTGTAACATGTTTAGATTGCGGAAAACATTGGCGGTCTTAAATAAAATATATACTATTATTATATAATGTCGAAAGGGGATTGCCCATGTTCAAATCCTGGTTCGAGTTCATCCTCAAAGTCGGGTTCATCTCCAAATACAATGGATAAGTGGAGATATACATTGTGGACAACTCTTGTATTTTTAATAGTGGTGAATCCATATACATACAAATTTACTCAAAAAATGTTAGGGGGGATTTTAGGAAATATATCCACTGCGTCTGGATGTCCTACAACTATGGGCATCGGATTACATGCAATTGTATTTACACTTATTGTGCGTTACATGATGGATTTTGATGTTTGATTGTATGGTATTTAAAAATCACTGCATATAGTAGTGATTTTTATAGACAGTATAATAAAAATTGATTTGAATAAATAACTCTTTATTATACTTAAAAACCCGCGCAATGGAACAAGTAAATGAACCAGAATTAAACAATTTAAAAAAACACAAAGGTTCTCAATGTTCGAAAAGTGGTAATGATTATGAAAAACAAATATATAGAGTAGTAAATAAATGTAGTCTTAATGGGAAACCATTTAATACACAAACAGAAGACGAATTAGCAGGTTCTTCAAGTAAAAATGATATTGTATGTAATTTTATTGATGAAAAAGATATTGGTATAGAAGCAAAAAAAAGTAATACGCCAGATTGGATGCAGTGTAGTATTAAATATAACAATGAAACTAAAAAGTGGGAAGGATCAAAAAAATGTAAAATTCCAGTTGAAAGTCGAGAAATATTTAATAATCTAATAAATGAGATAAATTTATACGATGGAGATATTCCACCATTTATGAAAAAAACAATAACACATGAAGAATGGGTTAAAATAAAAAAAGAAACAAATAAATGGGATGATAAATATATTGATATTCCGCCTGATAGTATATCTGGATTATATCAAGCAAAGGGGTGTAATTATATACAAATCAGTGATGGATATGGGTTATATAATTTAGGAAATGATACATGTTTGTTGGATGTTCCTTTATTTCATATAGAACAACAACTTAGAATTCGCACTAAAATACATACAAGAAAAAATAAAAAGGGTTTTTGTAAATTATCGGTCACTATTGCGTGTCAACCAAAAAATATAAAAGCACTTATACCTTCTAAATATTCACTGGATAATAAAGATAAACTACCACCTAACTTAATTTACGAGTTG
>Ga0255752_10004331_pt1 | contig 14318 bp, 8 predicted proteins | sample 011ome_25_FD_179952 | JGI IMG/M metagenome (GOLD analysis project Ga0255752, IMG submission 179952) | Coastal salt marsh microbial communities from the Groves Creek Marsh, Skidaway Island, Georgia - 011512CT metaG (version 2) | ecosystem: Environmental > Aquatic > Marine > Intertidal zone > Salt...
ATTGTTGCACTTTGCGAGCTGCCACACCGGACTTCAAACAAAATGAGGACTTACTTTTGAAAACTAATCTCAACAAATCTAGGGCGGCTCTCGTCGCGTTAGCGCTACCGTTGACCCTAGCGATGCCTTTACAAACCTTGGCTGAAAGCAGCGAGATAGAAGAGGTTATCGTGACGGGAACTCGGGTCGCTGACCGGTCAGCCGCAGACTCCACCGTCCCTGTGGACGTCATCACTGGGTCTGAATTTCGCGAAAACGCGTCAACTGATATCCAAGACATGCTCAGAACCTCTGTACCATCTTACGACGTCAACACACAGCCAATTAGCGACGCGGCGACCATTTCACGCCCACCGAATGTACGAGGTTTATCACCTGATAACGTCTTAGTGTTGGTCAATGGTAAACGACGGCACCGTGGTTCGATTATTTCCTTCCTAGGTGGCGGCATCTCTGACGGCGCACAAGGCGTTGATTTGTCTGCTATACCAGCGCTAGCCCTGAAGCAAGTAGAGGTCCTGCGAGACGGTGCATCATCGCAATATGGCTCTGATGCCATCGCCGGTGTACTAAATTTCATCCTCCGCGATGACGCGGAAGGTTTTGAGATCACCACGAAATATGGTTCTACGACTGAAGGTGATGGTGACAACTACCTTATCGCCGCCAACCTAGGTTTGCCACTCGGTGACACTGGCTTCATCAACCTAACAGGTGAAGTACGAGATGTTGAGGGAACCGTCAGGTCTATCGTGCGGGATGATGTTGCTTACGCAGCTGCCAACGGCTACTCACCTGTCGCCGATTTCCAGACCATCAACAGCTACACCAGCGCTGTGCCGCAATACTGGGGCCAGCCCGACGTGGAAGACGATGTGAAATTTTTCCTGAACGCTGCAATCGAGCTCAGCGACAATGCTGAAGTTTATGCCTTTGGCAACTACGCGGAGCGCAATGTCACCGGCGGCTTCTTCTACAGAAACGTTGTGGGAAATGCCAACAACCTGACGGGCGGTAGCACAGGTCAGCGTGGCGGCGTCTACAAAGGACCGGTAGTGGACCCACTCACGGGGCTCGCAGCGGAAACAGGCGTGCCGTCAGTACTGGTTGGCGATCTAGACGGCGGTAGCAGTTGTATCGATGGCATTCCTCTCGGTGGCGCTGGCGGCGTCACGCCAGATGCTGGCTTCCTAGCAAGTGTCACCGCTGATGCAAATTGCTTTTCTTTTATCGAGACGATTCCAGCGGGCTTCGTGCCACGCTTTGGCGGCGATAACGAGGACTCAGCTTTTGCCATTGGCGTTCGAGGCGAAGTTACTATGGTCGATGGTTTATCCTATGACCTAAGTGCCCAGCGCGGATCAAATCGGACCGACTTCTTCATCCGAAACACGATCAATGCCTCGCTCGGACCAGATACGCCGAGAGATTTCGTACCCGGTGGTCAAGAGCAAACCGAAACGGTTTACAACTTGAGCTTTGTATACGCGGTTGATGCAGGTTTTGCATCTGATCTCAACGTCGCATTTGGCGCTGAATACCGCGAAGAGGAATTTGACCTCTACGCTGGGGATGCTGCCTCTTATGCTTTAGGTCCGCTCGCTAGCCAAGGCTTCAGCTCAAGCTCAAATGGCTTTGGAGGTTTCCCTCGGGACACTTCAGCCGAGCAAGACAGCACAGCATTTTATGTTGACCTTGAGACCGACATTACTGACGCGTTTACGGTACAAACCGCTGTTCGTTATGAAGACTTTAGCGCCTTTGGCGATACTACAGACTTCAAACTGGCTGGTCTTTTGCGTCTTAACGAGCAAGTGCGTTTACGTGCAGCCTACTCGACAGGCTTTCACGCACCAACGTCCGGCCAAGCCAGCATTACCAACGTGACGACTCAGATCAGCAACGGCGTGCTGGTTGACCAAGGCACGTTGCCTTTGTCTTCAGCGGCTGGCCAGTTGGCTGCAGACTTTGTTGAAAGCGCAGGAAACGGACGTCCAGAATTGGGCACTGAAGATGCTACTAACTTCTCTGTAGGGCTTGCCTTCGATCTTGGCAACTCAAGCTGGACCATCGACTACTACAATATCGAAGTCGAAGATCGTGTTGCGTTAGGCGCGAATGTTGACTTCTTAGCAGCACTTGCCTACACCGGCGGGATAGCAGCGGATGAAGACGGCAACTACGGCGCTGGTTTTGGCTCGGTATCTGAAGCACTCACGACATTAGATGCTGCTGGCACCATCGACCGCTCGCTATTTGTTGGGCTTGATGATCTGAAACAATTCAGATTCTTCAGCAACAGCTTCGACACCACCACCAGTGGCGTTGACGTCGTCGGTAGTATTGACTTTAGCTTAGGTGACGGCGAATCAACCGTTACCATCGCTGCTAACTTCAACGACACCGAGGTAGATAGTCGAGGTACGGTTAACCCAATTGGCGCTGGCCGTGTTGAGTCTCTTGAAGACTTATTACCGAGTGTCAAGGGCAACGTGGCTTGGCGACACAGCCAAGGCAAACTCAGAACCATGGTAAGAGCCAACTACTACGGCGGCTGGAAAGATACTGGCAACGGCTATGACGTCGGTGCGGAAACGCTAGTTGACGCTCAAATCGCTTATGACTTGACTGAAAAGGCTGAGGTCGTGCTTGGTGTAGAAAACCTGTTTGATACCTATCCTGAAAAGAACCCTGGTGCGGGCGGCGTCGGCCAGCTCTACCCAGAGGCTAGCCCGTTCGGCTTCATCGGTAGCACATGGTACGTACAAGGTCGCTACACATTCTAAGAATGCTTATTAGCGACCCTGTTGAGAAAAACCCGCTTCGGCGGGTTTTTTTTGGCTTTAAAACTGCCACCTCATGGATCAGCAACGGCATCTAAGATATTAACACCCCCATGTTTGCCGTCCTTTGCTTGAATCAATTTGCTTCTTGCGATCAGATTATCCTGTAACGACCTTTACTAATCCGGACCCAGGGCTCGTTGGATATTAGCCAAAAAAATTTAAAACACACTCAGCATTGTGCTCGTTCTGTCTCTAGAGCAGAGCCTATTGAGCCATAGATTATGTAATCCTTTAGGAGAAAATCTTAACTCTGGGCTGGTGCTCTGGTGCTCTGGTGCTCTGGTGCTCTGGTGCTCTGGTGCACAACAGTTTGAGCCTCAGATCTGGCAAGTAACAAGCGTGCTTACCCTTTAAGCATCAAGCCCTATGTCCATGCCAATCACCGATCTGCTGACTTAACCCTACTCACCGAACCGGGCACTCATGACAGCTTCGAAGCGCTTCGACAAACTATCACTCTCGGCCCCTACTGCCACCAGGTGACCGCCATCTTCGCTAGATTTAAAGACAGTCCTGCCGCGTTCAACTCCATCAACCGAACAAGCAATCGTCCCTCGGCGCAAGCTAAAAAGCTCTGGATAAATCATCGCCATCGCCGCGGTTGAGTCATGGATTGGGAAACCATCAAAAATGCCTTTCGACGCATAAAACTTTAAATAGCATTGCTTGATTTGCCACAAAAATTCGCCCGCATCACCTAAAGCGCCTCGAAGACAATCAAGTTCGTCAGTTTTCATTCGATGCTTAAGGGTTGCATCCAACCCAACCATAAGCACCGGCACGCCTGAGTCAAAAACGAAGGCCGCAGCTTCAGGATCACCATAGATATTGGCTTCTGCGAATTCTGTGACGTTTCCGGGCACATTGACGGCGCCACCCATCATCACAACTCTCGCCAGCTTATCCGAAATTTCTGGCGCTTTTTGTAGAGCTTGAGCGACATTGGTCATCCGACCGACAGCTACTAGGGTGACTGGCGCTGCACGCTCTTGAACCGAGCGAACAATGAAGTCTGCAGCCGATTCAGATTCGGCTTGTCGGGCAGGGAACTCAAAACCGATATCTCCAAGACCGTCTTTCCCATGAACAAAATCAGGATACTCTGTTTCGTATTGGCCCAAAAAAGTTTTACCCGCGCCCTGATACACTGGATAAGGTAGGTTAAACCGTTCACAAATGTACAGCGCGTTACGAGTGCAATTTTCAATCGACGCGTTGCCAAAAACCGTTGTAATCCCAAGTAAATTGACCTCAGGCAAGGCATGGAGCAGCAGCAACGCCATGGCATCATCAATACCAGGGTCAGTGTCAAATATAACGTCATACATCGGGTGATCAACCATGGGTTTCCTCTATCGAACGACTCTTAGTAAATATTGCAAAGCAAACGAGTAATAATACGCAGCCTAACCCCAATTGACCGAATCCAAGCCCGAGCGCCTTACCGCCTGCTTCAACAAACCAGCTGCTTAGCCACGGACTCAGTGCTGTGCCGAATGATGCACTCAATAACATTGACGACACCAAGATAGCGGGCACAACGTCAAACAATTCGCTCGCTAAAGAGATCACACATTTTAATAACCCAAAGTTAAGTACACCCCAAAATATCGCAATTTGTAGGAGCGAAATGCCGGGCACATCAACCCAAGTCAGAAGCAAAGCACCAAGCAAGCAGCCCAAAGCACCGGCAACGACAACTTTCGACACCCCAACTCTTAAGACAATGCCTACGGTTAACAATTGCCCGATAAACATACCAAACCAATAATTGCCCACCAATTGTCCAGCGCTGGGAGAGGATAAACCTAGCGACTCTTGAGCAAAACCGGGCAACCAAATCAACATGCTGGTTTGGCCTAACGTATAGAAAAAAAGTGCGGCAGTCAGCAACCACACAGCCTTCGGACAGGTTCTCCAAAAGCCCACTATTTTAGCACTTGAGTATCGCCCGACGTCTTCGTCATTAAAATTTTCAGGTTCGTCTGGGTAGTCGGAAACCAAAGCGATAGCCATCACAGTGAGCACAGCGAATAAAACAGCCACGTAACTCAACGTCCAACTAAATTCTCTTGCTAGCAAGGCCACGCTCAACGATGCCAAACTGAATCCTGCGAGACTGAAGCTCGCATCGGTTGCCACTAACATCGAGGCTCGTCGACCCTCAAGGTAAATACGAGAAATCACTAAGGCTGCCTGCGCCAAACCAACGCCCAAACATACGCCTAGGACTATCAAGGCTGAACCGATGAGCCAGAGATCAACAGCAAAAACTAACAGCGCGCTTAGGCAAGCAGACGCGATACCGTAGATACCCAAGACCAGTCGTCGAAGGGGTACCCGGCCGAGGAGAAACAGCGCCGTAACTGACCCTATTAGGGTGCCAGTTGAAAAAAGGCCTAGCGTCCGCACCATTTCCGCAACCGAAACATTTAGCGCTAATGCTGCGGGAGCCGCCAAAATACCAATCGGTGCTAGGGTGCCTGATAGCGCGAAATAGGCCAGGAAGCTTGCCAACGTGAGTCTGAGACTATTCATGATTTGATGCTAGCAGTCTGCCTAATGGTTCACCAGCAAAGCCTAGACGGCGTGCGATCAATCTCCTCGCGCTGCCTAAAAAAGCGGTAACAATGTCTCTCCACCCATAGCGGTTAGATTAATACTTACTTGAAGCTCGGTCGTGCAAACGTCAAGGCCGCGTCAATAGGGCACCCGACAACGGCAGAGGTTTAATCACCTGGCCTTTAATTTGCTCTAGGGGGTGGCGCCGTTTCTGCATGCCTGAGGCATTCGCATCACACCCCCCCTCGCTCAAATAACCCAACGCCGCTTTGAGGCGGCCTTCGTTCGAATCGCCAAGAGGATGACTCAAATCATCATCGACAAAGCAACCCTCTACCTCAATTCCCACATCTTCAGCCCCGGGGGGCGAGAAACCGTCAGTATAATCGCCGAAACCAATTGCATTGACGCCTTTGAATTGAATCGTGAAATAGGTTGTACCGCAATTATCTATGCCGTAAAACCCGTAAGGCTTGCCACAAGTTGTGTCACCAATGAGCACAACTTCAACTCCAACACCTCTCAGACCGTTAATAACAGCCTCACTGGCCGAACAAGTCCCGCTACCAGAGATCACCATGACTCGGTCAAGATTTAGAAGCGGTATCGGGGTATTGCTGGACAATTGAAACCCTGGTGCGGTATCGGTAAAAGACGATGGCGTTAGGGTTCTGCCAGTAATCGGATTTTGAGTTGGGTATTTATCGTTGAACTTCAATTCACTAAAGGTCTTGCCTACCGCTTCCTGACCAGCAACCATAGACGCTAGCATCCTCGCAATATCTAGGTATCCGCCGCCGTTGTACCGCATGTCAAGCACGAGTTCACTGACATCCTCAGTGCTGAACAATTCAAAAGCATCGATCAGCTGCGGCTCTGCTGTTGCGATATGGTCGTTAAACAACAAATAGCCCACCTTACTTCCCGCAGTCTCGATGACTTTGACATTCTGCACCGGCGTTGAGGTGATTTCCTCGCTTATGAGATCGACCGTGACAGATTCTGCCGTTTCTACGTCGCGAAAAGTAAAACTGTGGACCTCGCCCAAAGCCGCGGGGAACAATGCAGCGTTGAGGGTATCAGTATCATTACCCTCAACAAAATCTACGCCATCGATCTCAGCGATTTCCCATCCCCTAAGCAGCCCTGCATCGCCTGCAGGCGAATTGGGCTCGGTATAGGCCACCAACCACTGACGCGGCGGTGAGGACCTAACTCTAAAAAACTCAACGCCATATCCAGCAGATATTCCGGATTGAGATAACTTTTCCCATTCTTCGGTGTCGTAGGTGAAGTGAAATTTATCCTTAGGGTTTCCCGAAGGTGTTAGCGCGAAGGTTTTCATTAGATCAAAATACGTCTCGGTATCATCGATTGTACCCGGGTCAACATCGTCGATTTCCTGATACCAAAGATAGGTGTCAAAGCTGTAGGCCCTAATCCAGAAGTTTTCATCGGTAATACTGCCCTGCACATCGTTAAAACCGGCATCCTGTCTCGGGGCCTGGCAACTCCCAGCATAATCACTAACGTCGCCAAACTCGCCCTCGACCCAACCGCTATCCGATGCTGTGCTACCGTCCGTCGAACCTGTGGTCGCGCCCCCAGTGCTCGCATTGTCATTGCCGCTCGCAACTGGGGCTGGGTCAGGTGCCGACGGCCCGCCATCGCACGCCATAAGTGTCGCTAGCAATCCTAGGAGTAAACCTTGTCGAAACAAATACATAAATACCTCATCAAACTTCCGCATCTTCTAAACATTTAGAGTGCTTGCACAAAACCAGACTATGTCTTGCTCTGACAACCCTTTCAATGCATTTCTTGCGAACACACCAGCTTGCCTTTAGGCTTAGCGACTATCAACACTGGGAGTTTCGATTGACCTAAAGGAATACCGTGTTCGATCACGCAATAGTTTAGGATCACCACTCGACTAAAACAAACCAAGCAGAAGAAACTGAGCTACTTGTAAATGATTTTCAGGTTTCGTCCCTTGAAGGGCTATGCCTTTACATGATTTTCAGGTTTCGTCCCTCGAAGGGCTATGCCTTCAGGTCCCTTAACTGACTAACGATAAAGAACGATTCATCATGATCTATGTCAAAAAACTCATTGGTTTGGCTTGGTTTCTCTCAGTGTTCTGTTTGTCGGACACTCAGGCATTGCAGGCTGACACCGAGGCACCGACGCCAGCGAAACTGACCGACGTGACCTATATCGGTAGCCACAACAGTTACAAACGCGCGATCGAACCGAGACTCCTGACCATACTCCGATGGCTTGATGAAGATACGGCTAACAGCCTTGACTATCATCATAAAACGCTCGAAGCACAACTGGCTCTGGGCATCAGGTTGTTTGAGTTGGATGTTTTTTATGACCCAAAAGGCGGCTTATACGCCAATCCGCTTGGCGCTCGGTGGCCCTTCGCAAAACAAGGCTTGACACCGGAAATGAAAGACCTGCTCCGAACGCCGGGATTTAAGGTGCTGCACGCGCAGGACATTGACTATCGAAGTCACTGCATAACTTTCAGACAGTGCCTTGAAAGCTTTGCGTCCTTCTCAGATGACAATGCTAACCACGAACCTATTATTGTCACCCTAAACCTTAAAGCCAGCCCGATAAATCTCCCGGGTTTTACCCATCCTCTCGCTTTTGATCACACGGCATTTTTAGCCTTAGAGGCTGAGATATTATCTGTTTTAGCTCGACCCCGACTCTTTTCGCCAGAGGACCTTCAAGGCGCTTGGCCAACGCTCGCGACTGCGGTCGAGCGTGATGGATGGCCGCTGTTTAATGAATTGCGTAATCACTTTATTTTTGTGCTCGATGAGTCCGAGGCCAAGCTTACTAATTATTCCCAGCTTCTGCGCGAGCATAAAGCTGGACTCCTATTTAAAACGCCACCGCTGGGCCATCCCGATGCCGCCATCCTCGTGTTAAACGATCCGATCGGCATGGCAAGAGAAATCCAATCCGGAACCGAACTTGGTTACCTCGTTAGAACTCGCGCAGATGCCGACACTGTTGAAGCTCGAAGCAACGACATCAAACGACGAAATGCTGCTTTTCGCTCCGGTGCTCAGCTAATTAGCACCGATTACTACCTGCCTGACCCGCGATTTAACGGGAATTATCAGGTCCAATTCAGTACTGGTGGTTACATCGAGATCCCGTCTAACTGACTCAGCGCAGATCGATCACCAAGAGCCTATTCCTCTTGCGAATCTGGAGAATTATCCAGTCCAATTTGGTACTAGGAGAGAGTTCAAGAGCCTACCTAATGACTCAGTACAAATCAGTCGGCAAGGGCGCGCCAGCTTCGTGAACATGGGGAAATTTTGATTTCAGTGAGCGGCACTTGCATGCCGGCGTCAATAATTCCAGCAGATTTTACCCATAGTTGACAAAAAAAAACCCGCCGAAGCGGGTTTTTTCTCTACTTTCTCAAAGCCGATCTAGTGACCGCCTTCTGCAGAATCATTGTAAGCCAGATTCCAAATGATCAAGCCAAAGAGAATCTTGTTCACAAAGTCAGCCAGGTTATAAACCATATTGAGCGAACCTTCGTCGACCCCACCCATCATATAACCCATCACATAGCCAATTGGATAGATTGCCCAACCGACCAACACGATCAGCCTCATATACCCAAAAGCTGCTTTTACACTTTCTGTTGCGGCAGCTGCTTTGCCAGCTTCCCCTGCAAAGATTTCATAGATGATCACAGCCCAACCGACCATGCCCAGCCAAAAACCTAAGGTCGCGTTCATCACACCCGCTTCGCCTAGGTAGCCAAAAATTAGCATAACCAAGGTGCCGACTAAGAGTCTGATAAAGGAGCCACTGCCCACAGACGAACCAACAGCCTTTAAGATAATCCAGAACTCGATCATCAAAAGCGGGACTGTAATCAGCCAATCAATATATCGATAAACGATCGGCGTGCTTTGCTCTAGTACCCAATAGTCGCGCATATAATCGTAATGCACGGCTGCGACCAACGTTACGAGACCTGCAACTAACATCGACAAACGCCATTCACTTTTTACGCGTAACCCTTCGTACAAGAAGAATACCGTCGATGCGATCATGGCCACCGAAACGATCCAAAAAGAGACCCCTACTAAATCCCCCGAAGCTAAGAACTGCATTTCCACCTCCACCTTTATAATTTTTATGAAAGGGTGCTTAACACCACCAACGTTCCCCTCACAGCCCTAGCATCGAACCAAGACATCTAGCTTTACATCTCTAGGTGTTTCCGATTCTCTGCTTTAGCCGTCCTCCCAAGATTACGACGTAACTTGCCTTCGGATCAAACATTAATTGCACTTATTTTCTTTAACGCTTTACTCGGTTCCAGCAAAAAATTGAACTAAAGATGCCAATTAGATCGGTCTTTTCGCAATATCTTTTTTACGCGGACCTCTCAGAATCACCGTCTCCAACGCGAACGCAACCTTCTGCAACCATGCATCGCTCAGCACATTGATACAGCTTTAGGTTAAAAGACTCTAAGACTAGCCAGTCTTGAAGCACAAAAAAACGTGACGGAGGCTTTCTGGCCAAAAAAAAACCCCTAGCCGTTAAAGCTAGGGGTTTTTAGAATAAATGCCTGACGATGACCTACTCTCACATGGGATCCCCCACACTACCATCGGCGCTAAGTCGTTTCACTACTGAGTTCGAAATGGGATCAGGTGGTACCAACTCGCTATGGTCGTCAGGCAAACTGGCTGCTTTTTCAAGCAATTCGTCCACCTATATTCTTTGGCGCGGGAGGCGCCAAAGACTGGTCGTTTAAAAAAGTAAACAAGTGATGTGACATCCACCCCAAACGTGATGTCTTGGGGCTAATTCTAAGGCATATCCTATGAATTCTTGGGTTACAAAAACGATCTTGTGATCGAAAATTCACTCAAGTTATATGATCAAGCCTCACGAGCAATTAGTACGAGTTAGCTCAACGCCTCACAGCGCTTACACATCTCGCCTATCAACCTCGTAGTCTTCGAGGGCTCTTTAGGGGACTCTAGGTCCCAGTGAGATCTAATCTTGAGGGGGGCTTCCCGCTTAGATGCTTTCAGCGGTTATCCTGTCCGAACATAGCTACCCGGCAATGCAATTGGCATCACAACCGGAACACCAGAGGTTCGTCCACTCCGGTCCTCTCGTACTAGGAGCAGCTCCTCTCAAATCTCAAACGCCCACGGCAGATAGGGACCGAACTGTCTCACGACGTTCTAAACCCAGCTCGCGTACCACTTTAAATGGCGAACAGCCATACCCTTGGGACTGGCTTCAGCCCCAGGATGTGATGAGCCGACATCGAGGTGCCAAACACCGCCGTCGATGTGAACTCTTGGGCGGTATCAGCCTGTTATCCCCGGAGTACCTTTTATCCGTTGAGCGATGGCCCTTCCATACAGAACCACCGGATCACTATGACCTACTTTCGTACCTGCTCGACGTGTCTGTCTCGCAGTCAAGCACCCTTATGCCATTGCACTCATCGCATGATTTCCGACCATGCTGAGGGTACCTTCGCGCTCCTCCGTTACTCTTTGGGAGGAGACCGCCCCAGTCAAACTACCCACCATACACTGTCCTTAACCCGGATTACGGGTCGAAGTTAGAACCTCAACGTTATCAGGGTGGTATTTCAAGGACGACTCCACAGCCACTAGCGTGACTGCTTCAAAGTCTCCCACCTATCCTACACAAATAAAATCAAAGTCCAGTGCAAAGCTGTAGTAAAGGTTCACGGGGTCTTTCCGTCTAGCCGCGGGTATACGGCATCTTGACCGCAAATTCAATTTCACTGAGTCTCGGGTGGAGACAGTGTAGCCATCGTTACGCCATTCGTGCAGGTCGGAACTTACCCGACAAGGAATTTCGCTACCTTAGGACCGTTATAGTTACGGCCGCCGTTTACCGGGGCTTCGATCATGAGCTTCGCCGAAGCTAACCCAATCAATTAACCTTCCGGCACCGGGCAGGCGTCACACCCTATACTTCCTCTTGCGAGTTTGCAGAGTGCTGTGTTTTTAATAAACAGTCGCAGCTACCTGGTATCTTCGACCGCCCTCAGCTTAGGGAGCAAGTCCCATCACCAAAAGCGGCGCACCTTCTCCCGAAGTTACGGTGCCATTTTGCCTAGTTCCTTCACCCGAGTTCTCTCAAGCGCCTTGGTATTCTCTACCTGACCACCTGTGTCGGTTTGGGGTACGGTTCACAATTATCTGAAGCTTAGAAGCTTTTCCTGGAAGCATGGCATCAACCACTTCCCGGGCACAAAGTCCCGGTTCGTCGTCACATCTCAGCCTTAGGAGTCCGGATTTACCTAAACTCCCAGCCTACATGCTTAAACGCGGACAACCAACGCCGCGCTGGCCTAGCCTACTCCGTCCCTCCATCGCAATAATTGTAAGTGCAGGAATATTAACCTGCTTCCCATCGACTACGCGTTTCCGCCTCGCCTTAGGGGCCGACTTACCCTGCGCCGATTAGCGTTGCGCAGGAAACCTTGGTCTTCCGGCGGGGGGGTTTTTCACCCCCCTTATCGTTACTCATGTCAGCATTCGCACTTCTGATACCTCCAGCATGCCTTACGACACACCTTCACAGGCGTACAGAACGCTCCGCTACCGCGCGTATAAATACGCACCCGCAGCTTCGGTACACAGTTTAGCCCCGTTAAATCTTCCGCGCAGGCCGACTCGACTAGTGAGCTATTACGCTTTCTTTAAAGGGTGGCTGCTTCTAAGCCAACCTCCTAGCTGTCTGTGCCTTCCCACTTCGTTTCCCACTTAACTGTGATTTTGGGACCTTAGCTGGCGGTCTGGGTTGTTTCCCTCTTCACGACGGACGTTAGCACCCGCCGTGTGTCTGCCATGATTGCACTCACTGGTATTCGGAGTTTGCATCGGGTTGGTAAGCCGGGATGGCCCCCTAGCCGAAACAGTGCTCTACCCCCAGTGGTGAGACATGACGCTCTACCTAAATAGATTTCGCGGAGAACCAGCTATCTCCAGGCTTGATTAGCCTTTCACTCCGATCCACAGCTCATCCCCTAATTTTTCAACATTAGTGGGTTCGGGCCTCCAGTTGATGTTACTCAACCTTCACCCTGGCCATGGATAGATCGCCTGGTTTCGGGTCTACTCCCTGCAACTTAGTCGCCCTATTAAGACTCGGTTTCCCTACGCCTCCCCTAAACGGTTAAGCTTGCTACAGAAAGTAAGTCGCTGACCCATTATACAAAAGGTACGCAGTCACACCCGAAGGTGCTCCTACTGCTTGTACGCATACGGTTTCAGGTTCTATTTCACTCCCCTCTCCGGGGTTCTTTTCGCCTTTCCCTCACGGTACTGGTTCACTATCGGTCAGTTGGGAGTATTTAGCCTTGGAGGATGGTCCCCCCATCTTCGATCAAAGTTTCACGTGCTCCGATCTACTTATCGCAAACTTAGTTCTTCCTAATGGTTTTCGAGTACAGGGCTATCACCTTGTATCGCCGGCCTTTCCAGACCATTCCCCTAACCAAAAAGATAAAGATTGCTGGCTGGTCCCCGTTCGCTCGCCGCTACTAAGGGAATCTCGGTTGATTTCTTTTCCTCCGGGTACTTAGATGGTTCAGTTCCCCGGGTTTGCTTCTACACCCTATGTATTCAGGTGCAGATAACCCCGAAGGGTTGGGTTTCCCCATTCGGACATCTCGGGATATAGCGCTTGTTTGCCAGCTCCCCCGAGCTTATCGCAGGCTACAACGTCCTTCATCGCCTCCAACTGCCTAGGCATCCACCGTATGCGCTTATTCGCTTGATCATATAAATTGAATGAACTCTTAACCCTGTCCTTTTGAGCTTTTGCCAGGATTAACATAACAACTTATTGATTCACCGGATATTACGCTTGAATTTTACAAATTTGTGAGTCGTGTTTCTTGGAAAGATCAAATTTAGCTGCGTTTGAGCTCAACTAAACCTGATAGAAACACTATCTTATTTGCGGATGTCAATTTTTGTATTGAATTAAAGGGTTTCAGTCTTTAATTCTCTACAGACTTTATCACTTGTTCACTTTTTTAAAGAACCAGATGCCGGGTCTGCCGGCACAATACGCTTTCGCGCACTGGAAAAACCAGAATCCATGCGTCTTTCATTTTTTGGTCTTACTACACCCAATAAAGGCTTTACGACGCATCGATTCTGATTTCTTCTTCAAGAATCAGGAGACAAACAATAGGTTGTGAGTACTTGCAGAGAATGCATTTTTTAAGGAGGTGATCCAGCCGCAGGTTCCCCTACGGCTACCTTGTTACGACTTTACCCCAGTCATGAATCACACCGTGGTGACCGTCCTCCGAAGTTAGACTAGCCACTTCTGGTGCAACCCACTCCCATGGTATGACGGGCGGTGTGTACAAGGCCCGGGAACGTATTCACCGCGACATGCTGATTCGCGATTACTAGCGATTCCGACTTCATGGAGTCGAGTTGCAGACTCCAATCCGGACTACGAAAAGTTTTTTGGGATTTGCTCCACCTCGCGGCATTGCGACCCTTTGTACTTCCCATTGTAGCACGTGTGTAGCCCAGGCCGTAAGGGCCATGATGACTTGACATCATCCTCTCCTTCCTCCGGTTTGTCACCGGCAGTCTCCTTAAAGTTCCCACCATTACGTGCTGGCAAGTAAGGATAAGGGTTGCGCTCGTTACGGGACTTAACCCAACATCTCACGACACGAGCTGACGACAGCCATGCAACACCTGTCACAGAGTTCCCGAAGGCACCAAACCATCTCTGGTAAGTTCTCTGGATGTCAAGGCCTGGTAAGGTTTTTCGCGTTGCATCGAATTAAACCACATGCTCCACCGCTTGTGCGGGCCCCCGTCAATTCAT
>Ga0255752_10004334_pt1 | contig 14306 bp, 13 predicted proteins | sample 011ome_25_FD_179952 | JGI IMG/M metagenome (GOLD analysis project Ga0255752, IMG submission 179952) | Coastal salt marsh microbial communities from the Groves Creek Marsh, Skidaway Island, Georgia - 011512CT metaG (version 2) | ecosystem: Environmental > Aquatic > Marine > Intertidal zone >...
TCAGCAAATTTTAGAAGCCATGCATATACCCGTAGTAGTTAAAGAAGGCTATGAGGCTGATGACATTATCGGGACTTTGGCAAAGCAAGCTGAAAAAGAAGACTATCAAGTCTTTATGGTAACACCTGATAAGGATTTTGCTCAATTGGTTTCTGAAAATATCTTTATGTATCGCCCTGCCCGTATGGGTAACGGAATTGAAATTTGGGGGATTCCCGAAGTTCAAGAAAAGTTTGAGGTTGAACGTCCAGAACAAGTCATCGATTATCTCGGTATGATGGGTGATGCAGTAGATAACATTCCTGGTCTTCCTGGAGTAGGAGACAAAACTGCAAAAAAATTCATCAAGGCCTATGGCAGTATGGAAGGACTTTTAGAGCACACGGATGAGCTCAAAGGAAAGCTCAAAGAAAAAATTGAGGCCAATAAAGATCTCGGAGTTTTGTCCAAACAACTCGCGACCATCCTTTTGGATGTGCCCGTACAATTTAATGCCAAGGACTATGAACTCAGTCAGCCGGATGCTCAAGCCGTAAGTGCTCTTTTTGAAGAATTAGAGTTTCGAAGAATGGCTGAAAATTTTAAAAAAATCTTTTCTCCAGCTGAGGAGCAGCCTACTCAAGCAGAGACGACTCCAAAAAAAATAAGCCCTCAACAAGGACAGCAATTCGATCTATTCTCCCCACCAGGCAGTGGAACAGTCAGTGATCAAACTAGCTCAGAACGGCAAAATCTAGACAATAAAAAGCATTGGTACCAAACTGTGGACAGTCCTGTGTCAAGAGAATTACTGCTGAAAAACTTACTTCAACAGAAAAGTGTTTGTTTTGATACAGAAACTACTTCTTTGGATGCACTTCAAGCCGAATTGGTAGGTATCGCTTTTTCATGGGAAAAATCTAAAGGATACTACCTCGTTCTCCCAGAAGACAGAACTGAAACCCTTGCTATTCTAGAGCCTTTTAAAGCTTTTTTTGAACATACTGAGATTGAAAAAATTGGTCACAATTTAAAATACGATTTAAAAGTTCTTAAAAATTACGAACTCAACGTCAACGCTCCTCTTTTTGACACCATGATTGCACATTATTTGGTCAATCCCGATATGCGACATAATATGGATGTTTTAGCAGAAACCTATTTGGATTACAGCCCGCAATCCATTACTGAACTCATTGGCAAAAAAGGTGTAAATCAAGGCAGTATGCGCGATGTAGCAGTGGAAAAACAAACCGAATACGCCGTTGAAGATGCAGATATTACCTTCCAACTCAAGGACTATTTTGAAAAGGAAATGCTCGCAGCTCAAACGATGGATTTGTATAAAAAAGTAGAGCTCCCTCTTGTCAAAGTACTAACCGCGATGGAATGCGAAGGGATTAATTTAGATATCCCTTTCCTTGAAGAACTTTCTAAAAACTTGACCGTAGACATTCAGAAATTGGAAAAAACAATTTTTGATGCTGCTGGAGAAACTTTCAATCTGGCCTCTCCAAAACAATTAGGTCCAATTCTTTTTGATAAACTCAAACTAGTAGATAAGCCTAAAAAAACTAAAACTGGTCAGTATTCAACAGCCGAAGATGTGCTCTCCTACCTCGCCAAAGAGCACCCTATCGTCTCGGATATCTTAGACTGGCGTTCACTAAAAAAATTACAAAACACCTATGTAGATGCCTTACCCAAAGAAATCAATCCTAAAACAGGGCGAGTACACACTATTTACAATCAAGCTGTTGCCGCCACAGGTAGATTGAGTAGTAACAACCCCAACCTTCAAAATATTCCAATCCGAACAGCACGTGGACAACAAGTTAGAAAGGCATTTGTCCCTAGAGACGATCAACATGTATTAATGGCTGCGGATTATTCTCAAATCGAGTTGCGGATTATCGCTGCTTTAAGTAAAGACGAGGGGATGCTTGCCGCTTTTTTGAATAACGAAGACATTCACAAAGCTACGGCCGCTAAGGTTTTTAATGTTCCTCTTGAGGAAGTCACCCGTACCCAAAGAGGTAATGCTAAAACCGTCAATTTCGGTATCATCTATGGAGTTTCTGCCTTTGGTCTTAGTCAACAAACTGATTTAAACAGAACTGAGGCCAAAGAACTAATCGACACCTATTACGCTACCTATCCTAAATTGCGAAATTACATTCAGGAGCAAGTGGACTTTGCGAGAGACAACGGCTATGTAACAACAGTCTTGGGGAGAAGGCGCTATTTAAAAGATATCAACTCTCAAAATGCAGTGGTTCGAGGAGCTGCAGAACGAAATGCCGTTAATGCTCCAATTCAGGGAAGTGCAGCAGATATCATCAAATTGGCAATGATTGCCATTCAGTCAAAACTAGAAAGTGAGAACTGGAAAGCGAAAATGTTACTACAAGTCCATGACGAACTGGTTTTTGACGTTCCCAAAGAAGAAGTCGAAGCACTACAGAAGATGATAAAAAATGAAATGGAAAATGCCTTTTCGTTAGATGTTCCTTTGGTCGTTGATATGGGAATTGGAACCAACTGGTTAGAAGCCCATTAACAAAAAGCAGGGCTGGGTTTTACTCCAGTGAAAATTAGAATAAAAAATTTTTTCAAACTCATTTATAATTGTACATTTGCAGCCCGTTGGAACAATTTTTAACGGTTTAAATTATTTATTGTGAATACATTAAGTTATAAAACAATTTCTGCAAATGCCAACACAGTCACCAAAGAGTGGGTTGTAGTTGACGTTAAAGACCTTCCCCTTGGAAGAGTTTCTGCAATTATTGCAAATTTTTTAAGAGGTAAATACAAACCCAATTACACCCCTCATGTTGACTGTGGTGACAACGTAATTGTTGTCAATGCTGCGCATGTAACCTTGAGCGGAAACAAATGGGAACAAAAAGAATATGTGCGTCACACAGGATATCCTGGTGGACAACGAACACTCAACGCTACCCAATTGCACAACAAAAGAGATACTCGACTAGTTGAAAATGCAGTAAGAGGTATGCTCCCTAAAAATAAATTAGGTGCTGATTTATTCAGAAACCTACGTGTTCACGGTGGTGCAGAGCACCAACACGATGCACAAATTCCAAAAACCATTAACATAAACGATTATCTATAATGGATACTGTTCACACTATAGGCCGGAGAAAAACTTCTGTCGCTCGTATATACGTTAGCGAAGGAAAAGGAGCAATCACGGTAAACAAAAAGAAATACACTGACTATTTTCCTACCTCTACTTTACAATACAAAATCCAACAACCTTTTTTATTAACCAATACTGAAGGTAGCTACGATTTAAATGTAACGGTTAAAGGAGGAGGTACAAATGGTCAAGCAGAAGCTGTTCGTCTAGCCATCTCTAGAGCGCTTTGTAAAATCAACGAGGAGTACCGAGCTGATTTAAAGCCAGAAGGTTTATTGACACGTGACCCTCGTATGGTTGAACGTAAAAAGTTTGGACAGAAGAAAGCAAGAAAAAAATTCCAATTCTCAAAACGTTAATTGGTACCGTCTTGTTTCGGCAAGACAAAGTTCATTCATTTATTAATTAAACCAGTTGCTTAATCGCTACGGCGTATGTTAGTTTAGCATCTAAACAAATCTTAAGATTTGTTGCTAATCAAAAGGAACGTAAACTAAAAAAAATGGCAAAACCAGAAGTAAATGACCTGCTTAATGCAGGCGTCCATTTTGGACACTTAACCCGAAAATGGAATCCTAACATGGCTCCCTATATCTATATGGAGCGTAATGGAATCCACATTATCAATCTCTACAAAACGGCAGCCAAGATTGAAGAAACTAATGAGGCCTTAAAAAAAATCGCTTCATCAGGGAGAAAAATCTTATTTGTTGCAACAAAAAAACAAGCCAAAGACATCGTTGCTGAAAAAGCAAAGTCGGTGAATATGCCTTATATCACTGAGCGTTGGCCCGGTGGAATGTTGACCAATTTCGTAACCATTCGAAAAGCGGTAAAGAAAATGGGCGCCATTGATCGAATGAAAAAGGATGGTACTTTTGAGACACTATCTAAAAAAGAACGCCTTCAGGTTGACCGATTAAGAGCGAAGTTGGAGAAAAACTTAGGGTCTATCACAGAAATGACTCGCCTACCAGGAGCTATCTTTATCGTTGACACTACTCGTGAGCACATCGCAGTAAAAGAGGCTCAGAAACTGAAAATCCCAATCTTTGCAATGGTTGATACAAACTCTGATCCAAGAGATGTAGATTTTGTAATCCCTTCCAATGATGATGCTTCAAAATCAATCGATAAAATCTTAGGCTTAGTAACCGGTGCAGTTGCAGAAGGTCTTGGTGAAAGAAAGAAAGAAAAAGAAGCTACTTCAGAGACCGATGCTAAGGACATGGAAACTGCTGCAAAGGAAGAAGAAACTAAAGCGGTAGTTGCCGAGGCAGCTGCTGAAACACCAGCTGAAGAGCCTAAAAAAGAAGCACCAGCATCAGAAGCTAGTGCAGAGGAAACAAAAGAAAAGGAAGCATAACATTTTAAAATAAAAGAACTGTGAAAATTACTGCATCAGAAGTAAATAAACTCCGTCAATCCACAGGCGCGGGGATGATGGATTGTAAAAAAGCGCTTGTTGAAGCCGAAGGAGACTTCGATAAAGCCGTTGAAAACTTGAGAAAAAAAGGGCAAAAAGTAGCTGCAAACAGAGCTGATAGAGACTCCTCTGAGGGAGTAGTGTTGGCTAAGGTAAATGCAGACCAAACTGCTGGAGTCGTTGTTTCTGTAAATTGTGAAACTGATTTTGTCGCTAAAAATGACTCCTATTTAAAACTTGCCAATGACCTTGTTGATCAAGCATTAGATTATGATTCAATGGATGATTTTTTAGGTTCTGCTTTTGACGGGATGACCGTTGCAGAAAAATTAACTGAGCAAACTGGTGTAATTGGGGAAAAGATCGAAATCGGGTCTTTTAAAACTCTAAAGGCTCCTTTTGTTGGGAGTTATATCCACGCAGGAAATAAAATTGCTTCACTTGTAGGTCTTTCTGGAGCTATCGATGGTGGTGCAGAAGTTGCTAAAAACGTAGCCATGCAGGTTGCTGCTATGAATCCTATTGCGCTTAACGAAGAACACGTTGACGCTAGTGTCGTTGAGAAAGAAATTGAAATTGCTAAGGATCAACTTCGTCAAGAAGGTAAGCCTGAAGCCATGTTAGATAATATTGTCAAAGGAAAAATCAAGAGGTTTTACAAAGACAATACCCTAGTGAATCAAGATTTTATTAAAGATAGTAAAGTCTCTGTTGCAGCTTATGTAAAGTCTGCTGGAGAAGCTACTGTTATAGGTTTTGAGCGTGTTGCCTTAGTCTAAACAGCACACTTACACATTACAAAAAGCATCCTGATGGATGCTTTTTTTTTACCTTTAATTTATGGTCAAAAAGAAATGCGATTGGTGCCTTGGTGATCCCCTATACGAAAACTATCACGATACTGAATGGGGAGTCCCTGTTTATGACGATCAAAAACTCTTTGAATTTTTGACACTAGAGGGTTTTCAAGCTGGGTTGAGTTGGATTACAATACTGCGTAAAAGAAAGAATTTTTCTGCTGCTTTTGATGGCTTTGACTACAACAAAGTAGCGCGCTACAGCAAGCAAAAAAAAATTGAACTGCTGAATGATAAGGGTATCATTCGAAATCGATTAAAAATCGATGCTGCTGTAAGCAATGCACAAGCCTATATAGGAATCCAAAAAAGGTATGGTAGTTTTTCTCAATTTATCTGGGGATTTACAGCTGGAAAGCCTCTAGTTAATACTTTTAAATCGCTAGATGAAGTCCCCCCTTTTACACCTTTAGCTGAAAAAATTAGTAAGGTTTTAAAAAATGAAGGGTTTAAGTTTGTAGGCCCCACCATAATCTATTCCCATATGCAGGCCACTGGAATGGTCAATGACCATCTAGTAGATTTTTTTAGGCACCGAGAAATTGAATCGACTTTTTAAAACGGCAAATCGTCTTCGACCTCATTAGCATCTCCTTCAGCAGCTTCGAATGCTGAGGCAGGAGGCATAGGAGGCATTTCTGAGGGAGCAGCAGCTCCAGCCTCTTCAATTCTCCACCCTTGGACAGAATTAAAGTATTTGGTCTCTCCTTGAGGATTTACCCATTCTCTGCCTCTTAAATTGATTCCAATTTTAACAGACTGACCAACTTGGTAAGCGTTGAGTAAATCACATTTGTCTTGAATAAATTCAACTAATATATGCTGAGGATATTGTTCTTCAGTAGTAATAACCACTTCTCTTTTTCGAAAACCATTTGTTCCATAGGTTTTTGTTTCATCTATCCATTTAATTTTCCCAGCTATTTCCATAATGTGTTTTGATTTCAAACAAAAATAATAAAAGTTTTAGGTGGATCTCAGCCTTTCTATGGTTTTCTTAAATTGAATTATCTTCGTGTGAAAGGCTACTTATGAAATTCGCCCAAAACTTTATTGACAAACTAAAAAAAAGTTGGTTTGTTTTTGCATTCGCCATAGTAGCCTTCATTCTTTGGAATACCAATATTTTATTTCAAAACCTGAGTAAGGAAGAGCGAACAAAAATGGAACTTTGGGCAATGGCGCAAGAGGAATACATTCAAAATCAAGATCTCAATAATCTTACATTTGAGATTCTTCAGCGCTCTGGACAAAATCCCATGATACAGGTTGACAGCCAAGAAAGAATTCTTGAAATTAGAAACGTTCAATGGGATAAAAAAAAACAAGACTCTACTGAATTGTATCGTATCCTTGACAGGATTAAACAAGAAAATCAACCCATTCTAATTCAATATAAAGACAGTTCAGGCGCACTTATTATAGATCAAAAACTCTACTACGGCAACTCTGCCACACTAAAAAAACTTCAATACTATCCCTTAGCATTACTACTCATCATCATCCTTTTTGGAGCAGTGCTTTACTTTGTATTTAAAACAGCTAAAATCGCCGAACAAAATAGACTTTGGGCTGCTATGGCGAAAGAGACCGCACACCAAATCGGTACTCCGTTAACCTCTATGATGGGTTGGCTTACTTTACTCAAAGAAAAAGATCCAAAATCTTCCTCACTAAATGAAATTGAAAAAGATATTGAGCGTCTGAATTTAATTTCCGAACGCTTCTCTAAAGTAGGCTCTATTCCAGAATTACAAGCAAACAACATCCTAGAAACCATTAAAAGTACGGTTGACTATCTACAAAAAAGAAGCTCAGACCAAGTAGCGTTCAAACTTGAACTTCCTAAAGAAAAAATTATTATCCCTTTCAATCATCAGCTCATCAGTTGGACGTTGGAAAACTTAATCAAAAATGGGATTGATGCCATGAAAGGTAAAGGGCTTATACGAATCAGTGTCAGTGAATTCACACCCTATATTGAGATTCTTATTCAAGATTCTGGATCAGGGATGAAAAAAGAGACTTTATCTAAAATATTTAAGCCTGGTTTTACTACAAAAATTCGAGGTTGGGGTCTTGGGTTGTCTTTAGCAAAAAGAATTGTTGAGGATTTTCATTTAGGAAAGATAAGTGTCCAAAAAACCGCTCCTGGACAAGGAACTACATTTCAATTGATTTTAAATAAAGAGCTTGAAAAATGACTACACTAATTCGTCAAATGCCTGAGCAATTTGGCCTGCTATGGCTTTCATTTCCTCGGCGCTAACCTCTATTTTGTTTTGAAAGCTTGCATCTCCCATTTTTTCAATTGGTATAAGATGAACATGTGCATGGGGAACTTCAAGGCCGATAACAGACATGGCAATGCGTTTACAAGAAACAACAGTTCTCATCGCCAATGCAACCCTTCTTGAAAAGGACATCAATTGCTGATAGTCTTCTTCTACTAAGTCAAAAATCTTATCAACAGCTGTTTTAGGCACACAGAGAACATGGCCTTTGGTGTTGGGGTTTATGTCTAAAAAGGCATAGCAATAAGCGTCCTCTGCTACTTTATAACTTGGTATTTCACCATTAATTATTTTAGTAAAAAGAGTCTCCACTAGGCTCTGCTTATGGAAAGAATTTCAAGTTCGATGGTACCATTAGGTACAGAAATTGAAGCAACATCTCCTACCTCTTTTCCTAGTAATCCTTTACCAATAGGAGAATCAACAGAGATTTTCCCTGTTTTGAGATCAGCTTCACTCTGAGCAACTAAAGTGTATTTCATGGTGGCACCATTGCTCTTATTCTTAACCTCAACAGTAGATAGCACAAGAACTTTTGAAGTGTCTAACTCTGATTCGTTGATTATTCTTGCATTGGCTAGCGTATTTTCTAGTTTTGCAATTTGCATTTCAAGCATCCCTTGAGCTTCTTTTGCAGCGTCATATTCTGCATTTTCACTCAAATCGCCTTTGTCTCTTGCTTCGGCTATGGCTTGCGACGCTTTGGGGCGCTCAACGTCTTTCAATTGATTTAACTCTTGACGTAGTTTTTTTAAGCCCTCCTCGGTGTAATAAGATACTTTACTCATAATTTCTACGTTTTATATAAACAAAAAATCCTCCCAAGGGTGGATTTACAATCAAATATACACAATTGAGACAAGTCATTAAAAAATTTGCTGCTTTCTATCTGCTTTTTATCTGTATATTTTGGGTGCTTAGCTGTGGTAAACAGCCACTAAATCGCAATCCTTATTTGGTTGATGTTCGATTTCAAAGAGAGTTTAACTTATCCCTTCCGCTTTACAGTGGGTTAAACTTTGTAGGAGGCAGCCTGCTTATTGAAGACGCAGGTATTAATGGTATTATTTTATTTAATTTGAATGGAAGCAGCTATCTTGCGTGGGAGGCGACCTGCCCGAATCACTTACCTGAAAATTGCTCTAAGTTGGGTATTAAAGGAGTATTGGCTGTATGCAGTTGTGAAGACTTTCAGTACAGTCTTGCTACTGGTCAATTATTGAATCCTAGTGAGGACTTAGACCCTCCTCAAGCGTTACTTTTTTATCAAGTTCAAAATTACAATGGTATTTTAAGTGTAACCAATTAATACTATCTTTTGGATATGCAAAAAAAATATTTTCACTTTTTAAATTTTCCCATTTACATTGTAGGAATTTTCCTATGTAGTCAATTGACTAATGCCCAATTATTAGAGTTGGATTTTACTTCAGAAAAGCGGGAGGAAAGCAGCTTTAGAATTCATCTTATACGCTTTGGTATTGTTGGAGCAAGTAGTTTAAAGCACTTGGATTTAACTGCCGAAGTTTTAAAGTTTAGATACGACACTAAAAATGGTCTTTATTGGGGTTTTACTGTCTTTGGAACTCAAACTATTTGGCGTGGAAACAAGATTGATGCATTGAATACTTTTGACTTCTTGATGAATCCCATTGGTGGAACTGTACACGGAAACTTATTAACCCGTATTCCATTAAAACGGTACAAAACCAAAAACTCAAATATTGGATTGAGTATGGGTACCAAATGGATACAAGGACCTCCATTGGCAAATTTTAAAAGCAACAGTTTTTTTGACCATTACCTTCGCCTAGGCTGGATACATCAAAGATTACTCGCTGAAGATCCTTTGACCAACAGCAGCCTGTCTTTTTGGACGTTCCCACACTTGCAATTTCATCAATCCTCAGCTGAAAGTCGTAAACTCTATTTTAACGATCAAATTGATCCATTCGCTCCAGGCTATGGAATTGAATTGGGTATAGAATACAATACCCAGTTAAAAGTCACACTCCACGGTCAACAATTACTCAATACCGATCCTCAAGGAGATTTTAATCGTTTTATTACACGCTTGATTGTTGCATACCGTTTTTAGAAACGAAGCTTTAATCCAGTAAGGAAATTAATTCCAGCTTGTGGATAATATCCTGCACCCTCTATGGTCTCAATCTGTCCTGGGTTTGACCAACTGTCATCATAGGTATAAAAATATCCGTTGGACTCGTATTGCTCATTAAAAATATTATTGATTAATAAAGACCACTGAATACTGTCAAACCAGGTATTTGATTGCCATGCCCAAACAGCTGATATATCAGAAACTAAATAGGAGTTTAACAGTGAATTTGCTGAATCGATATTGCCCATAAATTGCTCGCCAACATATTTCGAAAGTAATCCCACTTGGAAACCAGTTGATGGTGCATAAATAAATGCGTTCCCAATGACAACATTCGGTGAGTAGGCCAGATTCGTATTCTCTAGTGCTTCAAGAACACCATTACGTTCAAAATAGAAGTCCAAATTTTTATTACTGCTTAAGGCGACGTTAGGCTTCCAAATAAACTGATCCAAAACTTGCCATTGAGCCTCTACTTCCAATCCAATTCGTTGGCTTTCCCCCACATTTTTTCTGATGGGTGCCCCAACAGCATCAAGTGCTCCTGTAAGGACCAATTGATCTTGATAATCCATCCAATACACATTCGCTTGGGCTTGAATTCTATCTTTTTTAATCCGCCATCCCAATTCAAAATCATTCAATTTTTCTGGTTTAGGAGCTCCATTTTCATAATCTGTTCTATTGGGTTCTCGCTGCGCTTTAGCATAAGAAAAATAAAATCTTTGAGCGTTTGAAAGTGTATAGGTCAATCCAGCTTTGGGATTAAAAAATAAAAATTGATCCGAGACTTGAAAATCAGACGGTCCAGCAATCTGTCCCGAAACCTCATAGTTGATTCCCCTGATTTGTAAATCTACAAATGCACTCCAAGACTCATTTAAAATTTGGGAGAGTTTAAAAAAAGTACTTCCTTCTGTTTTAACACCTTGATTCTCATAAAACCTGTGATTGGGTTGGGTCTCACCTATTTGCTGACCCCAAAGTAATACACCAAAATGATCTCCTAAATAACGGCTTGCAAGACCACCAAAATTAAATGTCGTATTCTCATCTTGGTAGTTCAGCCCAAGGGTAAGTACATAGTAGTTATTGTCTAACCATTTCTGACTGATATTTTCAGTTGCATCAACAGTATTTGAACTGTTTTGATGAATTTGTAAATAAGAATAGGCCGTTTCAGAGCCAAAACTAATGTTTTGGGTATACCACAAATCATTATACTCTTCATAAAACCCCCTTCCGTAGGTATAATTCAGGCCTAAAGAGAAATTCCAAGATGGATTCAGTTGTTCATTCCAATGCAATTGAAAATGATCTTGAGTATAATCATCTACTTGATTATCATAAAATCCCATAGCCTTTCCATTTTGATCAAAAAGTGCTCCTGCTGGGTTAGAACGACGGTCAGTTTGTAAAGTGAGGGCATCCAAACCATACCACGATTGATAGGTAATCTCATGACCCCCAAAAAGCAACCCTTTGATTAAGGTATTTTCATCTTGGTAGGTTGCTTGAAAAAAATAGGATTTTAAGTTTGAACGAGAACGATCCACATAACCGTCAGATTTTATTTGTGACAACCTTCCCGAAAGGGTAAACCTTTCATTCAATAGTCCCGTAGAAAACTGTAAACTGTTTTTACTTGAATTAAAGCTCCCTACACTTGAAGAAAATTCAGCAAAAGATTTATCGGTTAATGCGCTGGTCTTAATATTCAAACTGGCTCCAAAAGCTGCCGACCCATTTGTTGAAGTCCCTACTCCACGCTGGAGCTGAATTTCCTCAACAGAAGAGGCAAAGTCGGGTAGGTTAACCCAAAACGTGCCTTGGGATTCTGAATCATTGTAAGGAATTCCATTAATGGTAACGTTGACACGGGTGGCATCAGTTCCTCTTACTCTTATCCCAGTATATCCAATTCCTGCCCCTGCGTCACTGGTTGTGACAACTGCTGGGAGGTAATTCAGTAATATTGGTATATCCTGACCAAGATTTCTCGGTGCAAGTTCTTTTTGGGTAATGTTGGTAAAGGTGACGGGCGTGTTATCATTAGCTCGTATACCTATTAGCTGTACTTCTTCTAAACTAATCAGAGCTAGTGAGTCGCTGACTTGTTTTTGGCTGTCATTTTGAGCGCTAACAGCAAATGCAAAAAGCGCTAAAATGAGAAATAATCCATGTGTTTTCATTCGAATAATATGATTCAAATAAAAGGGGTGATTATTTTTTGATTAATAATTAAAACTGTTCTATTTTCCCTTGGCAGCATTACCTGCCCAGGTTCAATGGGTATAATCTCAGCCTGAATAAAACAGGCACCCCTTTGAGATGTGGTTCAAAGATATTAAAGAAAAAGAACCTTAGCGAATTAAATCTGCAATAGTTTTAACAGGATGAAAAGTATCAGAGGGCAAATCAATAAAGAGTGTATTCCAAGCTGCCATTCCACCATTCCAAAGACCGGGCCATTCTAAAATTTTTATTTTTGATGCCCCTAACGTTTTACCACTGACCATAAAACGCTTGTCATCTCTAAAGTCGTAAAGTGAAAATTTTTCTCCCTTATGACTTGTTATTCCACAGACCATCATCACTGGATTGAAATGAGAACTTTGATTAATCTCTTTTTGGTGATCTTTATTTTCAGGATCTAACTCAACTCCCTCTATAATTTGTAAACTTTTTCCTCTTGCATCTTTTTTCCAGAAGGGTCCACCACCTTTTGCCCCTTCATTAGGAATCATTCCACAGATTCTAAGAGGTCTGTGTAGATAATCGTAAAGTATTTCGTTTGACATTTTCCCTGAGTCATCAAGTTGATAGCTGGGATTAAAATAGGTTTGAATAAAGGTGATAATTTCATCAAAATTAGCTTTTGACTTTAATGTTTCAAGCTTGGCTAAATGCATAAATGTTTGCTCTTGGACCATTAGCAATTGACCGGCTAAGATTTTCATCCATTTTTCACCTTCTGCATTGTCTTGATTCAAAAGAACATTATCGATGTTTTTTATCCAGATTAAATCAGCATCCAATCGATTTAAATTTTCTAGCAAGGCACCGTGTCCTCCTTTTCTAAAAGCAATCTTTCCCTCTGCATCTCTCATCCATTCGTTATTTTCATTTAAATAAGGGGTGTCCGTTAGGGGATGCTGATAAGAATATTCTACACTAAATTCCGTTTGTTGTTCGGGAGTTAGTTTGGTTCTGAAATTAGCCTCCGCAGTTTCGAACAAGCTTCTGTATTCTTTGTCAATAGTCAAATGAATGGGAGTAGCTTGATGCTTATCTCCAAGTTGAAGACCTTCTAAAAGTTGTGCTTCAAAAGCAGTCCATTGTACGCCTTGCTCATCGACAAAAAAAGGAATTAATGCCTTGGGAAGGTTTGGATAAGCTAGTCCTTTCTCGTCAAGAACTGTGTTGACAAAAGCTGTAAAAAAGTCAATGTCAGTGTCTATTGAAATGGAGCTGTCTTGAACAATTTTGGCATAGGCCGAGGAAAAAAATGGAAGTTTTTTTAATTCATTAAAAAGAGTCTTGATACCCGATCCTTCCTCTGAATTGCAATATCCCTCAAAATCAAAATTTGGTGTTTCCTTTGCCTGCTGAAAAGCAAAAAAAGGGGCAAACATTCTGCTGGCTGCTCCAGAAGCTGGAACAAACTTCATCCAACTTATCCTCTCCTTTTGCTTATGGAAATTTTCAAGTGCAGCAGTCTCAGTTTCTGGGTTTAATTTTTGTATTCCGTCACCTAAAGTAGCTGCTTTGATTTCTTTTTGCAAACTTGTCCCATGGACGAAAAATTCATATTGTCGCTGAATGAGTTCAACAGATCTATTGCTCTTTTTAAACTGTTCAAAATCAGCTTCTGTCAATGATTTCATCTCAGTTAAAATTTTTTAATGCTTGCTTTGCTATTTCCATTCTAGACTCGTGACTTCCTTTAAGCACAGTAAAAGATAGCTTTTTTTTAATAAGTAATGCTTTAAAACTATTATACATCTGCTCTCTATCATTTGGACGATCCCTTAAGTCGTCTGCTTGCCAAGGTACATCAATATGGGTTAAAAAATAATGATCGTACTGAAAAGTATCTGCCCATTTTTGGATTCTTGGATCGCAATATCCGTCAAAATGCGTTTCAGACCAAACCTGTGTTACTAAAACATTGGTGTCACAAAACAGAAACTGTTTGGCTGTTTTTACGAGTCTGTTCTCCTCATTCATTTGCCCTTGAACTATTTGAATCAAGTCCTCTTTGCTGCACAATTCTTTTTTAGAGTCCCACTTTTTTTGAAGATAATCTCTTGCAAACTCTGGGACCCAATGCGTCTTGTATTCTTTTGCTAGTTCCTTAGCCAAAGTTGTTTTACCTGTGGACTCAGGACCGTAAATGACAATTCTTAAACAGTCTGTATCCTGTTGTTGTAGACTTTTTTCCATTGAATGTAACCAAAGGTTG